>SPJK01035201.1_pt1 | contig 10989 bp, 10 predicted proteins | sample 3741771 | NCBI WGS metagenome assembly SPJK01 (sample SAMN10925997, study PRJNA522277) | cold seep metagenome | isolation source: Elba SIP-enriched marine methane seep metagenome, extraction at timepoint T2 | place: Italy: coast of Elba, Mediterranean Sea
CAAAGTATGAGGACTAAGCCGCACAAGGACTGCCCTGAATACTAACCCCACAATATAGTTGCTCTAGGTTTGCGAAGGTTATCTAAGACCCGCATGAAGGCCCTTTTTGACCTGCCTCCCGACGCGGAAATCGCGCAAAAGACCGAACTCAAACCCATTACCGAGATCGCGCATAGCCTAGGGCTCACAGAGGACCAACTTGAGCCCTACGGCCGCTATAAAGCCAAGGTTCACCTGGACGCAGAAAACCCCGCAAAAAAGGGGGAAGCCAAAGTTGTCTTGGTCTCAGCCATGACCGCCACTCGTTTTGGCGACGGTAAGACGGTGACATCTATTGGTTTAGGCCAGGGACTATCAGCTATCGGCAAATCTAACTGTATTTGCCTCAGACAACCTTCTTTAGGCCCTACTTTTGGTATCAAAGGCGGCGCTGCAGGGGGCGGACACTCACAAGTATTGCCCATGGAAGATATTAATATGCACCTCACCGGTGACTTCCATGCCGTAACCTCCGCCCACAATCTATTAGCTGCAGTCATCGACAACCATATGAACTTTGGCAATGATCTTAATCTCGACCCCGAGAGAATAGTTTGGCGCCGAGTTATTGACCTTTGCGACCGCCAACTTCGCCAAGTAGAGGCAGGTCTGGGCGGTAAATCGAATGGCTTTCCTCACCCCACCGGCTTCGATATCACCGCTTCCTCCGAAGTCATGGCCGTTTTGGCCCTCTCCAAGGATAGAAAGGACCTCAAAGAGCGCTTAGGAAGAATGGTTGTGGCCTATACTGAGGAAGGTGAGATAGTTCGCGCTGAGCAGATGGGTTGTATTGGCGCAATGGAAGTATTGCTCAAAGATACTTTGATGCCTACCTTAGTCCAAACCACTGACGCCACTCCCTGCCTCATCCACGCCGGCCCCTTCGCCAATATCGCCCACGGCTGTAACAGCATCATCGCCACCACCATGGCTACCCGCCTGGCCGACTATGTGGTCACGGAGGCCGGATTCGCTGCTGATTTGGGCGCAGAAAAGTTCCTGCACATCAAGAGCCGCGAGCTGGGATTCGCCCCCGCTGCCGTAGTTTTGGTCGTCACTGCCCGAGCCCTAAAGCTTCACGGCGGTGCCGACGAAAACAACCTCAAGCAAGAAGATGTCGCGGCGCTCAAAGCAGGTTTCGAAAACGTGCAAACCCATGTAGAAAACCTCTCCAAGTTTGGTATCCCCACGGTCGTCGCCATCAACCGCTTCTCCCAAGATACTCCAGCGGAGCTAGAAGCTATCAAGGAAGCCTGTCAAACTATCGGTGCTCGCTTTGCCGTCTCCGAAGTTGCCCATTTTGGTGGCGAAGGTGGCAAAGACTTAGCTAAGGCAGTAGTTGAGGCTGCTGAAGGCGGCAATAAGCCTCTCAAGCCACTTTATAAGCTGGAAGATAGTTTGAAGAGCAAGATCGAAACTCTGGCTCGGGAAGTATATCGAGCCGACGGTGTAGATTATGCCGATGGAGTCGAAGAGCAGCTCAAAGACTTGGAGGAAAAGGGTTTTGGCAAACTACCTATTTGCATGGCTAAGACCCAAAAGTCTCTTTCCGATAAGTCTAAACTATTAGGTGCCCCCAAAGGTTGGCGTTTGAAGGTTCGCCGGGTCAAAGTTAGCGCCGGAGCAGGCTTTATAGTTGTTCTTACCGGAAAGATGCTGCTCATGCCTGGCATGCCCAAAGAGGGTTCCTTCAACAATATCCATCTCGACGAAAACGAGCAGGTCGTCGGTCTATCTTAAAGCGCACGCACATCTGACGATGTGGCACATCCCGATAGCCGACCGTCAAACGTCGGCTATCGGATTTTTAATCTCTGAATGACTATTCAGTCATGAAGACCACGACCCGCACTCCCTGGCTCTTCCTCACTCTCCTAGGCGCCTGTGGGCCTGCTGGGGGCAGCCTCGATAGTGGCCTGCCTCGACTCCCTCCACCTCCGCCGTCCGCGGTGGACGCTGGAATCACTGCCACCGACGCCGGTTTCGCTGCCGATGCTCAAATAGTTGTCGACGCTGGTACGGCCGACTCAGGAGCCATAGCGGATGCGGGACGGCCCCAGCTCCCCGTCCAGTCCGGCATTGAAGTGCAAACCGCCTTAGGCCGCATTCGCGGAAAGGACGATGGCAACCTTCGGGTTTTCAGAGGAATCCCATTTGCTGAGCCTCCCGTAGGTAACCTTCGCTTCCGGCCACCAGAACCCAAAAAACCATGGGTAGGCACCCTAGAAGCCTATGATTATGGCCCTTCCTGCCCCCAAACTAAGCTCGGCCCTGAGTTCATCTTGGGTAACTTTGCCGGTCCCCAGGACGAAGACTGTCTCTCGCTGAACGTTTGGGCCCACAAAGACCTCGATCAACGTCCGGTCATGGTCTTCATCTATGGCGGAGGCTTCGTGGTAGGCGGTAGTTCCTGGCCACTTTACGAAGGCAAACGACTCGCTGAACGTGGCGATATAGTATTGGTAACTATCAATTACCGTCTTGGCGTCTTGGGATACTTGGCTACCGACGAACTCGCCCAAGAATCTATCGACGGCAGCAGCGGAAACTATGGCCTGCGCGACCAAATCGAGGCCCTAAGATGGGTTCGGGACAATATCACTGCTTTCGGGGGAGATCCCAACAACGTCACTGTCTTCGGAGAATCCGCTGGTGCAGTCTCGGTCTGCTCACTTTTGGGCAGCCCGACCGCCGATGGGCTCTACCACAAGGCGATCATCGAGTCTGGGCTCTGCGAACTATCTAAAACTCGCTCAAACGGCTCTTTAAATGTGCCTCCCTCCCACCGGGGCGGCCAACAGCTCGTCGAAAAACTAGGTTGCGCAGGACAAACCGACGTCAACCAATGCCTTCGCGACCTAGATCTTAAAACTCTGACCGATGCTGCATCTATCTCCAGTATCCTCGGAGGTGACTTAGCCGCCCTGTCCGCCCTAAGCCCCACCGTTGACGGTATCTTGATTCCCAAACAACCTATCGAAAGGCTGCGCTCGGGAGACATAGATGTACCTTTGATCGCCGGAAGTAATAAAGATGAAGGTATCCTATTTGTGGTGGCGGATACTATCTTAACCTGGAGAAACTTCCGCGATGCGGTGGCAGACTTTGTGGGCAGTCGCGCCCTCGCCGACGACATTGTCGAACTCTATCCAGTCCGCAAATTCCCCCTGCCGATAGACGCTTGGATCGCCTTTATGGGCGAAATCACCTTCATTTGCCATGGTTTGGCCGCCGCCGACGCCGCGCGCACCGGACAACCGGCCTACAGCTACCATTTCACCCACTCCCCGCTACTCACCCGCATCGCCGGCTCCGCCCATGCCATCGAGCTGATGTATGTCTTCGACACCTTCGACAAAGTGGCCCTCATTCCCACTTCGGTGGACCGCAGACTGATCAATGAAATGCAGGTTGCTTGGTCTAGCTTCGCTCGCACCGGACAACCAACCCTTCCCGGTGGTTGGCCGGCTTTCAATAACGCCAGCAGCAAGGTATCAGTACTCGGCCGGCGCAATGAGGTCCAAAACCACATTCGCGACCGCCGCTGCCGAGAACTCAAGAAGCTCGGCCTCACCCCCTAGCCAAAGCCCACCCGCTGCCGCATCATGCGCCAGTGTCGCGCCCCCTACTCGCTCTTCTTCTGCTCTGTACTCACTGCGGCCGCACCGAACCCCTGCTAGATAGTTCGAAAAGTATCTCGGTGACCGTGGTCAGCGCCGAAACCGGACTGCCTTTAGCGGATATTCCGGTAGAGATACATCTCGACCATCACATCTATCTTCGACACACAGATGAAACCGGCTATGCCGAACTCACCGCCGACACCCAGAAGATAGATATCCACGTGGTCACCGAGACCCAAATCCAGAGCTTTCTTAACTATCCCCATCCACTGCTAACGGTACATTTGCCGGAAGGCAGAGCCGCTCAAGAGAGTTTCTACCCCGTCTATGGAAAGCCAATGGGAATGGAGAATTTCGTCAAAAACGGACGGCATTATATCGGGCGGGTGATCTCCACTTCACCCGGCGAAGTGGCTTTGGGCTGGCGAGCAGGCTTTGGGGACCCCACTGAGGACGGAACCATCTCTAACCTCTTTTGGAGAGACGAGGAAGGCGGCTCCAGAAACTATCTAATCAAGATCTCCCCAAAAGCCACAGCTATTGCCGGCTATCTGACCGAGGCCGAACCAACCGGAGTAAAAGAAGCAGCAATCGCTTGGCAGAAACTATCTTTGAGCACAGATCAAGGTAGCTTAGATTACCGGTACCCTCTCGACCAAACTATCTCGGTAGGATTCGAAGATGTGGTCACCAGAACCTATGACATCTCTGGTAACTTCTATCTTGAATCTCCTCAGTTAGGAACTCTGCGTTTTGACCAAAAACAACTAGCTGATGGAATAATGTCCGCTCTGCTGCCCAAAGCAAGTCATTTTCAAGACACAAACTATCTCGCCGAGGTAAAAAAGAACTATCGCGAACCCCTCTTTGAGCAAGAAGGAGTAGCAACTATCGAGTTGGCAGCCTATACCCGCTCCTCGACTCATCAACTACCCAAAGTCCGTTTCCCTAGCCCTGCTCCGTTGGCAGCGATTGAGAATGGATTCTTGAAGCTCAAGTCTTCGGGATCCTATATTTTGCGGGCGGACTTACAATCAAAAGCTGCTGCATGGACTATCTACGCCTTTGAGGAAAGCCTTGATTATGAGCTGCCTTTCCTCTTAGGCCAAGACCCACTGGAAACTATCATTCAGCCAGCTCTGGAACCGGAATTGACCATCACCACTATCCAGCTCGCGGGTAGTGAAACTATTCCCAATGATATGAACTTACTTTGGCGGCGCATGAAGAGCCGGAGTTCAAGAAGGTCTCAACTATAGCGGTCGTTTCGCCAAGGATGGGCGGTGGAACTATATCCGCGTTGCTCCCAAAAACCTAAGCGGTCGCCCACTATAAACTCGATGCGATTGACCCATTTAGCGCCCTTCCAAGCATACAGCTGCGGCGTAATCATCCGCACCGGACCACCGTGCTCCTTTTCCAGAGGCTGGTCTTCAAAAGTATGTACCAGCAAAACATCGGGCTTGAGCGCTTCTTCTAGGGCCACATTAGTGGTGTAGCCATCATAGGCGTGACACATCACGTGGGTAGCATCTTCATGAGGATTCGCTAAAGCCACCAAATCGGCAAAACGAACCCCTTTCCAGCGCATATCGAACTTGGACCAGGTAGTTACGCAGTGAAAGTCTGAAGTATCCTCTATTTGCGGTAAATCTAGAAAGTCTTCCCAGTTCAAAGATACTTCATTCTCCACCGCACCATCTATCTTCAGCTGCCATTTATCTTTTTCCACGGTGGGATGGATACCCAAATCCAAAACCGGCCAGCGCTCGACTTCCTTCTGTCCCATAGGCAAGCGCGGCATGCCGTGACGGTTGCCAGCACCGGTGCCTAGAGGCTTCTCGTCTGCCAAGGCAGGAGAAGCATCCATACGCTTCTTAAAGCGGTCCATCAGTTTTAGACGGGAGGAAATAATGCGATCGAGCTTGGAAGACTCAGACACACAGGGAGTGTGCCCATAAGGGGGGAAGGTTGGAAGTAAAAGCGGCTATGAACACTGACCGCGATTAGAGCGGGACATCATATTCGCTTGGTTGAAAGTACCGCTGGTACCATTCCAGCTGATAGTTCCTACAAACCACATATCGTTGCAGTTCATATTGGGGCGAGTAAATGAACCTACCTGTTGACCACCGATATACACATCCACCGTGGCATTTGTGGGACCTACGCGGTTGTCCTGGAAGTAATGAACCCAGATCTGATAGTCGCCGGGAGCGGTTTCGGTGAGGTTGACGATCTCTGGTCCCAAACCATCGATGTCGTCGCGGTCTAAGAAGCAGTCGTCGGGAGTGTATCCTCGCATGCCCCAATCTGGAGTCATGTTGGCGAAGTAGCAGTCACCGCCCAATGGTGAGAAAGGTATCGCTCGGGGTCGTAGAAAGTGAATATCCAAATCGGTACGATTCGTATTCCAGGTGAGCTGCAACGAGATAGCAGTAGCCGTGGGTGGTGGTTCCTCAACCTCAGCAACTAAGTTGACGGTGGCCGTGGCTGGGCCGTTAGCTCCGGAATACATCACCTGCAAGGTGCCTTGACGAGCGCCCAACATACCCATGGAGACAAAGCGAACGCCGATCATCCGGGAGTCATTGGCCATTAGGTCTTCGGTGGTGGGAGTGTTTGCGAGGGGGAAGATGGCTGAATCCTGCGTGGCGGCGCTGATAAGGCGGACCGGACCGCCCTGAGCAGTGCAAGTCACCATCTGATCGGCGGTAGAACCACGCTCGACCTTACCAAAGTCAACGCGAGCAGGTGCGCAAACCAAGTCACCCTGAGGGATGATGCCTTCGCCAGTGACGGTGACTTGAAGAGGATCCATCTGGTTCGCGGCAAGCACCAAAGTGTCTGCCTTCATACCAGCAGTCTTGGGCGCGAAAACCACCTCAATCATCGCCTCGCCGTCTACGGGAACGGTCAGAGGAAAGGAGGTAGTGGAGTAAAAGTCGTCGTTCATGGTGGCGGAACCGCCGTGAGATTGCAGATTGAGGCTATCGATCACGCCGTCACCGGTACCCATATTGGTGACCCGAATCTGCGCGGTCGCTGTGGTGTTCACCGCCACGGTGCCAAAATCGAGGCTCTGAGGGTCGACCGCCATCACCGGCAAGGGCCGCATAGTGGCATTGGCTTTGAGCTTAAGCTCAATCTCTAGCTCGCCAGCGACGATCACCAGCTTGTCGTCCACCATGCCCGGCGCCATGGGTAGGAAGACCACCTGAAGTTCTACGCTCTCCCCGACTCCGAGAGTCACGTCCTGCAGGCGCTGCTTGAGACCGCGCAGGCTGAAGGCTTCAGGAAGCGTGTAGCTATCCACTGAGATCGGCACCTGACCGTTGTTGGTCAGATTGGCCATGAGCGCCTTACCGGTGCCTACCGAAACCTCACCAAAGTCGAGGGTGTCGGGCTCGAAAGTACCACTGGCCACTAGGGTCTGAATGGTATCTTCCTCACAGGCCCCTAAAAGCAGAGCCATAATCGGCAAAACTGTAAGCGGTATTTGGCGCAAACGACGCATAACCACACCTTGTCGGGCGAGAGGCCCCCACACAACCATAGGTTGGGCTACCGTCGGGCTTACCCCTTAGATGTAAGACAGTGTCGTATGATATTGCTACGTGTAGGACTTAATACGGGGATTTCTGTCGATTCTACCCACCGATGAAGATGCGTTTTCGATAGTGGCGAAGCTCTGCAATGGAGGCTCTTACGTCGGCGAGGGCAGTATGTTGGCTGCCGCCTTTGACCGCCAAAGCCTCTTGTCCGTACCAACGCTGCGCTAATTCCTTGATGGTGGAGACGTCCACCATTCGGTAGTGCAGATACCCATGCACTGCAGGAAAATACTTAGCGAGGAAGCGTCGATCTTGATGAATCGAGTTCCCGGCTAGGACGCCTGCGGCAGGTTTGGACCAACGAGAGATCATGAAGAGCATCTTCCGCTCCACCTCATGAAGGCTCATTTGCGATTTCCGAACGTCGTCGATCAGTCCATTGTCCGTGTGCATCCTGCGCACAATCGGCTGCATTTCCTGAAGTTTGGCCTCAGGAGCCCAGATGGTGGCCTCCATTGAATCCAGCTCTTCGAGGTCGGCAGAGGTAATAACGATGGCGACTTGCAGTGGAACGCAGGTCTCAGGATCGAGGCCGGTCATTTCCATATCCAGCCAAATAAGACGCTCCCGTGATTCCGGCATAAGCAGAGGCGTTAGCACAGGCAGGGGAGCTGGTGCGAGTGTTCGTTACTTCGATTAGCGGGGTGTCTCGGGTTCACTCACCAGTGATGGTGAATTCCACCCGGCGATTTTGCTCTCGGCCGCTGCGGGTCGCGTTGGTGGCTACGGGCTTTTCTTCACCGAAACCAATAGCAGTCAGGCGCTCATCTTCGATGCCTTGGCCAATCAGATACTCTCGGACCGAGTCAGCTCGAGCCTGAGAGAGACGCAGATTGAAGCTGTTGGAGCCGCGAGAATCAGTGTGGCCTTCCACCATGATGGTCATGCTGGGATAGGCTTTCAGTACCTGGGCCACCTGATTGAGCAGATTGAAGCTCTTGCTCTTAATGCGGGCTTTACCAGTAGCGAAGAAGACCTTCTGCTTAATCTCAATCTTACCAATATCTCGTTTGACCTCGACCAGCTCCAGCTTCACGTCCGGACAGCCATCCTCATCTTCGAAGCCGTTTTTGGTCTCGGCCTCTAGCGGACAGATGTCGTCGGAATCGAGCACACCGTCTTTGTCGTTGTCGGCTTCGGGACAGCCGTCTTCGTCCTCGAAACCGTCATCATCTTCCGGTTGATCGGGGCACTTGTCGTCCTTGTCGAGCAGGCCATCTCGGTCGCGATCGCCGTAGGGACAGCCTTTGTTTTCAACCGGTCCGGGGACCTGTGGACAGTCGTCTTCGGCATCTAAGAGGCCATCGCCATCGCTGTCTTCAGACTCAGGACAGCCGTCCTCGTCTTCGTGACCATCGAAGTCCTCGGCCTTTTCGGGGCATTTATCCTGCTTGTCGGCTATGCCATCGCCATCCTTGTCAGGACAGCCCTGAAGCGCCGCCAAACCGGGGGTGGCTGGACAAGCGTCTTCGTCGTCTTGCACGCCGTCACCGTCTTTGTCGGGACAACCGGCTAGCTCAGGGATGCCGGGGACGTCGGGGCAGCGATCATCACCATCGGCAATGCCATCGCCGTCGCGGTCCCGGGGGGAGCAGCCATTGGAGCGCTCAAGCACGGTCACCAAAAAACGTTTGGCTTCGTCTCGGTGTTCTCCTGCCCTTACAGCGTTTCCCTGAACTAATTCGCTCTTGAGAAACTCAAGATGCGCCTCGGCGGAGGCCAATTCGACCGGCACACAACGATAAGCCCCGGCTTGGCGAGCTGAGTTGAGCTGGGTTTCGATAGTTTGGGCGTCGAGTTTGAGGCTGGCACCGGTGGCGCAGGCTCCCAAAGCAAGCAGCATCGCCCCGAGGGCAAAACGAAACTTAGTCATTATTCGTCGACCTCGGGATCGCCTTCGGGAAGCTCATCGCCGGGAGGAAGATCATCTTCGTCTCCGTCAGGCAGCGAGTCATCGGGCAAGGCAGGAGGTACTTTGGGCTTTTCAGTGGGCCTAGGTTTGGGCTTAGCCACCGGTTTGGGCGCCACAGGTTTAGCTACGGGCTTTGGCTTAACGACCACGGGAGCCGCTTCGGGATCGGCCGGCTCGCCATCGGGGCCGCGAGGAACGATGGGTTTGCCTTGGGCGGCGGGCTCTAAATGAGCATCGAGAACATCTCGCTTAGGCCCAGGACGACAAACCGCCTTCATCTTGCGGCGTCCTAAGCCTGCGGTGCCCATTTTCTCTTGAGTAGCCCGCTCAGCCATAGTTCGAGCCACTCGAGCGCAAGCCCAGGACTTGTTGCCGTAATCAATGGCCAGCTCGAAATCCGCGTAGGATTGCTCTTCTCGCGCCTTGTGCAGATAAACCTCTGCCGCGGTGTATTCGAATGGCGCGTGTTTCTTTGCTTGAGCGGTAGATGCGGCTGCCAGCTCCGCTGAAGCGTCGATGATCACACTGGTCGACGCCACGGGCCCACAGGCGGCCAAGCCGACCAAAACCGCCGGTACTATTAGCCTACGCGTGCACACTAAGATCCGGGTAGCACCCCCAGACCAAGCCGGCAAGTTCGTGACCGCTACTGTCCGAGACCCGCTGAAGAGACCGAGCGACTGCGAGCTCCAGGAACTCGGGCCGCCAGCTCTACATGGCGGCGAAGATGCATCACCGTGAAGACAAAAACCCCAGCGATAGCGCCAAAGGACAAAACCAGTGGGGCAAAGAGGTTGGAGCGGCGCAGCATCAGAACCTGACCGCCATAATGAAAGTCATCGTAATAAGCGACGGTGGATAGACGGTCCCAACCAATCAGAAGCGTTAGCAGCGCCATCAAAGAAACTATCACCAAGCTTGCTTTAAGGGCTTGAGCCTGCTTTTGGGCCATCAAACGGTAGGTAATTAAGTATCCAGCCAGAGGCGAAACTACGTAGAGCAGCCCCAAGAGCGGCGCCATCACCCACATGGAAAGATGGGCGGGATTAGCCAGATACATCAGGCTCCAATCGGGGAACATGCCGTAGAGCGAGAGCCCCGCTGGCGCCACAGCGCCTAAGGCAAAGACCGCTGCCGTCCCAAAATAACGATTGGAAAGAGGGTCATCACCACGAATCAAGGCGGGCCGGGCACTCAAGCCAATCACGGCTCCTGCGGCATAGCCCCCAAGAGTGATCACCGAAACACTCACGGCGGCACCATACCGCAAATGGCCCGCAAAACTACACAGTCCAGAGGATTTTCGCGGCCCTCTGCAATAGTATCCAACGACATGGTCCAAATGAAGTATCTAAAGGAGCACCCAGAATACATTTCTGAGCTTGCACGATGGTTTGAAGCTGAATGGGCGCCCTACTACGGACTAGAAGGCCCCGGCGATGCAGAAAAGGACCTGCAAGCCTCTCTCAATACAGATAGCCTACCCCTCACCTTCATCGCCATAGAACAGAAGCAAATTCTGGGAACTATCTCCCTCAAAGAGAAATCTATCTCTCACGACCACCTCGGTCCGTGGCTAGCAGCGCTGTTAGTTGGCGATAAGTATCAAGGAAAGGGAATCGAAAGGAAGCTACTAATAGAAGCAGAACAACAGGCCCGGAACTTGGGTTTCGATAGTATCTATATCAGCACCCAAAAGGCTAAGTCTTTGCTCGATCTCAATAAATGGGAAAGGATAGATACCGCCTCATCACTGAGGGGAGAAGTAGGAGTCTACCGTCTAGGCTTCTGACCAGAATTG
>SPJK01051502.1_pt1 | contig 10986 bp, 4 predicted proteins | sample 3741771 | NCBI WGS metagenome assembly SPJK01 (sample SAMN10925997, study PRJNA522277) | cold seep metagenome | isolation source: Elba SIP-enriched marine methane seep metagenome, extraction at timepoint T2 | place: Italy: coast of Elba, Mediterranean Sea
AAATCGGCTTCCCCAGGCTGACAAGCCCTAGGTTTGGCTAGAAAACCCTCCTTCATGGCCGAACTTGTCTTTTATGAACGGTTTGCCGCGAAAATCCTTCGAGGTAGCATCGCCCGAATCGATGGAGGAACAAGGATTTCATGGCGGCGAAGTGATCGACGGCCGCTTTTGTCTAGTGGAACCTTTGGGCAAAGGGGCCTTTGGTTCGGTTTGGCGCGCGGATGACATGCAAACCGGCCAACCGGTGGCCATCAAGTTCTTGCTGGATAGATTTCGCCGCGACGACAAAGTTCTCAAACGTTTCATTCAAGAAGCGAAAATCCTCGATCGTTTGCAGCACCCAAGTATCGCTAAACTTATTGCTTGGGATGCCACCGGAAATCTCGCCTACTTAGTTCTTGAATACATCGAAGGCGACACGCTCGATCAGCGCTTTTCTGGTAATTCGCGAGACAATCAACCTATCCCCTTTGAAGGTATCGCTTGGATTTGTGATCAACTCTGTGCAGCGGTGTCTTATGCACACCAAAGTAATGTTATTCACCGTGACCTTAAACCACGCAATGTGATGGTGAATCGGCGGGGTACTCGACCTTTTGTTAAGGTTTTGGACTTTGGTATCGCCAAAGTATTAGTGGGCAGTGAGATAGATCCCACCACCGTAGGTAGAGTCTTAGGTTCGGTGCTCTATATTTCCCCCGAACAAGTATTGGGCAAACCTATGGACGCCCGAGCGGATGTTTTCTCCTTAGGAACTATCATGTTCGAACTGCTCACCCTACGTAGGGCTTGGGCGAGAGATGAGCAGGGTGCGCCTTATCCCTTCCATATTCCCATTGAGCCCGGCCCTACTAACTCTCATGTGGCAGTTTTGCGGCGTATTGCTCGGGAAGCTCGTCCAGTGCCCAGCCAAGTACGGCCGGAACTATCTCCAGTGGTGGATATGGTTATGCAGAAGGCCATGGCGATAGATCCGGACAAGCGCTTTCATAGTCCGGCCCAGTTCGCGGCAGCCTTGCGCATGGCTCTGTTACAACCCAGTGCTGATGTGCCTAATCTACGCAGCTCAGCCACGGTGGACCTCGGACCCGATACAGTAGACACCAACCCCATTTCTAATGGTTCGCTGGAAAACTCCGCGGTGACTACTGCGGGAATGGAAGAGGAGCCAGAGGTTCCTACCGAATACTCGCCTCATCTGCCTGCTTATTTGCAGGCTGCGAAACCTCCTACGAGCGATGTCCTAGATGCCTCAACCGAGGATGCTACCTTAGGCAATCCAGGCGGCCCTTCGGTACCGGCAGTGACATCAGCCTCCACCCCGGCGCCCTCCACGGCGGACATCAATATTATGGCTCAACAAGCGAGCAATAGTCCCGCCCGGATGGTGATGTTGGGAGCCATGCTGATTTTAGCCGCATTGGCGGGTTTCTTTCTCTTGAATAGATAGAACTATCTTAAGATAGTTTAACTGGCGATGATAAAGTCGGCCTCTGAGAGCATATAGGCCCAAAGTATGATTTGGGCCCGCCACGCCGCATGGGTTTGCAATAGTTGGTCAAGGTGTACCCTTTGGGAAAATAGCGCCAAGATAGAACGTGCTTCATGACCACATTGAAACTCTCTTTCCGCGTCACCAAAACGCCAAGAAGGTTCCAGTATTCGTTGGGGGCCGAGGGCCAAACTATTGAGTAGACTTTCTGCGGGCCGCGCCGAGGAGAGTAAGGGCGGCATCAAAGAGAGCAAGCTGGTGGCGAAAGAAGCCCCAGAACTCACTCCACGATGGTCTACGTCGAAGGTATAGTCGGCATAGTCCCAGCGCATGAGTTCTAAAAGCCGCTCTTTTAGATAGTCTTCGCGGTTTGGACACGGCAGACCACGGTCTTTGGCGTGACTTTCTAAAGGTAGACGGGTCCGTAGGGCGCTGTGAATAAGTTCAGGGACTTGCTCGGGCTGCAGCGCGCCAGTTCCTACCATCAAGGAAGGCAGCTGCATGGAGTGTACATTGGTGGCTACCTGAGTAGGCAAACCATTGTGCACCACCAACTCATACCATTCTCCGGTGGTGGGTTGGGTCCGGGCAACGGTAAGAATTCCGCTAGAGCTGTCTCGAGCAATGCGTGCTAAAGCTGAGACTAGACTTCGCTCATTAAAAGAACCCATCACGGTCACGTTACTGGGGCCTTCAGGAGCGATCATCGCTACATCTATTCCAGTAAGCTGTGCAAAGTCTGAGACACCATACCAGCCCTCGTTGTCTACCGAGATGCGCATGGTCTTTCCGTCATAGGAACCCTCTTGTAACATTCCCAGCGCTTCTTGTAGTGAGAGAGGGCGGGAGGGGTTTTCTTTGCGGGCGCGAACCCAGAACTGATAGTTCTGGGGAGTATCTTGCCGCTGTGGCCGCTGGGAGCCCACCTTGGGGGGCGGCGTATTCGCGGGGGCAGAGACCGGGACGTTGAGATGAGAAGTAGGTCCCGGAGTCCGCGGCGCTTCCGAAGGGTCGATGAAGGGGGTTTCGGGAACCTTAGAAACTATGGGTTCCGGAGGTACCGTATCAAAGACAATCTGCTCCATGGGGATAGTTGGATCAGGCATTTCTACCGAGTCTTCCAATAGGGGCTCAGTAGGATCTTGGTCCATAGGAGAAGTGGGCGGCAAAGTATCTGCCGCCAGCACGCTTTGGTTTTCCCCTTCGGCAAGTATCCGGCGAATTTCGCTGACTTCGTTGGCTAACTTTGCGCTAGCGAACTCATCCACCGTCTCATATTCGCCGATATCCGCCACCAGAGAAGAGGCGGAAGGGATATGAGTGTCTTCCAGTTTGGCCGGATCCGGTGCGGAGAAAACACCTTCCTGGTAGAAGAGCTGCCCTTCTTTGGAAGTATCTTGGTCGCGAAGCTCATCATAGTTATATCTATCCGAAGTATGGATGCGCGGATTTCCGGAAGACGGCCTTTTGGTCTCAATGGGCGCCTTCTGGGCAAAACTTGAGGCTTTGGGTGGGGGCTGGGTGTCTGCGGGAAAATAGAGATCTTTAGTGAGAGCCTTTTTGCCCGAAGCGTATTCTAAGATTTCCTTCATGTCTGACGGACGAATCGAAGGACGCAACTGGTGCTGAATCTCTAGTAGCTCCGCTTGCAGGCTGGCGGCGGAATGGTGTCTTGCATCCCGGTCAATACTTAGGGTCTTGAGCACGCATCTATCTAGGCGCTCAGGAATTCCGGGGGCTAGCTCGGAAGGCGCCGGGCGATGACCTTCGCAGATGGCCATCATTGCCTGTAACTCATTCAATTTGCCAAAAAGACGTTGTTGAGTGAGTAACTCCCAAAGCACGATGCCAATAGAAAAGAGGTCTGAGCGCTGATCGAGCGGGCGGCCATTGAGTTGTTCGGGCGACATATAGGCCAACTTGCCTTTAAGTTGACCCGCTTGAGTGGTGCGTGACTTGCCTTCGTAGTCAGCAACGCCAAAGTCACTAAGTTTGACCTGGCCTAGGTCAGAAATGAAGATATTTGAGGGGGTTGCATCGCGATGAATAACATTGCGAGGGCGGCCATCCTCGTCGACCAAAGAATGAACAAAGCTGAGGGCCTCTAATACTTCGATAATGGCTGAGACGCTGAACCAAACCGGCAGACGCAGGTTCTTTTGCGCCGCATTGCCCAAAAGGGCCTCGAGATCGAGTCCCGAGATGTATTCCATGGCCATATAGTATTGGCCGTCTTCAGCGCGCCCCAATTCGAATACTTGGGCGATATTGTTGTGGTGGGCTGCTGCTGCGATCTTTGCTTCTTCGATGAACATCCTTTCCACCAACTTCTCCTCAGAGAGTCGGGGAAGAATTCGCTTGATCACCACAATTTTGGCGAAGCCCTCGGGTCCAGGCAGACGGGCCTTGTAGACCTCCGCCATCCCTCCAAAGCCGATCCTCTCCAGCAATTCGTATCGGCCGCAACGCTTCAGGACCTGCCCACCCGGCGTATCCATAGGGCGCCAAAGTAGCTCGCTCCACGGGCTAAGGGAATGGGCATCGAGTTGACTGTCGTTGCCGACATATGGGGTTGTACCCAAGGGAGGATGAAGACCATGATTTGGGGTCGTAGCGTCGCTTTGGTGGCGACAATGCTGGTGGCTTCCAGCGCCTTTGCCGGGGGTGAAGTGCAGCTGAAGTTGGAGCGTTACCAGCGTATGAAACAGGCACTGGCCGAGGCTGAACAGCCGCCTAAGCGCGGCGAGGGGCACTCTTATCTCGCTCGAAGTTTGGAGGTTGATTTCTCCCAGGGGGTAGTCACTGGACGTCTCTCGGCTGAGCTGAAGACCTGGGGCGAACAGCCCCAAATAGTTCCGGTGATCTCCAAGAGCGTCACCGTACTATCCTTCAAACTTAACGGGCGTACCGTACCTCCGGTTAGGAGCGGCAGCTACCATGGCGTTTTATTGCCGGCGAACCAACGTCTCCATCTGCAGGTGGAGTTTATCAACGGCAAAGAGCAGCGCCGCTTCACTCGGGCGCTCAAGGTTCCTTTGCCCCGGGCAGCGGTCACCCAGTTCAGTGCCCAGCTTCCTGAAAAGAACATCGACGTTGATGTGCCGGGCGGAATTCTCACTCGGCTGCAAGCGCAAAAGACCGGAACCAAGGTTCAAGGATACTTGGCACTGGGAGATAGTTTGCAACTCAAGTGGCGCCGAAAAGTTCTTCATCGAGAGGATGGTCCTAAGGAACTAGAGCTAAGTCAGTCAGCCCTCTTTCAGGTAGAAGAGGAGCTTATCAAAACCCACTTTTGGCTCGATTACCGGGTTCTCTCCGGTGCCACTGATCGAGTTTCGCTGCAGCTCCCCCAAGAGATGGAAATCCGTTCCGTACAAGGGGCCGAAGTATTGCAGTGGTATACAGAAGAGTCGGAAACAGCCACCCAACTGGTGGTCTTGCTGAGTCATCTGGTCGACCAGAAATTGGCCATCGAGGTGCAAGGGCAATATCCGCGCAACCTTCGTCAGGCTTCCTCTTTGGAGTTTATCAAGACTCAGGAGGCCAAGCTACGTGAAGGAATAGTTGCCGCTTCAGGGCAAGCGGGTTTGGAACTCAAGGTTGTCAAACATGAGGGCGCTACGACCGAGGCATTGAGCAAAGTGCCCAGTCGTTTACAAAAGAGTACCGGGCGCCCTTTTCATGGGGCCTATAGTTACAAAGGAAGCTGGCCACAATTGGCCATCGATGTTCAGCGCAATAAGGAGATCAAGCGTACTCAGGCGGTCATCGATGAGTTGCAAGCCTCTACTTTGGTCACCGAAGAAGGCCGTGAGGTGACCAAGATTCGTCTTTCGGTAAGAAACAATACGCGTCAATATCTCCGTGTATCTCTACACGAAGGGGCACGGCTCACCCATGCCATGGTTGATGGAGCCCCGATTCGGCCCGGATATACCGAGGATGGCGGCCAAAAGTATCTTTTAGTGCCTTTGCGCCAAAGCGAGCGAAAAGGTAACCGCAGCGCCCGAATGCACTGGGTACAGCCGGGAGATACCTTAGGAAAGATCGCCGAGATTCACTATCACAGCCCCGAACTTTGGGAGAAGATCCTGCGCGCCAACCCCCAACTCAACTCTCAATGGGATTTGGCCCAAGGACAGAGGCTGCGTATTCCTAATAAGGGAGAAGGGGCGGGCTTTGAAGAAAGTCGCTTTGTGGTGGAATTGGCTTATGAACTTGAATCCGATGTCTTCTCAGCTTTTGGGCGCAAGGAGATCTCTCTTCCTGGATTGGATATTCCGGTGATGACTGCCTACTGGCACAACTATCTTCCCAAAACCCATAGTCCATTAGACTTCTCTTCGAATATGAGACAGCTCTCCGCGATTCGCTATGGTCCTCTACGTCGAGCGAGTGAGTTTCTCCGGGCTGTGTTTGGTTTCCGTAGCGCTTTTGCCGGGGGAGGCCACTACAAAAATATTCTCTCCTCCCGCCGGAAGATCTTCGAAGTCGAACATCGAAAACGTTCTCGCAACGTACTCACCAGCTTCCCTCTGGTGGGCGAAAAGTATCGTTTCAAGCGGGTCTTGTTGGGGGAAGAGACGGCCTATGTGGTTGTCTATTATCTGCAAAAATCTCTGCTTCCCTGGTTTAGGGCCTTGGCCTTTTTGTTGGCAGCCATGGCGGTGACCCTCTACCTGCGAGCACGCAAGAGGGGGTGGTATCCGCGTTTGAAGGGGCCTAATATGGCCATCTTCTTAATCGTCTCGGCTATCGCTCTGATTTTTGGACACTATCTTAGCGGAAGTTATCGCTCAGCCTTGATGGGATACAATGTTGGACTTGGTTTGCCTCTACTGCCGCTGCTCTTTTCGCGAATGCGTAGTTTGGCCGAGCCAGATAGTTTCCCAGGTGCTAATCACCTACTGCGTAAGACTCAGCTCTTTAAGATGAGTGTCCTGGCGATTACCTTCGCTTTTGCCCTGAGCTTTCCGCTCTTGATTAGTATCATCGCAGCCATCGGTTTATCTATCTATTGGAAGTTGCTCTTGGGGAGAAGAAGCCATGCTTAGATACTTGCTCTGTAGCTTACTATTACTTGCTCCTACCCTGTCCCACGCTCAGGAATGGGTACGCTTGCCTAAATCGGACTTTGATCAAGTTCAAGACAAGATCAAAGCGGCGCAAAAGGTCCGGCAAAGTCAGACTTCAGCCAGCTTCTATTTGGTACATGCTGATTATTTTGGTCAGCAGGCCGGCAGCTATCTCGATCTGAAGTTGAAGCTTAAGGTTCAACTCACTGGAGAAGGACAGAAGCGGGTTCCCGTCCTAGGTACCGAAGTCGCGCTCAAAGAGGCCCGTCTGAATGGACAAGCGGTGGCTCTTTCTCAGCGCGGACAGTACTGGGTTTGGGAAAGCGGCCAAAAGGGAGTTTTCGAGCTGGAACTTAGTTTTTTGGTGGCTACCTCAAGTCCCAAAGGTGCCTTAGACTATAGTTTCTCAGTCACACCAACTCCAGTGTCTACCTTGTCGGTTCATTTTGATGAGGCAGGGCTTTCTCCTCGAGTGGTTCAAGCCGCTCTACAAAAGGTTGTACCTCACAATGGGGGCGTAGTTCTCAAGGCCAATCTGAAGTCGGGCAACCGTCTGCAGATTTTAGGCTACCGAGACATCTCTGCACAACTAGGTGCTCGAAAAGCCAAGTCCTTTGCTCAGAGCCATCACCTGGTATCTATCTCAGAGGAGCAAATCGAGCTTTTCGCCGTGGTCCGTTACAACATACTTTATGCACCGCTCAAGAAGTTTCAGGTACAACTACCTCCCGGCTATGAAGTGGTCTCCGCAGATGGACAGGGGGCCTTTAGCTACCAACTACGAAAAACGGAACAGGGACCCATTTTGGAGGGTGAGACTGCATCAGGCATCGAAGGAAGCTATGAGATCAGTTTGCGCCTTTCCCGGCCACTAAAACCTCAAGAAAACGATGCTCAACTTCCCGTGGTTCGTGCATTAGGATGTGAGCGAGAGCGAGGCTTTATTGCCATCGAGGTTCCTGGACGGATTTCTATCCAAGTCCAAAATCGACCGGAAATGCGACAGATTGATGTCCGAGAACTGCCCGAAAGTCTGGTGAACAACAGCGTGAGTCCCTTGGTGGAAGCTTATCGCTATCACCGGGCCTTTGAAGCGCCCAAGGTGACTTTGTCTCGCTTTCCTGAGATCGCGGTGTCTGAGGAGAGTATTGACAGTCTCAAGGCGAGTTCAGTGCTGACTGCCGATGGTCGCATGATGACGGAGCTACGCATTCGTTTGCGTAACCATCTGCGCCAATACTTGGGACTCCGCTTGCCGGCTTCCTCTAGTCTAGAGAGTGCCGTTTTGGGCAACCAGCCCATCAAACCGAGTATGAATGCCGAGGGCTGGGTCAAGATACCCCTGACCCGGTCGCGGGTATCTGGTGGACAGCTGCGACCCATCGAGATTCAGATTGTCTATTCTGAACAAGTGAAAACGGGCTGGTGGTTAGGCTTGTTAGACCTCAACTTGCCTAAGCTAGAGCTTCCCATAGCCTCGATTGATTGGCAGATGTATCTGCCCAATCAATGGAAACTATCTAAAGTGTACTCAGAGGTATCCCCGCAGAAGTTTGTACGTTCTGCTCGCTGGTTCCAAGCTCCGGTGGATTATTCGCAAACGCCTTTGGGGATAGTTCAGCAAGCCGGCAATGCACCGGCAGCCGCTGCCGGCGGTGGCGGCGCGGTCGCCGTGCGTATGCAAAGTCCTCGGGCAGGCCAACGTAAGCACTACTGGCGTTATTGGCAGCCCAAAGGTCAGCAAGTTAAGGCCCACATCTATTATTGCGAACGCTCTTTATGGGGTGGTTTCGGATTTATCGCTCTGGTTGCTTTGGGGCTGATAGGTTGGGGCTTAGGCCGTAGGTATTCGGCGACCACAGGTATCTATATTGGGTTGGCGGCAGTGATTTCCAGCTATGCCTTAGAACTGAGTCTTTGGTGGCCCTTCTTTTTGGGGGGAGTCCTGTTCCTTGCCAACTATCCCCGAAACCTTCGCCAACAGGTCCCGGCTTGGTTGGGCGTTTGGCGGCAAAGGGCTGGATCCGCGGTAGCTGAACTCAAAGGCCTGAGCGAACAAGCCTCCGACAAAGAAGCGGAGCTAAGCTGGTGGGTCTTGATTTGGCAGGGAATCGGCTTCAGCTTCAGATTGGGTGTATTTTGTATCCTAGGGATAGTTCTGTTAACCCAGCTGGTGAGTCTACTACGGCATGGCTTGAGCTTCTAAGCCCGCAACTATCTCTCCAGCGGCGGCATTAAGAGCCCCAATTCGATCAGCACATAGGCCAATGAATGGTAGAGCTTTTCGGTGCGGGGCTCGGCTGGAATCGATTCCGCCAAAGTATTCCCTCGCAATAGTCTCTTTACCACCTTCAGCTGAGTTCTCGACAGAGCCATGCGAGTTAGGTCGGTATTGAGCCGCTCAGACTGCCGCAAAGGCAGATGCATGTATCTAGCCAGATGCCCCTGGAGCACCGTCCGACTCATACCCCGATAGACGATGTCTGGTAAAACGGCCAAGATAGATCGGGCAAAGGGCTTCATACTGGCAGGCAGGGCATTTTCTTCAAAAGAGAAGCTTCCTCGGGGCCATTTGAATAGATGCCGCAATCGCTCCTTCATGAACAGCGAACGGTACTGAGCCACGTCGAAACCGGCTTCCCTGCCCACTACACCCTCCAAAGGAATCTCTTCCTCGATGGCCATGCGCAGATACTTAGGAAGCAGCTTAGGTTTAAGTACTTTTTTAGCCACTAGCAGCGACGGCATTTGTAGCTGTAACTCGCTGGCGTAGACAAAAGTGGGTTTGCCAGACACCACGTGCAGTTCCATTCGGGCGGATTCGTTGAAGTCCTGCAGTTCAAAGAGCAGTCTACCGGTGGGTTTGTCTCTGGATATTTTGGCGAAAATGGCCGGTAAAGATACTTTTTGAAGGCTTCCCGAGAACCTGGTGGGGGGAAGCTCCCGATGGGTTCCCGGGTCCATGATCGCCTCTTGTCCAGTGAGGCGGACAAAGGCCAAAGCAGACATCCATTGTTGCTGATCGTGGCTGAGAGTAACTTCGGAACCTCTTCCGGCCGAGGTTTCCTTCTTTAATAGTTCAACGATGTCGGTCCAGGCACACGGACCGATGACCTCACCGCGGTGGTCTCGCAACCAGAAGCCGTTTTCGCCCTCATAAGGTCGATAATGGATACCGAAATGCTTCCACATATATTCGGCGCTATCGGAAACTCTGGCCCCGTGACGGCGATAGTCAATATCAGACAGCGAGGACTCAGACTCGGGTGGAGTGTAGGACCCGGAGGTTTCGGCGGCGACACTTTCTACGGCTTCGTTGACCAAAGCCTCGATGTCTAGCAGGTCGTCAGGTATAGGCTGCGGAGTTAAAGCCTGAGGACCCCTAGAAGGTACGACCGGAGTGAGTTCAGGGCTTTGGTGAAAGCCTTCGCCTAAGTTATGAGGTGTGTAAGGTGTCTCATAAAGCGGCGAGTGATTACTATGACTTCCTGAGGCCCATGGGTCACTGTTGAGTTCTTCTCCAGGGCCCAAGGGACTTAGTTCCTCTTGATAGTATTCCGGCGAATTGAGCACCGAGCTTGAAGTATCGCTTTGTGGTCCCCGGGACCAGGGTGCTACTGCTGGCGGCGCTGCAGGAGCGGGACCCAGGTCCATGGCTAGGTCTGCAACAAGATCTGCATGGGGAGGGACAGGGTTTTGGGCCTGAGGAGCAGCTTCGGCGGGGCCTAAGAGAAACTCTGGGGAGAGTTCAGGCAGAGGAGTAGCCTGGCTGTCTCGGGTATCTGTCAGTTGCGCAAAACCCAGGGGCTGAACGGGAACTAGACCGGAAGTGGGAGTGGAGGACTGACGCGGCAAAGCGGCGAGGGACTGCGAGGAGGTGGGCCGATGCCCGCCCATATATTTTTCCAAATCAGGAAACTGCAAGGGCTGGCCGGTCACAAGGGCTTTGATGGCTTGGCGTAACTCACGAGCACTGCTGACTCGCTTATCGCGCTCCTTTTCCAAGGCCCAAAGTACGATGGCTTCGAGTTCTCGGGGAATGCCGGAAACTATCTGGGAAGGAGGTACAACCTTCTCAGAGACGTGTTTCATTAGGACACCTACGGGAGTTTCCGCCATAAATGGGGGTTCTCCGGTAAGCATTTCGAACATGATCACACCGCAGGAATAGATATCGGTGCGGGCGTCGAGCGGGTCTCCGACGGCTTGTTCCGGAGACATGTAAACCGGGGTGCCGATGACTTTGCCGGTATTAGTTCCCGTCCCATCCAAGGAATCTCGGGAGCCGCCTACGAATTTCGCCACGCCGAAATCGCAGACTTTGACCTGCTCCACCATCTGGCCCTCGTCGTTTCTGCTGTGGGTGAGCAGAATATTGGAGGGTTTCATGTCTCGGTGGATGATGCCGGCATCGTGTGC
>SPJK01010268.1_pt1 | contig 10983 bp, 7 predicted proteins | sample 3741771 | NCBI WGS metagenome assembly SPJK01 (sample SAMN10925997, study PRJNA522277) | cold seep metagenome | isolation source: Elba SIP-enriched marine methane seep metagenome, extraction at timepoint T2 | place: Italy: coast of Elba, Mediterranean Sea
AACCGATCCTTTATTTCAGATTGAGATAGCTTTGGAGAGTCGTTAGGATCCATGTGCCATCTCCAGGGTAAATCTCTGCTTATATTTCTTAATTACTTAACCTCAAGCATCCGCTCGAGCGCTACTAAACTCCACTTGGAAGTCTCTTCATCCACTTCGATGGTATTCACCGGCGTGCCGGCGTAAAGATTTTCTAGCGTCCAGCAGAGATGGGCTAAGTCAATGCGGTACATTGTGGCGCACATGCAGACGACCGGGGAAAGGAAGTGGATCTCTTGCTCGGGGTGTTCTTGCTTTAGTCGATTGACCAAGTGAAGTTCGGTGCCGATGGCCCACTTGCTGCCGGCGGGGGCGTTGCGGACCGCTTTGATAATGGCGCCCGTGCTGCCGAACTCGTCGGCTAGTTCAAAAACATTCTGCGGGCACTCGGGGTGGACCAAGATTTTGATGCCCGGGTGCTTCTCACGGAACATGGCGACATGCTCCGGCTTAAACATTTGATGCACGCTGCAGTGACCTTGCCAAAGGATGACTTTCGCTTGCTTTATGTCTTGTTCCGTGTTGCCGCCGAGTTCGTCAGCGTGGGGATTCCAGACCGGCATTAAGTCGTTGGTAATGCCCATTCCGCTGGCGGTGTTCCGACCAAGATGTTGGTCGGGGAAGAACATCACTTGATCGCCCCGTTCGTAGGCCCACTCAAGAGCGGCCTTTGCATTGGAGCTGGTGCAGACGATCCCGCCATGCTGTCCAACGAAAGCTTTTAAGCTTGCGGCCGAGTTGATGTAGGTGACGGGGATGAGTCGCTCGGTATCAATGACTTCGGAGAGTTGATCCCAAGCGTCTTCGATTTGATCGATCGCCGCCATATCCGCCATCGAACAGCCGGCAGCCATATCAGGGAGCATCACGCGGACGCGCTTGCCGTTACGCTCCGTGAGTTTCTCGGGTCGGTTGGCCAAGATGTCGGCGGTCTCAGCCATGAAGTGAACACCACAGAAGGCGATTGCACGGCAATCTTCGCTGTTAGCGGCGAGTTGGCTCAACTGATAGCTGTCGCCCCGCAGGTCGGCGAGCTCGACAACTTCATCTTGCTGATAATGATGCCCTAGGATCAGAAGCTGTGAGCCCATGGCGTCGCGGACCGCTTGGATGCGGCTTTGCAGCTCCTCGTTCGAAAGCGATTTATAAGGCTTTACGCCCTCCAAGGGAGCTTGAGGGGCCGGGCTAAGATCAGTCGACATCGTTTTGCAGTATTCGGGTTGGGGAGTGATAGCATCGAATTATACGCAGAAACGGGTCAAAACCCTAGTTGCCGGTTAGCCTAGCGATTTGGCCTTCATTGCTAGCACCATGAGGTGCGGTTAGGCAAAGTTTGCGGGCTTTCTGTCCGATAGAGATAGATGAAGAACTGTGCTCACGGCGAGGAATATCTCTTAACCACCTGGAACTGTTGTCTTGTCCGATTTGACTCCTGAACTCGGTCCGAAGATTGTCGAGGCGATCACCACCAATGCTGAAGAAGCAGCGGGTGCGCTTGGCCGTGCATTTGAGTCGGAGTTCATCCTTAAGCCAGGCGAGCCAGCTGGATTTGATCCGAGTACCACCGCGGAAGCGCTGGCCGGCGGCGGATTGGTCTTTCTATTCCAGTTTGGCGATGAGGGCGTTGCTGCTGCTTTGCCTGCTTCAAGTGAATTGGTCCCCGACTGGGTAAAGACACCTGATCCGACGGGGGAAAGCAAGCTAAGCACGCTCGCGCAAGAACTCAGCATGTTGCTGATTCCAGAAGACCTCATGGCAGAGGTTTTCGAGGCACGCTGGGTCGAAGACATTCCGACGGCAATCACACAATCAGAACCAACGGAGTCGTCAAGCAGCATAGCGGTTGAGATTGCGGCCGGCGAGACGCTTGGCATCTTGCAGATGGTTTGGCCCATCACAAAGCCGAGTGAACTGTACGTTAGCGAAGCCGCAGAAGCGGATGACTCTTCGGAAGAGGCCGAAAGCGATTCCGAGGAAGAGGTATCAGCTACTGACGAGAGAAAACCGAATGGCGGATTCTTTGACAAGGTTCCGTCCGATTATCGAGGTTTGCCACCCAATACGCTGAGCTTCATGCAAGTGAAGCTGGACGTATCAGTAAGTCTCGCCTCGAAGACAGAAGCGATTCAAGAAATTATCGAACTCGGTCCAGGTGCCATCATTTCATTCAACAAGTCATGCAATGATTTGCTTGAAATCAATGTTGGCGAATGCCCCATTGCCGAGGGCGAAGCGGTGAAAGTTGGCGAGAAGTTTGGTGTTCGCGTTCGGAACATGATCATGCCACAAGAAGCTTTCAAGAAACTACAGCCACCCAAGGTTGGTTGATTTAGTTTCGGTTTTTAATTCGATGTATAAATAAGACAGCCCGACTCAAAGTAGTTTTGAGTCGGGCTGAATCGTTTATTAGCTCAAAGATTCCGAAGAATCTTTGATGATCATCTCTTAGCGAGAGAAGCTGGCACGAACAACGTCACGTTGACGACCGATAGCTGCATTTGGATCAGCCATTGGTGCAGGTGGCATTGGTGATGCTTCTTCAGCAGCTTCTGCAGGAGCAGGAGCAGGAGCTGGAGCTTCGTTAGCTACACCTGCGTCGCCACAGCAGTAGTCGCCACAGCAAGGATCTTCGCAGCAGCAGCTTGGCTCATCGCAGCAGCAGGAAGGTTCTTCACAGCAGCACGATGGTTCATCGCAGCAACCGCAGTCCTTCTTGCAGCAACCGAAGAGCTTGTCAAGCAAGCAGCACTTGTCGTCGCAGCAGGTGCTGCAGCAAGTGTCTTCGCAGCAGCAAGAAGGTTCTTCGCAGCAGCAGCTTGGCTCATCGCAGCAGCAGGAAGGTTCTTCACAGCAGCAGCTTGGCTCATCGCAGCAGCAGGAAGGTTCTTCACAGCAGCACGATGGTTCATCGCAGCAACCGCAGTCCTTCTTGCAGCAACCGAAGAGTTTCTCTAGCAAGCAAGGCTTGTCACAGCAGGTGCTGCAGCAAGTGTCTTCGCAGCAGCAAGAAGGTTCTTCACAGCAGCAGCTTGGTTCTTCGCAGCAGCAAGAAGGCTCATCGCAGCAGCAGCTTGGCTCTTCACAGCAGCAGGAAGGCTCATCGCAGCAACCGCAACCTTTGTCGCAGAGGCCACCAAAGATTTTTTCTAGAAGGCACTCTTTGTCACAGCAAGTGCTGCAGCAGGTGTCTTCGCAGCAGCAAGAAGGTTCTTCGCAGCAGCACGATGGTTCATCGCAGCAGCAGCTTGGCTCTTCACAGCAGCAGGAAGGCTCGTCGCAGCAGTCGGAACAACAAGCGTCCCCACATCCACTATCACAGAGGCAATCTAGTAAGCCACCACCAAAGCTGGGGCTAACTAGAGATACGCTCAGCAATAGCGCTCCCAATAGATTCCATTTCATCGAAACACTCTCCATAGCTTCAGCAAGATCAGCGGTTCGCACACTCCCCGGCGTACTTCCGGCAACGCGCGATGCCGCTCCACGTCGGTGGCGTGGAGGCTACCCTGACGGCCATCAGGGGTAACGCGGTAGGCCGAAGTGAAGGGCACTTAAAAGTGCCGGGAGTCAGTCGGGCGGTGGGTTCCTGATCTGCGGGGGGTTCACAGCCTTTGTCGTTGAGACAATCCTTGACTCAAAAAGTGGGTCAACAAAGGATGCTGCCTTGGTGAAATATCACGGTCGGCACGCTACCTATCGGCCTCTCTGGAAACAACGCTTGAGTAGACGCAAGCGATTCGCACCAAAAGACTTATAGTGATTGTTAGAGTGGTTGTATCACCTACGGAAACCTTGACGATTGTTCCAATTGTAGTCCCCACTGCCTAAATCGATTTCCGCTGGCTTACTACAGAATTCTTAGGGAAAGCTCCAATTCATCACTTGTCCGCAAGTGCTTATTGGCAAAGGATGTAGGGATATTTAATCCTGTCAGGGCATGATAGGAAGTTTAGGCATGATCCGCTAAATTAAGTCGTCACCGCAGTATAGATAGACAAGAGGATTGGCAAGCGTGATTGCTCACCTACAACTAAGTTATTTTTTCAATCGACTATCGCTCGGCATGCTAGCACTTATGTTGGTTCTTTGCTCCAACGGTGCTTTAGCCGCAGATTGGGCCAATTGGCGTGGACCCAACCAGAATCGAATCACATCCTCCAAGGATTTCTCTTATGTCGATTCTTGGGACCCCAAAAAGGGGGCTGAGGGTAACCTTCTTTGGAAGAATGAGCAGCTTGCAGGTCGTTCGACTCCTGTTGTAATGTCAGGCAATCTGTACACGATCGTTCGTGATCAGCCCGGGACGAGCACCGAAGGTGAAAAGATCGTCTGTGCCGATGCCAGTACGGGCGAAGTTAAGTGGGAACATCGGTTTAACGTCTATCTTTCAGATGTTCCAGATACTCGCGTCGGTTGGTCAAGCGTAACGGGAGACCCTGAAACAGGTCGTATCTACGCTTTAGGTGTTTGTGGCTACTTTGTTTGTCTCAATGGCAAAGATGGTTCGGTCGTTTGGAAACGAAGCCTTCACGAAGAGATGGGTCTTCTTTCAACCTACGGTGGTAGAACTAACTTCCCTATTATCTATCAAGATACTGTCGTTATCTCAGCGGTGGTTATTGGGTGGGGCGATTCCCCCAAATGGGATTTGATGGCAAAGCCCGCCCATCGTTTTATGGCCTTCGATAAAGCAACGGGTGAAATCCGTTGGCTTAGTGGCACCCGATTGATTCCTTACGATACTACCTACAGCACGCCAACAATTACTAAGTTGGGTGGCCAACAGGCGATGGTTTTTGGTTCTGGAGATGGTGCTGTTTGGGCCATGCAGCCTGGCACTGGTAAACAACTTTGGAAATACCAGATCTCACGTCGTGGTTTGAACGTTTCGCCGGTGGTTTCTCGCGAAGGGCATGTCTTCGCCGGGCATAGCGAAGAGAACATCGTCGGAAATGCCATGGGAGCATTCTTTGCTCTTGATGGCAATCAGCTTGGCGAAGGTACTGAGCCGAATGATCTAACCGACAAAGAGCTTTGGATTGAATATCAACAGATGGTTGGTAAAAGCTCGCCAATCTACTTCAAGAATCGCGTCTATACAGTCACAGACTCAGCCAAGTTACTCATTTTGGATGCTAAGACTGGTGAGCTCATTACTCGCAAAGCACTTGGCCGTGTTATGCGGAGCTCTCCGCTGATGGCGGGTGGAAAACTCTATTTAACGACCCGTGGCGGCCGCGTTCATATTCTCAAGCCGACCGAGGATGGAGTCGAGACGCTAAGCACGGTGACGCTTCGCCGTGAACAGATCGACGCTTCACCAATCGCAGCGAATGGCAAGATCTATATCACGACAAGCAAAGGGCTTTACTGTCTGGGTGATCCCAACATGGGACCTCCTGCTTCCGCCAAGCCCAAGAAAGTCAAAAAACCTAAGATCAACGACAAACGCGTCGCTCAAGCACAACTAGTTCCTTGGGATATTCTTCTATCCCCTGGTCAGGAACAGTCCTATAAAGTTCGCTTGTACAACGCCGCTGGTCAATTTCTCCGCGTTGCTGATCCAAGCAAGGTCCGCTTTGGAGTAGCAGGGCCAGGTGACATTACCGACAACGGTACTTACAAAGCACCAAAGTCCAAGGCACACCAAACAGCGTTAATTCTTGCCGAAGTAGAGGGTGTGTCAGTACGTGCCCGTACCCGAATCGTTCCGCCACTTCCCTGGAATTTCAACTTTGACGAGAAGGATAGCAAGGTGCCTCTGACCTGGGTTGGTGGTCGCATCCGCTATGTTCCCCGTGAATCAGAAGATGGGAATCGTTACCTCGCAAAGCCGACCGAGTTGCCGACTCGCCCCGGCGCTCCGACGACCAAACTTGGCACCCGAAGCCGAATGTGGATGGGATCGCACACGCTGAAGAACTACACGGTCCGTGCGGACATCCAATTACAGCAAGGCGTAGCAGGCGAGACGATCGCAACGGGCGATGACGTTCCCGAATTCCCCGCGGTTTCCCAGACTGCCATCAAGTTACCAACCGCCGGTTTGATCAACAGTCGTTACACGTTCGCCCTCTTTGGCCCAAGCCAAGAAGCACGTTTATACAGTTGGTGTACGCACGACAAACGAACCCAAGCTGCGGTAAAGATGGATATCAAGCCGGGCGTTTGGTATCGCATGAAGCTCAAGGTGGTTCCTGATGCTAAGAAGAATTTGGCATATGTCCGAGCCAAGGTTTGGGTCCGCGGTGAAGCCGAACCCGAGGAGTGGACGCTCAAGTTCAACGACGAGGCTCCGAACTTAGAAGGAAGCCCTGGCCTGTTCGGTGACGCGAAAGATGCTGAGTTCTATGTCGACAATCTTCGAGTCACTCCCAACTAATTCGAGAAGACGCAATCCCTAACTCTTTTAAGCAAGTCAAGACTTTTCTCTTATGCTTTTGAACTTTCGATTAATAACTACAACGCTGTTTATTCTTGCAGGGATGTCTTTCTGCTGGACTGGTAATGCCGATGAAACAGCCGACCCAATCACAAAAGAGTGGACCCAATGGGGCGGTAATGGTCTTAAGAACAATGTACCCGTTGGGGTTGGAATCCCTATCGATTGGAACGTAGGAAAGTTTGACTTCCGAACGGGTGAATGGGATTCATCGAATGCTGTGAATATAAAATGGGCTTCAAGGCTCGGTTCACAAACTTACGGCAACGCCGTTGTTGCTGATGGCAAAGTCTTCGTCGGGACCAATAACTCCGGCGGTTGGATCGCTCGCTACCCTAGCAACGTAGACCTTGGTTGTCTGATTGCTTTTGACCGCGAGACGGGAGAATTCCTATGGCAGCACTCTAGTGAAAAACTGAAGACCGGCCGCGTGCACGATTGGCCATTGCAAGGCATCTGTTGCGCTCCTCTGATTGAAGGAAAGAAGCTTTGGTTCGTAACGAGCCGAGGCGAAGTTCGTTGCCTTGATACGGAAGGCTTCCGTGACGGCGAGAATGACGGACCCGTTATCGACGAGGAGCATACGCAGTCAGTCGAGGCCGACGTCATTTGGGTCTTCGACATGATGCGTGAGCTTGGCGTTTCGCAACACAACATGTGCAGTTGCAGCGTCGTTACGTATGGTGACATCTTGTTGGTGAATACTTCCAATGGCCTCGACGAATCGCACATCAACTTGCCTGCTCCCGATGCTCCAAGCTTTATCGCTTTGGATAAAAACACGGGCAAGCTCCTTTGGTCAGACAAGTCACCCGGCAGCAACATTCTTCATGGTCAATGGTCGAGCCCTTCGGTCGGCGAACTAGGTGGCCAAGCACAGGCGATCTTTGGCGGCGGCGACGGTTGGGTCTATAGCTTCGATCCTGCCGGAGACGGTAACGGTAATTCAAAACTGCTCTGGAAGTTTGACGCCAACCCGAAAGATTCCGTCTGGATCCTCGGTGGTTCGGGCACACGTAACAACATTATCGCAACTGCTGTGTTGCATGAAGGATTAGTTTACGTCGCCGTTGGCCAAGACCCTGAACATGGCGAAGGCCAAGGGCACCTTTGGTGTATCGATCCAACGAAGCGCGGCGACGTCAGCCCCGAGTTAGCATTTAACTCAGCCGATCCAGAAACAACGATCGCCGCAAAGCGGATCTTGGCCGTTGATCCTGATGAGGGAGACTTCGCTCGTGCCAACCCTAACTCGGCTGTCATTTGGCATTACAGCACCCAAGATAATAATGGCGACGGAGAAATCGACGACTACCTTGAGACGATGCACCGCAGCTGTGGCACCGTCGCCATTAAGGACAACATACTCTACATTGCTGACTTCAGTGGCATCTTCCATTGCCTTGATGCCAAGACCGGCAAGGTCCACTGGACTTACGACATGTTCTCGGCAGCTTGGGGCTCGCCGTTGATTGTCGATGGCAAGGTTTACATCGGCGACGAAGATGGCGACGTCGCTATTTTCAAGCATTCGTCCGATCCCGATGTTGCAATGAACCAAGGGGGCGGTGACCCCGTACCAGCGTTAGGCGAAGTCAACATGGGCAACAGCGTCTACTCAACGCCGATTGTTGCTGATAACGTATTGTACATTTCCAACCGAACCCACCTATTCGCCATCGAATCCAAGTCAGATGAGGAACCCTCTTCTGACGAATAACCCACCTCAATTGCTAGCCTGCCTAAGCTGGCAAACCAAGCGGAGCAATTATCATGACTAAGCGCGTACTCGACGTCGGCAACTGCGATCCTGACCATGCAGGCATCACCAGGTTTTTGACTACCCACTTCGACGTCGAAATGGGCCGTGCGAAGCTTCCATCCGATGCCATGGAGCAGCTCAAAGCTTCGGACTACGACCTAGTCGTGATCAATCGAAAGCTCGATGAAGATTACTCCGACGGCATTGAGATTCTCAAGCAGATCAAAGCCGACCCCGCGACGGCTGACGTCCCCGTGATGCTCGTTACAAACTTCGATGAGCACCAACAAGCGGCCGTCGCTGAAGGTGCCCTCTACGGCTTTGGCAAGCTTCAGTACGGCGATACGGACGCCATCGAGCGTGTAAAGGCAGTCCTGGGATAGTTGGCACTATATATACTAGGGTTTTATTAGTAATTGTCTCTTGGAGCCCAAGATTTCCCTTTTCGGGGCGAATAGCTTATAGTCCATCTATTCCACTGATCCTTTATCCTAGGAGCTTTCCGATGACTTCGAGTGAATTGATCAATCAGCCAACAGCCGACGATTCAACGCTTAACGAGAAGTTGATCGTCTGCTTTACTGCTTTTAGCTTGTCGTGTGCCGGGTTTTTCTTGGCCGCCGCTGTCTTGATTCCCGTGGTTGGAACCCTTATGGCATTCTTAGCGGTGCCGGCGATGATTCAACAAGCGGTCGTCGCAATTACCTTGTTTGGCACGCCGGTCGCGGCAGCCATTTGGGGCATCGATATCGGAGCTAAGATCGTCCTCTCTTCGCGAGAGTGATCGCATCTAGCAGAATCAGGCATCCAAGTCTTGGCCGAAGGCGATGTCGTGCCTTCGGCGTAGCATCACCCGGTACTTTAAGCTTCGCTAATCGCACCCTACAAGATAAGTGAAAAAATTCCTTGGCGCTCATGGCGTCTTGGCGGTTCCATTCTAAACAAAAAAAGCCGTGCGAAGTCTTGCGACTTCGCACGGCTTCTGAATTATATACCAATCAAGAAGTTGTTACTTGATGAACAACATTTCTTGGTAGCTTGGCAATGGCCAAATGTCATCGGCAACGATGGCTTCGAGTGCATCGGCAGCTTCGCGTACTTTCAGCATCGCTGGAAGGACAACGTCACAGCACTTACGCAAGTCTTCGCACCCATCGGCCGAAGCTTCAGCGAGGGCGTCGATGCCATCTTGCAAATCTTTAACCAAGGAGGTGACCTTGTCGAGCGTGTTGGTATCAAAATCATAACCAACTGCCTTCAAGTTTGCACAGGTTGCAGCCAATTCGTTTTGATAACGAACGGCGGCAGGGAAGATTGCTGTACGAGCGATCTTCTTCGTGAGGTTCGCTTCGACACGAACGGTCATGCAATATTGCTCGACGTACGTTTCGTAACGGCTTTCAACTTCGCGTTCGCTAAGAACACCGTACTTGCCGAACATCGAGACCACTGCAGGGTCAAGCAAGGCTGGCAAAGCATCGGCGGTGGTCTTGTTATTCAAGAGGCCACGCTTAGCAGCTTCAGCGTGCCATTCATCCGAATAGCCATCGCCATTAAAGACAATGTCGCCGCACTCGTTCATGATCTCAGTGAGCAACGACTGAACCGCACCGTTCAGCTTCGAATCGTCACCAGCCGTAGCTTCTTCAAGTTTCGAAGCACAGTAGTCAAGCGCTTCAGCAATGATGGTGTTCATGGCTACCAAAGGACCGGCGATCGAGAAGTTCGAACCAACGGCACGGAACTCGAAGCGGTTACCAGTGAAGGCAAACGGGCTGGTACGGTTACGGTCACCAGCGTCTTTGTCGAGTGGTGGAAGCGTATCAACACCAACTTCAAGCTGACCCTTAGGGATCGAAGAGTTGGCGCCGCCACCTTTGATTTGATCAAAAACATCTTGAAGCTGATCACCCAAGAAGATCGAGATGATCGCAGGAGGAGCTTCGTTGGCACCTAGGCGGTGGTCGTTACCAGCCGAGGCGACAACCGCACGTAACAAGCCTTGGTGCTTGTAGACAGCACGGATAACCGCGGCACAGAATACGAGGAACTGAGCATTTTCGTGAGGCGTGTCACCTGGATCAAGCAAGTTGCCGTGCTCGCTGCTACCAAGTGACCAGTTCACGTGCTTACCCGAACCATTAACGCCAGCGAATGGCTTTTCGTGAGTTAGGCAAACTAGGTCGTACTTTTTAGCAACCTTCTTAAGCACCTGCATAATGAGTTGCTGATGGTCCGTTGCAACGTTGGCGGTTTCGAACATAGGAGCCAATTCGAACTGACCTGGTGCCACTTCGTTGTGGCGAGTCTTTACAGGCACACCAAGGCGGAACAATTCACGCTCGGCATCGCACATGAAGGCCAAGACGCGATCAGGAATCGCACCAAAGTAGTGATCGTCAAACTCTTGACCCTTGGGAGGGGCAGCACCGAATAGCGTTCGGTCGGTGTTTAGCAGGTCAGGACGAGCGTAGTAGAAACCCTTGTCGATCAGGAAGTATTCCTGCTCTGGCCCAGCTGTGGAAGCAACAAACGCTTTGGCATCATGGCCGAAGAGCTTGGTGATACGGTGCGCTTGAGCATCAAGAGCTTGCATGCTGCGAAGAACGGGAGTCTTTTTGTCGAGCGCTTCGCCCGTCCAAGACACAAAAGCTGTTGGAATGCAAAGGGTCGTCCCGTTAGGGTTTTCAAGGATGTAAGCAGGGCTTGTTACGTCCCAGATGGTATATCCCCGAGCCGC
>SPJK01050121.1_pt1 | contig 10981 bp, 8 predicted proteins | sample 3741771 | NCBI WGS metagenome assembly SPJK01 (sample SAMN10925997, study PRJNA522277) | cold seep metagenome | isolation source: Elba SIP-enriched marine methane seep metagenome, extraction at timepoint T2 | place: Italy: coast of Elba, Mediterranean Sea
AAGGTCGCTTTCCCCCTTCACCCTGAATACCGCACCTTGCCGATGGTCTGGTATGTGCCGCCCCTGTCGCCGATCAAGAACGCGGCCGAGTCCGGCGCGCTCGAGACCGATGGCGAGATGCCGGACGTCCGGTCCCTGCGCATTCCTCTTCGTTATCTGGCCAATCTGCTGACGGCCGGGGATGAGGAGCCAGTCGCGCTGGGTCTGGAGCGCATGCTCGCCATGCGCGCCTACATGCGCTCGAAAACGGTCGAGGGCGTGATCGACGCGTCGATCGCCGAACGCGTCGGCCTCACCGAAGACCTGATCGAAGACATGTACCAGATCATGGCGATCGCCAATTACGAGGATCGTTTCGTCATTCCGACCTCGCATCGCGAAGAGGCGGAAGAAGCCTTCGACATTCGCGGCGAGTGCGGCTTCAGCTTCGGCAATGGCTGTTCGGACGGGCAGAGCAAGGCCTCGCTGTTTGGCAGCCCGCGACGCCGCGCCCAGGTCACCCCGATGGAGAAAAGCTGATGACCCTGTCTTTCAAGGTATATGCAGCCCTGCTCAGCTATCCGACCGAGGACATCCGGGCCGCCGCGCCGGCCTTTGCCGATGCCCTCGACAAGGAAGCTCTTCTCGCGCCGGGTGACCGGACGGGGGTCGCGCAGTTGATCGAGGAACTCGCTTCGCAGGATCTCTATGAACTGCAGGCCCGTTATGTGGACCTGTTCGACCGGTCCAGGGCCCTGTCGCTGCACCTGTTCGAGCACGTTCATGGCGAAAGCCGGGATCGCGGTCAGGCGATGGTCGACCTCAAGGCGCTCTACGAGAGCCACGGTCTGGAAATCACGGCCAGTGAGCTGCCCGACTTCCTGCCGCTTTTCCTCGAATACCTGTCCCTGCGCCCGCTTGAAGAGGCGAAGGCCCTGCTGGGGGAAACGGCCCATGTACTCGACGCCCTCGCCGAACGTCTGGGCAAGCGCAAAAGCGTCTACCAGGCCGTGCTGCTCGATCTGGCGCGGATAGCCGTCCGGCCGGCCGAGCTGGAAAAATCTTCCGTCGAGACACCGGCTGAAGACCCGCAAACCCTCGAGGCCATCGATCAGGCTTGGGAGGAAGAGCAGGTCCGCTTCGGGCCAGACCCGTCGGCTGGGTGTCCGGTCGCCGAAAACATGCTCACCAAGATGGCGGTTCCACCTGCCGCCGCATCCGATGAAGGACGCCGGCCATGAGTGATATTCTCAACTCTGCCCTGTTTGGCATCTATCCCTATATCGCCTTGGCGGTTCTCGTGGTCGGCTCGATCATCCGCTACGATCGTGAGCCTTATTCCTGGCGGGCCGGGTCCAGCCAGCTCTTGCGCCGGCGTCAGCTGGTCCTCGGCTCAATCCTTTTCCATGTCGGAGTCCTGGTGATCTTCTTCGGTCACCTGGTCGGCCTGTTGACCCCGATCGGCATTTTCGATGCGCTGGGGATCAGCCATGGTGCCAAGCAGCTTCTCGCTGTCATCGCCGGCGGGGTCGCCGGGGTCATGGCGCTGATCGGTGCAAGCCTGTTGCTCCACCGGCGCCTGTTCGATGCGCGGATCCGGTCCACGACCAGCTTTTCAGACATGGCCATATTGCTGATGCTCTATGCGCAACTCCTGTTGGGTGTCGGATCCATCGCGGTCTCGATGCAGCACCTCGATGGTCACGAAATGACCAAGTTCATGAGTTGGGCGCAGGGCGTCTTCACCTTCCAGCCCGGCGTCGCGGCTCATGTCGCGGACGTGCACTGGATTTTCAAGGCGCACCTGGTGCTTGGCCTGACGATATTCCTGGTCTTCCCGTTCACGCGACTGGTCCACATGTTCAGCGCCCCGGTCCGCTACATTTTCCGCCAGGGTTACCAGGTCGTCCGCCGCAAGCCGAAGAAGGGAGAGGCAGGATGACCACAAGCACCCTGATTTCAAAGCCGGCCGAAGCCGTCATTCCGGTCATCGTCAATGGTGTCGAGATCACTGCCGAGGCCATCGCCGCGGAAGCCCAACATCATCCAGCCAAACGTCCCGAGGTCGCATGGCAGGCCGCGGCCCGCGCCCTGGCGATCCGCGAAGCCTTGCTGCAACGCGCCCGCGCACTCGACCTGGTGGCCGAGCCGCTGACCGATGCCGAAGGGCGGTCTGAGGCGCCGGATGACTCATTGATCCGGGTCATGCTCGATGTCGAGGTCAAGACGCCGGAACCGGACGAGGCTTCCTGTCGTCGCTATTACGACAACAACCGGGAAAAGTTGCGTGCGCCGGATCTCTACGAGCCGGCCCACATCCTTTTGCAGGCCGATCGCCGGGACGCGCCGGCGTTTGAGCGAGCACTGGCCGAGGCCCGCACCCTGCTGGAAACCCTGAGCGAAAAGCCGGATCTGTTTGCCCGCATGGCGCGGGACCGGTCGGATTGCGTCTCGGCGACCGAGGGAGGGCGCCTGGGTCAGGTCATGCGGGGCCAGACGACACCGGCCTTTGAGGCTGTGCTGGCGCAAATGCAAGCCGGTGCCATTCATCCCGAACCGGTCGAAACGCCGTACGGCGTCCACATTATCCGGCTTGATCACGCGGTGCGTGGAAACATCCCGGAGTTCGCACAAGCCCGGCCGTTGGTTGAGGAATTCCTGCGGGACGCCAGCTGGCGCCGGGCTGTCTCGCAATTCGTGTCGTTGGTCATCGGAGATGCCGAAGTCTCCGGGGTCGATCTCAAAGGGGCGCAGTCCCCACTCGTTCAATAGGGAAACCAAGTCGTGATTCTGACCGAAACCAAGTCGTCCAAGACCATGCTTATGATTGGCTGTGCCTTCGGGCTCGCCGCCAATACCGGCGCTGCGCTGGCGCAGTCCGAGCCGGATATCCTGTTGAATGCCCGTCTGCGGTATGAACAGGTCGATCAAGAGGGGTTTGCCGATCGCGCCAATGCGCTGACCTTGCGAACGCGTCTGGGCATCGATAGCGGTGAGATCGAGGGTTTTCGCTTCCTTGTCGAGGCCGAAAACGTGCTTCACCTCGTCGATGACTTCAATTCCTCGACCAATGGTCGCACCGGTTTCCCGGTTGTCGCCGACCCGGAAGAGACCGAGCTCAACCGTCTACAGGTCAGTTTCACCGGCTTGTCCGACATGGTCGCCGTCCTCGGCCGCCAACGCGTCGTCCTTGGAGACGCCCGACATGTCGGCAATGTCGGATTCCGGCAGAACGAGCAAACGTTTGACGCTTTCAGACTGACCTGGACCGGCCAGGAGGGCGGCACGTTCAACTACCTCTATCTGGATCGCGTCCACCGCATATTCGGCGATGACCACCCGGCCGGCGAATGGGACCTTGATGCGCATCTGTTCGATGGCGATTACGCGACCCGCCTCGGAACCTTCGGCGGCTTTGTTTATCTCGTTGACAATCAGGATGTTGCGGCACTCTCAACGGCCACTTTCGGGGCCCGTTGGAGCGGGCAGCATGTGACAGCCGACAACGCGAACCTCGCCTGGTTGGCCGAGTATGCGCGCCAAAGCGACCGTGGCGATAATCCGGCCAGTTTTGACCTGGACCTGTTCAGGGCTCAGGTGAGCCTGGCAGCGAACGGGTGGTCCGGGGCGATTGGTTTCGAGAGCCTTGAAGGCGATGGCGTGCGTGGTTTCTCAACGCCGTTGGCGACACTGCATGCCTATCAGGGTTGGGCGGACGTGTTCCTGACAACGCCGGCGAACGGTATACGCGACGCCTATGTCCGGTTCGGATGGGCTGCTGCGCAATCTCCCATCGGCGAAAGCCTGTCCGCGGCGGTGATCTTTCACGATTTTGAGGCGGGCAATGGTGGCGGCGATCTCGGCTCCGAAATCGATGCCGTCGTGACGACGCGTCTCAGCGCCCACTACGCACTCGAACTCAAGGCGGCTTTCTACAACGGTCCCGCTGGCGGACCTGCAGACCGTGACAAGGTGTGGTTGGCCTTCACCGTGAACTACTAGGGGGCCATTGGCTGAACGGAGATCGCCATGATCGATGATCTGCTGCGCAACAATGCCGATTGGGCGATGCGCAAGACACAGGACGATCCTGACTTTTTCCGTCGCCTGTCCGCGCAGCAGCACCCGGAATACCTCTGGGTCGGGTGCTCCGACAGTCGGGTGCCGGCCAATGATATTGTCGGACTCGATCCGGGCGAGCTGTTCGTTCACCGCAACATCGCCAACCTCGCGCCGGCGCAGGACACCAATTTCCTGTCGGTGCTGCAGTTCGCTGTCGAAACGCTGAAGGTTCGCCATGTCATTGTGTGTGGGCATTATGGATGTGGCGGTGTGGCCGCAGCCGTTTCGGGGGATCGTCACGGCCTGATCGACCATTGGCTGCAGCCCATCCGGGATACCTCGGACGAATTGGCCGGACACTTGTTGCGAATTCGGGATCCAAAAAAGCGTCTGGACGCGCTGTGTGAGGGCAATGTTGCCATGCAGGTTCGGTCGATCGCCTGCAACCCGATCATCGCTGATGCCTGGCGTCGTGGGCAGGGCGTGGCGATCCACGGCTGGATCTATGCAATAGAGAACGGTCTGGTCCGCGACCTGGGCGTCACCGTTCGTGGCCTGCAGGATGTGTCGCACCATTTCCCCAACAGCCTTTCGGTCTGGCTGGGTACCGACGCGTCGCCTGAACTCCAGGCATGTTGCCAGACGCTGCCGGGATAGCGATCGTTCCAGGGATGTTGTCCAGGCGGTTGTGCTTCGCCGCTTGCAGGCGCCATGCCCGAGCAAAACCCAGCCCAGGCGGTGCCGCCGGTTTGCGGAGTTGAGCGCTGCGGGTTAGACCAGTTCCGGTCCGGGGTCATCCGTCCGTCTACGGCGCGCGGGTCTGGCTAGGGCGAGGGGAATTTGATGTCGGAGCGGCTCGGGAAATGAGTGCCACACGACGGATTGCTTTGGTCGACGATCATCGCATGTTTTCGGATGGTTTCAGTGCATTGCTGATGCAATTGCGCGACGGCCATATCGTGGACGTTTTCGATGATCCGGTCGACTTTCTCAAATCTTTCCAGTCCGATTCCAGCTATGATCTGATCATACTCGACCTCGTCATGCGGACCATGAACGGGCTCGCTCTTTTGGCGGCCATTCGGGAACGCAAATCGCGCTGTCCGGTCCTGATGCTGTCCGGGATCGGTGCCGATCCACCGCTCGCCGAAATGAAGAAACTCGGCGCGCGTGGATTCGTGCACAAGTCGGCCGACACGGAGACGCTTCTGGCGGCGGTCGATGGCATTCTCGCAGGCCAGACCCGATTTTTCGGGGCACCTGACCCTGACGCAGACGGTAATGAGGATGATGACTGGCCCCCGCGTGGGGATCGCCCCTTGCCACGCCTTGGTCAACGCCAGCTCGAAATCGTCCATCTGATGGCCGGGGGAGCTACCAACAAGGAAGTCGCAGCGACCCTCAATATCAGCGAGAACACCGTCAAATCGCACATGCGGGCGATCTTCGAAGCACTGGATGTTCACACCCGGACCGCTTGCGTGCGAAAGGCCCAGGCCCTGGGGATGATCTAACCGTCCGCGTCGAGTGAAGGCGTCGGCGATACATGCTCCATCAGGCCGGCGTGCAATTGGGCAGGATCGGCTGGCTTGGCCAGGACCGTGATGTCTTCAATGCTTTCCAGTCGCTCGAACTGATAGATGTCGCCTGTGAGCAGGACGGCGGGAATGTCGCAGACGACCTCTGAGCGAAGCGCCAGGATGGTGTCCAGCCCGTCTTCACCGTCAGCCAGCCGCTTGTCGATGATCAGGAGCGCCGGCTCGGCATCGGCCCAGGACAGGAGCTCAAGCGCTTCCACGCCGGACGCTGCCGCGATCACACGGCAGCCCCAATCGGTCAGAAGCATGGTCAGACCTTCGCGCAAGGCCGCTTCATCCTCGACCAGGACGACCAGCGGCGAGCCGGCGATGCTCGTGATGGACGGCGTGTCAGGGCAGGCTTCCGGTTGAACCTGACGGAAGGGCAGCACGATGCCGGCCCGGGTTCCCACGCCCGGTTCGCTGTCGAAGCGAAGTTCCACGTCAAGCTTGCGGGCGAGCTGGCTGACGATGGTCAATCCCAGGCCCAGTCCCTGAGGCGCGTCATTTCCGGGCGACCCCAGCTGGACATATTCTTCGAAAACGCGGGCCCGGTCGGCAGCCTCGATGCCCGGTCCGGTATCGACGACCTCGACGAAAACCGAAACATCTTCGCGGTGCCAGTGCAGGTCGACCCGACCGCCAGGCGGCGTGTAGCGGATGGCGTTGGCGAGCAGGTTGCGCAGGATACGCGTGACCAGCAGCGGGTCACTTTCGACCCAAACCGGAGCGTCGCTGATGTCGAGCGTGATGTCGCCATCCGCTGCCATGGCGGCGAATTCCGCCCTGAGGCCGTCCAGTTCCGCTGCGAGGTCAAACACACGTTTGCGGGCAATCACCGCGCCACTGTCCAGTCGGGCCGTCTCGACGAGCGCTTGCAACAGCTGTTGCTGGCTGCGCCAGCACCCCTCGATCTTGTCCAGCATCTCGACCTGGTCGGGCTGGTTCAGGGTGCGGCGCATGGCGGTGATGAAGAAACTTTGTGCCTGCAGGGGTTGGGACATGTCATGGCTGGTTGCGGCGAGGAAACGGGACTTGCTGGCGCTTGCCTGCTCGATGACGCGGTTCTGTTCCTGCAGCTTGCGGGTCAACTCCGCCGTCCGGGCTGCCGCCAGTGTGGCGATCGTTTGCAATTCGGCGCGGCCGCTGACCATCAATCCGAACGCGTAGTAGATCAACAATCCGATGCCAATGATCCGCAAAGGCCCTTCGACGGTCAAAAGCCAGTAGGCGGAAAAGGGAAAGAGTGTGCTGGTGGCAAGGCTGACATAGGTCGGGCGGTATTCGGCGCTGGGCATCATGCCGCCAACCGTGATCGAGAACACCATATTGATGGCGATGAACAGGTTGAACAGGTTGTCTGCGTCCAGATAGGCGATGGCGAGGCCACCCCAGACCAGGCCGGTCACTCCCGAAATCGCTGTGTGGACCGTCAGGTACCGCTTGTAGTTCTGCTGGTCGACGCCGTGCGGTGCCAAGAGCTTCGCGGCGAGATAGACGACCCCGACCATCATGCTGGTACAGGCCAGCCAAAGGCCGGCAAAACGCAGGTCCCCGTTCAGGACGACCAGCGCCGCGAGATAGAGGACGACGCACTCAACGACAAGGCATGAGGTGCGCGTACGCGCGTGCAACAGCCGGGCCTGATCGAGACGGCGCTGATCGAGATCCGCATGGATGGGCGCCGCGGGTTCCGGATTGTCTCGGGCGTGATCGGTCATGAAGGCCCCTCGGAACGCCTCAGCGGGCGCCGACGTGGAGCCTTCCCGCAAGATTGCCACCGCGGTCGGATCGGCTCAACCGCCCGAACGGGTGAGAAGGCGGCTCAATCGGCGTCGCTGCGGCTGGCCAATCGGTTGATGTTGGTCCGGTGTTGATCCCGGCTCACCGGATATCGACGGGTCACCATGACCATCGCCAGCATGAACGCGGCAGGGATCCAGGATACCATGGCGGTGATGGAATCCAGCGCATAGCCACCCGGCGCTTCTTCCGCGGCGTAGCCAGACAGTGTCAGCAATCCGCCGGTCAGCAGGGCCGCCAGCCCGGCTGAACATTTCTGGACAAAAGTGGTCAGGCCGAAGGTCCGGGCTTCGACCCGGATACCGGTGCTCAGCTCACCATGGTCAATCACGTCAGGCATCATCGACCAGAACATGACCGGGATAGCCGCACTGCCGGCGCCGATCAGGCAGATCGCGACCAGGGCGACAGAGACCCCTCCAAGCGGGGCCAGCCCCATCATTACATAGCCGACCGTCGCGACCAGCAGGCCGCTGATCATCGTTGATCGCTTGGAGGTCCGGGCCGACAGCATCATCCACAGCGGTGCCGCGATGATCATTGCCAGTGCCGGGCCGGCCAGAATCGCGGCGGCTATCTCAGGCGCCTCCAGGACGTGATTGAGAAAATAGAGTTGGCTCTGTGTGAACAGCGCAAAGCCAATGGTCGCCAGCATCATCAGAACCAGCAGGCGCTGTAACGGCCCATTGCGGCGGGTGGCAGACCAGAGTTCCAGAATATCCTGACGGATATTGGCCTTGGGTGCGACGGGCCGGGGTCGATCGGGTTCCCGGGTCGCCAGGCTGGATCCGAGCAGGATGGCGATAATGACGGCGCCGATCACAAACGACGCCAGACCATACCCGGTCCGCTCGCCGGCATGGGCTGTGGACTGGACGAGCAGGGGGGTCGCGATGGCGACGGTCAGCCCGCCCAATGCCGCGCCGATGACCCGGAGGGCGGACAGGCTGCTGCGCGCGTCACCGTCGGTGGTCAGGCGCACGGGCAATGTGTTGTAGGGCATGCTGGCATAGGTGTAGGCCGTGCGGAAGATGAGGTGACCGGCGAGGGCGGCCCCGATGGTCCAGATTTCACCGCCGGCAGGAACCGCGAACAGCAGGGCATAGCTCATTCCCAGCGGAATGGCGGCGCGACGCAGCAGCGGGCCGTAGCGGCCCCGGCGGGCCGCGAACCGGTCGGCGTGGCTGGCGACCAATGGGTCGGACACCGCATCCCAGATCATGCCGGTCAGATAGATCGTTCCGGCGACCCACGGCGAGAGAAGCAACACGTCCGTATAGAAATAGAGCAGGAAGAGCGCGGCACCCTGCCAGGCTGCCACAAAGCCGAAATCGCCGATGCCGTATCCTATGCGTGTGCCGATCCCCAGGGGCGCACGGGCCGATGGTGTGACCGGTGAATGGGTATTCGGCAAACTCATCAGCGCGGGCCTTTCAAGCGACCGTGTAAACGGTCGGCAAGACCACCCGTTTGGGTGATTGTTGCTACCGGCAAAATCCGGCCCAATCAAATTTAAATCAAACCTTTATCCAGATTGCGGGCGTGCGCCTGCGGGTGGATGGAGGTGTTCGATTTGAGATTGCAAGCCGCGGTCTGTGCCGGGGTTTCAGCGAGCCTGCTTTGACGGGCTCGATGAGGGGGAATGACATGGGTCCGGTTATGTTTCGCATGCGACAGGGCGTCCGCCGTTTGGGTAGCCGTTGGTGTTCGGCCGCGGCGGCGTTGCCTTCAAAGATTGCCGGGCTCGGTCTTGCTGCCGGACTCGCAAGCATGGCCCTTCCCGTCCAAGCCATGGCTATCCCGGCCGCTGCGCCACGATTGGAGTGGGCGTCCGGGTCTACCTACACCAACGCCGACACGCTGACCTTCGGCCTTTCATTTGATACCGACGTCCGCAATGTGGACCCGACCGATTTCGAGATGCTCGGCACGACAGCGACAATTACCAGCATCGTGATGCAGGGGGGTAGCTCGAGCTCCTATCTGGCCACCGTCTCAGGCGGTGACCTGGCAGACCTGAACGGTTCCGTGCGCCTCATCCTGTCTGCTTCCCAGGACATTGAAAATCTTGCTGGCGCCCCGTTGACCGACCTCGCGACGGTCAATCCGGAAGACACGATAGTCAACAATACCCGGCCCGATTGCGCGTTTACGACGGCAGCGACGGCGCCTGTCACGTCCACATTCACTGTCGACGTGACATGCACACCGCAGAATGGCTGGGCTGACACCATCATCGGGTTCGAATCCAGCGACCTGGTCCTGTCAAACGCAAGCCTTGAGAGCTTTTCCTTCACGTCCAGCACCTATGCCGGCAGCTTTGTTCTGCGGCCGCTGGATTCGGGAACCGTTACGGTCGATTTGCCCGCTGACAGTCTTTACGATGAGGCCAGCAACACGAACACGGCGTCGACACAGTTCTCAATTTCATCGGACGTGACCGTGCCGACCGTCACGATGAACCCCTGGTCCCTGTCGCCCTATTCCGGACCCCTCACGCTGGGTATCACCTTCTCCGAAAGTGTGACCGGGTTCGACCCGACGACCGATCTCGTTCTTTCCAACGCAACCATTGCCGTGCTGAGTTCAAGTTCGCGCTCTTTCACGCTGACCGTCACGCCGACCGCTCAGGGGGCCTTCACGGTTGACCTTCCTGCCGGGGTTGCCGTCGATGCAGACGGGTTCGCCAACACCGCGGCGACGCAGTTTGCGGGCGTCTATGACACCGATGCGCCGGTCTACACGCTCAGCAGCGCGGTCGCGTCGCCAGCCATCGACAATTTCACTCTGGATATCAGCGTGTCTGAAGACGTCCATTTCCAGTCGAGCTATCTGACCGTGACCAATGGTACGGCATCGGGGCTCTCCGGTTCGGGGTCGAACTACCAGGTCACAATTCGACCGAGCTCCAACACCGAGGGCACTGTCACCGTGGAACTCGAAGCAGGTGCGGCGCCGGACAGGGCCGGCAATGACAACGCTGCCGCAACGCCCTTCTCGGTCGCCTATGATGTGAAATCCCCGCAAATCGATTTGATCGAACGCCTGTCTCCAGCCGCTGCGGTCACCAATGCGGACAGTCTGACTTTCGCCGTGACCTTCACCGAAGACGTGACCGGATTTGATGCCGGCGATCTTCGAATTCTCAGTGATGAAGCCACAACACCGACGACCGGAACCATCACCCAGGTCGTCGCGACGTCAGCCAGCCAATATCAAGTGACTGTCAGCGGCGGCGATCTGGCCTCTATCGGTGGCAATTACAGCACCGGAGCAAGCGCCTCGCTGACCGTGTTCGCGACCACGTCCCCGACGGTTGAGGATATCGCCGGTCGGGCGATGACCAGCTATTCGGCCGCGACCACCCAAGAGTATTATGAGATCGACAATACGCAGCCGGGACTTACGATTTCCGGCCCGGCGCTGGGAACATCCAACTTCACGGTGACGTTTACGTTCGCCGATGACGTCACAGGCTTTTCTCTGGATGATGTCGTCGCGACCAATGTCACGCTCGCCAATCTGTCGGGAAGCGGCGATGTCTACACCGCTGAAGCGAC
>SPJK01025871.1_pt1 | contig 10977 bp, 12 predicted proteins | sample 3741771 | NCBI WGS metagenome assembly SPJK01 (sample SAMN10925997, study PRJNA522277) | cold seep metagenome | isolation source: Elba SIP-enriched marine methane seep metagenome, extraction at timepoint T2 | place: Italy: coast of Elba, Mediterranean Sea
GTGAAAGCGGTCCCGGACAATTGCTCGCCATAAAGACCGTAGTTCACCTTCTGCGGCGAGTTCATCCCCTGCGGCAGTGCACCGGGCAAACACTCCGTCTCATGATCATTGCCGAAACCCGGCATGTACCCTTCATGCGGACCGGGCAGCGAAGGGGCCTGCACCATACGGCTGGGATGCGCGAGGTCTTTCATGAACATGTCTCCAACGCGGTGATTGCTGTTGCGACTCACATATTAGTTGAAAATGTAACTAACAAGGCGTGTGGTGGATTTTGATGCGGATTTTGATCCGGGCCAGTGTGCTGGTGGATAGCGGGGGTTTCGAAGGGCTCTGCCCTTCTTGGCCTGTGGCCAATTCATCCCGGGATATTTTTGAACCAAAGAAGTATGGGCTGGTCTCCATTGGTCTATGGGCTGCCCCTTGCTCAAGGTCGACCTTGGGATTTCGTCAACATGAGGTTTACAGAATCTGACGGCTACAGCCTCGACCTCAAACCGCGAAACCCATATTGCGATGGCCGCCGCAACGGAACTGCTCCATAAACAAAACCCCCGCGTAGCGTAGGCTAGCGGGGGTTCCGTATTGTTTAAGCGTAACGCTAGGTGCTTAGAGCATCCCTTCGCGTTGTGCTTTTTTACGCGCCAGTTTACGGGCGCGGCGGATCGCTTCAGCTTTCTCGCGTGCTTTTTTCTCGGACGGCTTCTCGAAATGCTGCTTGAGCTTCATTTCACGGAAGACACCTTCACGCTGTAGCTTTTTCTTCAGAGCGCGGAGCGCCTGATCGACGTTATTGTCGCGAACACTAACCTGCATGTGGTTTTCACCACCTTTCTAAGTTAAAGTTGCAAGGAATTTGCAGGAAGTGGCCCTATAGCAAGGGGCACCTCGTTTGTCCAGTTGAGAATGGTTCAACTTTCGCTGAAAGGCTTTGCCGCAATGACCTCCTCCTATGAAGATGCCAAGACTGCCTTGCTTGATGCGGCGGTTCTGAATGTTGCTTTTGATGGCTGGAGCGACGCGACGTTTCGGGCTGCGGTCTCAGAGACTGGGATTGAGCCGGGTTTGGCCAAGGCCATTTGCCCACGCGGCGCGGTGGATCTTGCGATGGCCTATCACGCTCGCGGCGATGCTAAGATGCTGGAACGCGCCAAGATCGAGGATCTCTCTGGGCTGCGCTATTCCGAGAAGATCGCGGCGCTGGTGCGGTTTCGGATTGAGGCGGTGGATGACAAGGAAGCGGTGCGCCGGGGCACGACGCTCTTTGCATTGCCGCATCACGCATTGGACGGGGCCAAGCTGATCTGGGGCACGGCGGATGCGATTTGGTCGGCGCTCGGTGACACGTCGCAGGATATCAACTGGTATTCCAAACGTGTGACTTTGAGCGGCGTATACAGTGCAACGGTGCTATTTTGGCTCGGCGACGATTCCGAAGGGGATGCAGACACATGGGCCTTTCTTGATCGCCGCATAGCCGACGTCATGCAGTTTGAAAAAGCGAAGGCTTCGGCCAATGCGTCCTCCCTTTTGAAACCGCTGCTGGCGGGTCCGAAATGGGCGATGAGCCTCGTGAAAGCGCCTGACAGGTCTTCAGCCGAGGATCTACCGGGACAGTGGGTCACCCCTCAGGACTAAGCCCTGTTATGAGGCCCCGCACGTCGCGCGGCTTTCCTCCCTGGGTTCATGGTGTTACCGATTGACGGTGAGACAGGACTACTTTGGAGGCCGAGATGCGTGCAATTGAAATTCCCGAAGCTGGCGGCCCCGAGGTGTTGCAGCTCTGTGAGCGGCCTGATCCGACACCGAACCATGATGAGGTGATCATTGATGTCGCCTTCGCTGGCGTGAATCGCCCTGATGCGTTGCAACGGGCCGGTGCCTATGCGCCGCCTCCCGGTGCCTCTGACCTACCCGGATTGGAAGCCTCTGGAACAATCAGCGCGGTCGGCGCGGGCGTGACCGAGTGGAGTGTCGGCGATCAGGTCTGCGCGCTCCTCCCCGGCGGCGGTTATGCCGAGAAAGTGGCGACACCTGCCGTGCATTGCTTGCCTGTGCCCGATGGCATGGGGCTGAAAGAGGCGGCCTGTCTGCCGGAAACTTTCTTTACGGTCTATTCCAACGTGTTTATGCGCGGTGGATTACAGGCCGGCGAGCGCTTTTTGGTGCATGGCGGCTCGTCCGGCATCGGCACGACCGCCATTCAATTGGCGAACGCCTTTGGCGCGCGGGTCTTCACCACGGCTGGGTCCGATGAGAAATGCGAGGCTTGCCTGTCGATTGGTGCAGAGAAAGCCATCAATTATCGAAACGAGGATTTCGTTGAGATCATCCGCGCCGAAGGTGGGGCCAATCTCATTCTTGATATGGTGGGCGGTGAGTATCTGCCTCGCAATGTCAAAGCCCTCGCCGATGAAGGACGCCTCGTCCAAATCGCATTTCTGCAAGGCCCTAAAGTCGAATTGAATTTCGCACAGCTCATGATGCGCCGCCTGACAATTACCGGTTCGACCCTGCGCCCCCAATCGGTTGCCGCCAAAGCAAACATTGCGCGTGAATTGCGCGAACATGTCTGGCCGCTTCTGAATGCAGGTAGAATCGCGCCGGTGATGGACAGCACATTTACATTTGAAGAGGCCTCCGCCGCACATGCGCGCATGGAAAGCAGTGCACATATCGGGAAAATTGTGCTCGCTGTTTAGGCTTCATTTTCAGACTATCGGTGGATGCAGCATCGCTGCTGACAATAGACAACGTGCGGAGCCAAGACGCTCCGCGTGACAGGCCAATCAAAGGACAAGACATGGGACGACTGACAGGCAAAACGTGTTTGGTGACGGCCGCGGGCCAAGGGATTGGGCGGGCCACCGTTTTGGCGTGGCAGGCTGAAGGGGCGACCGTGTTTGCAAGCGATGTGAACGACGCAGCGTTGGCGGGTTTGGAGGATCTGGGGATGACCACTCTGCACCTCGACGTGACGGATCCAAGCTCGATTGACGCGGCGCTACTCCTGACTGGCGGTGTTGACGTGTTGGTCAATTGCGCGGGCTTTGTGGCGAGCGGGACGATCTTAGAGTGTGACGAGCAGCAATGGGCGTTTTCCAACGACCTCAACGTGACCGCCATGTATCGGATGTGCCGGGCGTTTTTGCCTGCGATGCTGGAGCGCGGGGCCGGGTCTATCGTTAACATGTCTTCGGTCGTCTCCTCGGTCATCGCTGCGCCCAATCGCTTCGTCTACGGCACGACAAAGGCGGCGGTGGTCGGCTTAACAAAGTCAATCGCCGCCGATTTCGTCACGCAAGGCATCCGCTGCAACGCCATTTGCCCCGGCACGGTCGAAAGCCCCTCGCTGGAGCAACGCCTTCGGGACACTGGCGACTATGAGGCGGCGCGCACCGCCTTTATCGCGCGGCAGCCCATGGGCCGGATCGGGAAGCCCGAAGAGATTGCCGCGCTCATCGTATATCTGGCGTCGGACGAGAGTGCCTATACGACCGGACAAGCCCACGTCATTGATGGCGGCTGGGCCAATATCTAACAAAGTGTAAGGGAGACACGCTGTGAAGCTTTTGAGATTTGGGGCCGAAGGGGCCGAAAAACCTGGGATCGTTGGAGACGACGGCGTGGTCCGCGATCTGTCCAGCGTTGTGAGTGATATTTCCGGCGATGTTTTGTCCGACGAGAGGTTGGCGAAAATCGCTGCGATTGACCTCTCGAGCTTGCCAGAAGTGCCTGCCGAGACACGGCTTGGCCCTTGCATCAGCGGCACCGGCAAGTTCATTTGCATCGGGTTGAACTACGCAGATCACGCCGCCGAAAGCGGGCTTGATGTGCCCCCCGAGCCGGTAATGTTCATGAAAGCAACGAGCGCGATATGCGGTCCGAACGATCCGATCATCATTCCGCGTGGGTCTGAGAAAACCGACTGGGAAGTCGAACTGGCGGTGATCATCGGCAAGCGCGCGAAATATGTCTCGAAAGCCGACGCGATGGACTATGTGGCGGGCTATGCTGTGACCAATGACGTGTCCGAACGCGCGTTTCAAATTGAGCGCGCCGGGCAATGGACCAAGGGCAAAAGCTGCGACAACTACGGTCAAATCGGCCCATGGCTTGTCACCCGCGACGAGGTTTCTGACCCTCAAAATCTGTCCATGTGGCTGACCGTCAATGGCAAGAAAATGCAGGATGGATCAACCAGCACGATGGTCTACGGTGTCGCGCATCTGGTCAGCTATCTGAGCCAGTTCATGTCCCTGCACCCCGGTGACGTCATTTCCACCGGCACGCCTCCGGGTGTCGGCATGGGTCAAAAGCCGCAGCAATATCTCCGCCCCGGTGATGTCGTTGAGCTTGGGATTGATGGGCTTGGACAGCAAACCCAAGCGGTGATCGCAGATCCAGAGTAGGCCCAGTGTAGGCGCAGAGTAGGCATCAAGCGCCTGCGCAAAGGAGCTGGTTGGTTAGACTCCCAGCTCCAACGTCACACCTTGTCCGAGTCGTTCAGCAACCAGCCAAAGAACAGCGTGGCAAGGACCGCCGCGACCAATTGCACCCCGATGAAGGCGGCGACGTCAGGCGGTGAAATTCCAGCGAACGTGTCAGAGAACCCACGCGCAATCGTGACAGCGGGGTTGGCGAACGAGGTGGACGAGGTGAACCAATAGGCCGCCGTGATATACAGGCCCACGGCCATCGGCACGGCTTGGGGCCTCGCCTTGAGGCACCCGAGGATCGTCCCAACCAAGCCAAAGGTTGCGACAAACTCGCCCGTCCATTGTCCAAGTCCTGTTCGCGCGGTTGTCGAGGGATCTATCAGCGGATTGTCGAACATCACATGTGCGACAAGTACACCGATGATGCCGCCAAAGACCTGCACCGCAACGTAGAGAGCCGCCACATTCGGCGCGATCTCACGCCGTAGGGTGAAGCACAGCGTCACCGCCGGATTGAAATGCGCGCCGGAAATTGGCCCAAAGACGGTGATCAACACAACGAGGATCGCCCCTGTGGGGATCGTGTTGCCCAAAAGAGCAATCGCGACATTCCCACCCGCAAGGCGCTCCGCCATGATGCCGGACCCGACAACCGTCGCCAGCAAGAAAAACGTACCGAGCCATTCGGCCATGAGGCGGCGATCAAGTGTCATTTGAGGTCTCCAAAAGCTGGGCAAACCGCGCGGCGTCAATATTGCCACCGGTGAGAACTGTCGCGACGGTACGGGATTTGATCGGCACCCGTCCATTCAGGATCGCGGCGAGACCAACCACCGCACCGGGTTCCGTCACGATTTTATAATGCTCAAAGGCAAACCGCATCGCGGCGCGCACCTCGTCATCTGTGACCGTCACGCCTCCCGTCAAAAGCGCGCGATTGATATCGAAGGTCATCTCACCAGGGATCGGCGTCATGATCGCGTCGCAAATCGTCCGCTGCCCTTTCGGGTTCGCCACGCGGCGGCCTTCGGCTAGGGAGCGCCGTGTGTCATCGAACAAGGCGGGCTCAGCGGCGTAGACTTGCGTGCGCGGTGACGCCTCGGCCATCACGAGCGCTGTTGCTGCTGTCAGCCCACCGCCACCGCAGGGCACGAGAACCGAGTCCAGCGTTCCGCCCGCGTCTTCCAGCAATTCCAACGCCGCCGTGCCTGCCCCTGCGATGATCTGCGGATGCGCGCTTGGCGGAACTTCGATCCGGCCGGTGTCTGTGACGATCCGTGACACCACGTCGGCGCTGTCCTCCGTGTCGCGTTCATACGTCACGATCTCTGCGCCCATGCCTCGCACAGCAGCCTGTTTGGCCTGAGGCGCATCAGAGGGCATGACGATCACCGCCGAGCTTCCCAAAATCGCCGCTGCTTGCGCTAGCCCCAACGCATGATTGCCGGAGGAATAGGATACCGCACCGCGCGCGCGGTCCTCCGGTGTCAGGTTCACAAGCCGATGATAGGCCCCGCGTATTTTGAAGGCACCAGTGCGCTGCATGTTCTCGGCTTTCAGCAGCAATCGACCCCCAAGCATCGCGTTCACGTCAGGGTTTTCCAAAACCGGCGTGCGAGTGACGACACCACCCAGCGCGACTGCGGCGTTACGAACATCGCTCAACGAGACGGGATGCGTGCTCATGTCAGACGCCACGGCCTGTGAGGAGAAACGGAATATTGGCATAGGGTGAATGCTGAACCAACGGTAGCATATTCAGATAGCCCTGCTGTTTGCCACCGACCTCGAAATCAACATCTCTTGTGATCAAAGTCACGGTCATATGCCCCTCATTTCGGCGATTGCCGAATTGAGAGTTGACTAGGCCAGTTCAAACCTATGGTCAAGCTTCGATATTTCGGGCATTGACGAACTATGAACGAAGATACCGCCATTGAGACCTTTGCCGCCCTCGCACATCCGACGCGATTGGCCGCGTTTCGGTTGCTCGTCAAAACTGCGCCTGATGGTGTTCCAGCTCTGATAATCGCGGAAAAGTTGCACGCGAAACCCTCCACATTGTCCGGCCATCTCGCCATTCTGAAACGTGCCGGTCTGTTGACCAGTACACGTAATCAACGCGAAATCCGCTATGCTGCGAACCTGTCCGCCATCAATGATGTGGTCAGCTTTTTGCTTGCCGACTGCTGTGGCGGTCGCATCTCCCATTGCCAAGATATCTTGACCTTGTTGAAAACAGACGACGCGCCTGCTTCCGATTAATTTCAGCGCCCCCCTGCCACGTCCAGCAGGCTGCCCGTGCAATAGCTCGCCGCATCAGAACACAGCCACGCAATCGACGCCGCGACTTCTTCCGCAGAGCCGGGCCGCGCCAGTGGCACGTTTACACCCAACCGCTCAGCACGGCCCGGTTGCCCGCCGCTTGCGTGGATGTCAGTTGTGATCAACCCGGGCCTGACCCCGTTCACGCGCACCCCTTGCGGCGCAAGTTCCTTGGACAGCCCCAGTGTCAATGTATCGAGCGCGCCCTTGCTGGCGGCGTAATCCACATATTCATTGGGCGAGCCCAATCGAGCCGCCGCAGACGAGACCAGCACGATCGCCGCATCCTCCCCGCTTTTACTCTCAGGCAATCGCCGCGCTGCTTCTCGCGCGAAAAGGAACGCGCCTAGAATATTGGTGTCGAACATTGTCTTGAGACGGGTCAGCGACATCTCGGCAAGCGGCATGGACGGCCCGACAATACCCGCATTGACGACCACTGCGTCCAGCCCGCCAAAGGTAGCGTGAGTTTCATCGAAAGCGCGTAGCACATCGGCCTCGGTCGACGTATCTCCTTGAATGGCAAGGGCACGCGCGCCAAACCCTTCAATCTCACCCACGCAGGCCTGCGCCGCTGCGCCCTCACTGCGATAGGTGAACGCCACCTGCCAACCTTGCTCGGCCATCATGACAGCCGTCGCTTTACCAATACCGCGAGACCCGCCGCTGATGAGAACTGTTTTGGTCATACCGAAATCCTGTTGTCCGAGGTCATTTCCGGCCAGAGCACCATGTCCGCCCCGGTTCTTCAAGAGCCACGGTTTGATACAAGTCTCAGTCAACACCCAAACAGAAGATGCGTCTCAATCGCAAACCGGAACACCGACCTATCGTTCGTTAGCATCTTGAGGTCGCAAATGCGGGTTGATAGCCTTCCACTCAACGATATCGGAGATGCAGCAATGACGACCGTATTTGAACGCGTAGATGGGTTTATGTGATGCTCTTGTTCTTCAGGCTTAGGCAACCGCAAAGAAGCCTATTAAGAATAGCAGCACTAAACTTGACGCTGATTGCAGGTACTGCGGCAATTGCCGAAGAGTACACTGAAAGACCTGAAAAACTGGGTTATCGAATAGGCTTGGAGTCATTTTACGATACAGCCTGTCGTCCATTGCCACGTGATTGTTCCGAAGTACACGTCAATATCCGCAGGATGGGCGTTGCTTTATTGTCGGGGGCGTCACGCTCTTTTGAGACTGATCGCGAGTTTGAACGGTTTCTTGCAACATATCTGTTTTATCTCCATCAGGGACTGCCCGGTGGCTGCACCGTGGTCAAATCAGAACTCTCAAAATTGGGAAATAAACTGTCATTTGATGACTTGACCCGAGAACTCGCAACCGATTGGAATGATCGCGTTTTTGCTGAACCTCTTCAGAAGTCTTATTGCCGTGCGAATTCTTAGTTCTCGGATTACCAAAATATTATTCTACTTCATACATTTTCTCGTCTATTTGACCCTAACATACCTACACATTGCGTTAGCGTTTATCTTATATGCGTTCTACCTTTTTTGCAAAGTTCGTTTGGAAACAGAGTTTAGGAATCGCAATTCAATAAATGGAGCGATGGTAGAGGTTGAAATCCGAGCCAGCGTATGGCGTGAATCTGAAGAGGAAATGAAGCTCAAAAATCTCTTTCTTCTCACTGGTACTTCTGCTGGGTTCCTATACTTCTCTGTAATTGTCATTGCCGAGGTGATATCAAATGGATGACCCAATCCGGCTCCATCGACAAGTTGGTGACGACAAAGCCCACACGGGGAAACAGTTCACCGGGGTGCCACTCGACCTTGGCAATCACGCAGCGGGCCGTACCCCATGAGTCCGCCCTGTACTCAAAGTCATAGTAAAAGCGGCGAACGTAGTTGGGTGGGCGGCCCACAGGGCGCTTCAAGAGATGTGAGATTGCCTCCTGCAGCACGGCGTTGCCCTTGAGGCGGATGGCGTAAAAGTAGCCTTCCGCTTCCAGCATCTCGTAAAGCTCGGGGATGGCAAATGCCGCATCAGCGCGAAAGAAGCGCATCAGGTCGCGGCTCTTGTAGCGGGCGATGACGGGAGCCAGAACCTCTTTCCAGCCGTCGGCGCTGTGAACATTGCCCTTACGCAGGGCGCAACACTCAAGCGGACGATAGCATTTGCAGCCAAAGTGGCCGTTCCATGCGGTCCCCTCCTGATCCCCATGGGTGGGGCTGACAGAGCTGTCCATGTCCAGAGTGATCCACTTGTGCGGCTGCGCATCGTGCATCGCGTCAATCCATTGGCCGGGCAGGTCAGCCCAAGCCGCCCGATTGTGAACGGAGGCCAGAATGTCCGTCTCAAACCGCGCCATCTGACTGGTTGAGGCCGCTTGGCCATCAACAGCACGCCCGCCCACGACCTGGCGCATCACCGGATCACGGGAAAGCCGGTGCGCATCGTTGACATCAGGATATCCCGCAACGCCTGACCTGCTAAATCATACAGGCCCAAGGTCTCGTCCAACTCCCCAAAAAAGCAACAAACCGCCATCAGAACTGATCTTGGAGCCGTGGATTTCCAACCGAACACGAGGGTCAAAACCCGACCCGAAAATCGCCTTCAGAGCCTGCACCCGTAGGGTGATCCAACATGTCAGCCTCCGGCGTCAATTAACATACTGAAATGTATCATGAAAAACCGCACCAACGAAGCTAAACCACTCGGTTACTTGGGAAATGTGGGTCCAACAAGGATGACGGTGACAAATCCAAGGCGCGCTGCCCCCGCCATTTGTCCTAAATCCATCTATTATTTCGAGCCCAGTCTCAGCAGTTTTACTTCCCTTTTTGCGGTCGATTTGCGAGCATTCGCGCAGGATTTTGGCCTATGGATGATGTAAATTCGATTTACATCACTATATACAAGTCAACACTTTGAAAGACTGGAGAGTTTTATGTCCGAATTTGACGCGCAGGTCCGCGAGAGCCAAGCACAGGTGGCTCAGGCACAAAATAAGATTGAAGAGCTGACCAGCCGCATCGAAACCGCGCGGACGAAGATGAAGACTGGCGATGATGTGGCCATCGACATCGAAAACGCGACGCTTGATGATGTGCATGCCCATACTGACGTGATGAACGCCAATATCGCAGAGCTGATCATGGGGCTTGATGACGTCACCGCCGCGTTCTCCAAGGATTTCGACGAGATGCGTTCGAAGACAGGTTGGGAAAGCTTCGTTGGCATTTTTTCCAAGAACCGCTCCGATCAGATGCGCCAAGAGCGTGTACGCACGGCGTCGATTGATGACAAGTTGCAGGACCTGATCGCCAAATCCGACGTGATCACCCAGCTTTTGGAGAGCCAACTCGGTGTGCTCAATGAACAAAAGAGCAAGGTGGAAGCCAATCTGACCGAAACGCTGGATGAGCGGGAATTCACAGTGGGTGAGTTGGAGGACGTCAAAGCGAAGATCCTCGCGCTGGACCCTGAGATCATCACGCTTGAGGGCAAGATCGCCGTTGAGCAAGACGCAGCCGAGCGGACGAAACTTGAGACAGAACTGGCGGATCTGAACGCCAAATACAACACGATGGTGCAAGAGGAGCAGGTCAAGCTCGCCAAATCGCAAACGCTTGAGCGCTATATCGAAAAAGGCAAAAGCTGGATCGACTCGCTGCAAAATCAGGCGGCGACGCAGATGGTGCTGATCAACAAGCTGCAAACGGACACCAAGCAACGCGTTGTGCTCTACGATGCTTTGACGAAGTCCTTGAAGACCGCGCAACAGCAAGACGTCGCGCACCGGATCAACGAGATCGGGGTGCAGACTGATCAAGAAGCGCAAAGCGCGATGGCGGCGATTGGCACGGCGACGAACCAACGGATGGCGGACATGCTGGAAGCCCATGAGGACCACATGGTCTTTGCGCGTGACGTGCTTGAGGCGAAGGCCAAGGCAGACGAGCGCTTCGCCCGCCGCTTCGCGCAGATCGTGGATAAGCACGATAGCAACGCGTATGGGAACTGACTTCAAAACTCAGAACAGACAGCTGTTGGTTTTTGGAGTTTTACTCGCAGCTCTTGCAGGAATTGTGTCATTCGCTGTCGACATCAGTGCGTTCTTTGGTTTCGTGTCAATCCTAACGGGGTTTGCCGCGATGATCTGCATAATTGGGGGCGGTATCTTTCGTCCCTTTTCGAAATGGATGTGGCACGACGTGTACGTTCTGAACTCGCACGGAACACCA
>SPJK01012122.1_pt1 | contig 10975 bp, 9 predicted proteins | sample 3741771 | NCBI WGS metagenome assembly SPJK01 (sample SAMN10925997, study PRJNA522277) | cold seep metagenome | isolation source: Elba SIP-enriched marine methane seep metagenome, extraction at timepoint T2 | place: Italy: coast of Elba, Mediterranean Sea
AATTATTGGCACCAACAGTGATATCACTATCGTTTAGGCTTGTGTCAAATATCTCCTTACTGGTATTAATGCTTCTGCTGAAGTTTTGAACTTTGACATTGATATCATTACCCGGAATAAATTTCTGAGAGAAATTTTCATCCTGATTGCCGTCCCAGTCAAAATTGAGCTTGAGATTATCGACCAGTTTTTTCCTGAATATCTCATTGCTACCAATGATAAACCTGCTACCAATTTTTGGATTTGCTCCAAAAGGCATAAATGGTTTTGCTGGGTCAAGTTGTCCAAAGGAATTGGCTATGCTTATTTGCTTGACCCCAGTTACATTTACTCTGGTTTTGACCTGTGTTATCTTAAGGTGCTTGAGTTGTGCATAAGGAGAATTTGCCCCCCCCTGCGCATCTATCTCAACAGTCAATATAGGAGCCTGGGTACTAAAACGACCTCCGTGGATATCTTGAACATAGGGTAATACCGCTGGATCATCTATGCTTAAGGTACATTGGATTTGTAGTCTGCTACCATTAAAGTTAGGAACTAGGTCAGCTTCTTTTTCGATCCAGCCTTTTTCAGCGCTTAATTTGATCTTAAATTGATTACTTAACCAACTGCCAGTATTGATACTAATGCCATCTGCGAGAGGGGCATTATAGAGTTCAATAGTAATTTCCCTTGTTCCTTCTCTAAGAAATAGATTTGGAGAGGCTATAGCAAAACCAAGGGGATCAGTTTGGTTGACAACATTGAATAAGTCTGTATTTTCTACATCGTCTGCTGGAGGTGAAATAGGTTTTGGATCACCATCGCGAAACCGCAAAATTGGACCAAAGGCAGGCCAGGCATTTTGATCTTCTGGTAAGGCTTCTTCCAGTCCATCTAGGGTGTTGGGGGCCGCTGTTATGAATAGCTTTCCATCCTCTAGGGTATGGTAAACGGCATGAAGATGCTCCAACTTAGCCTTATTGAGGCTCGCATCTACTTTAAGTTCATAAAGTATTTCTTGTTTGAGCGCATCCTTTCCCGCTTTGAAGGCAGTACCATCATCTAGAATATGATCCTCAACTTGTTTTGCTAACTCTACTAGAAGATGAACAGAATCAGCTTGGGCAGCTTTTTGCTTTAGTTGTAATACTTCGTGGTAGTAGTAATCAAGATGTCTATTTCTGAGACCATTTTGGTGGTCTTGTAGCACCCTAAACAACTTCAAGAACACCAAATAAAGAGCTACTTGGGGCTCATGGTCAGGCCAACTGTCTAGCGTCTCATCCAGGTAAGGAGGAGCAGCCTGCAATATGGTGGCAAGGCTACGTTGAAGTTGCTGGAAAGTTCGATCCAATAAGGACCGAACTGGCCCCAGGCGTTGGTCGACTTGCTCAGGAAATAGAAAGGGAAGATCATCTGGACCATAGGCCTGGCTGAAGTCCCCACTATTAACATCCGTATTATAGTAGTCTGTCCAGGACAAGCTGCTATTAAGCCATTCTAGCTTTAACCCATCTTGAATATAATCCTGGATAAACCCTTGTTTTATTCCGCTTTGATCAGACCAATTGAAGCGTTGGCTTGGATCAATTAGCACATAGTCAGGACCTGGATCATTGATACCTACTTTATAATAACCTAGTAGCGGATGAATGATTTTAGGTCCGTCTCTGCGAATGACTCCTTTGGCAAAATCGGCTAGACCACTTTCTTCGGGAATACGCCCGACCTGTTGATCAATATGAGCGGCTAGGCTTAAGATGAAGTCAAATAATTGTTTGAAGGCTGGTATCTCAGCAGGGATATTGGCTAGTACGGGAGCTGGTAACTCACCAGTGCCTGCATCTGCTTGTGCATATAGGGCATCAATTTCACTCTGTAATTGGTCTTTTAGGTTTTGGTAGGTCTCAGCATAGGATGTGATATCCGTATCAGCTAATAAGGCAATAATGACTGATACATCTGCTGCAAAGAAGGCATCCCAGTCGCCTTTGATAGCATCCTTTAAATCATAGTAATGTAACTGACCAGCCATTTTCTTGGCAAATACCAATAAATCGGCTACGCTGCGTTCATCCACCTGAACATAGTCAGAGCGCAACGCCGTCAACAGACGGGTTTTCCGGCTAGTACCCCCTCTTGGCAAGGGATTGACTTGCTGACAAACTTGTGGGCTGGCGTCCTTCACGGGTTATTAGTATTTAAATATTTGTGCCTTCGTTTACATAAAATGGGAAGACAATATTAGATCGCGAGTTCGTCGCACGAACCTTAAAATGAATCGTAATCAATACTCTTCCTTCCAATTCTCCAGTATCATCTAAATCAACCGACTCTAGGTCAATGCGCGGTTCAAACCTAAGAATGGCGGTCCTAATCAACTGCCGGATATAGGTCTTCAAGCCAGTAGTTAAGGGCTCAAATAGGAGTCTATCTAAGGCACATCCGTATTCTGGTTGCATTACACGCTCTCCTGGCCTTGTTCGAACTAGAATGTTTAGACTAGATTCGATATCGGCTTCTTCCTCAAGCATGGCCAATTGATTGGCTGGCTTTTCAAAGACTGGTGGAAAACTCCAACCTCTTCCCAAATAGGCTTTATCTGGCATTTTTCTGTTTTTGGCTGTCCTTAACTTTTATTCTGTATCTCCCTCTCAAGGGAGACTTTTGCCTTTTTTGCAAGTAATCAGGTACCCTTCCTTGAGAGTAAGGGCGGAGGAATGGAGCCCCAAATAATCATCCATTTATTGTCTTCATTACACTACCCTCCAATAATCACCGTTGGTGCTCCGGCAACAATACTGCCTCCATGAGCTGTTGAATCACCCAATCGTGCCGCAGGCATGCCACCAATTAATACGGTGGCAGAACCAGTAGCAATGGTGTCTGGTGGCCCTGTGCATACACACATGTCTCCAAGCCGGGCTGCGGGCATGCCTGCAATGAGTACGGTGGGTTCTCCTGGAGGTAAGACCGGACCACCCACATGGGGTACTGGGCCTGGATTAACCAGAGGGCAAACATGCATATCGCCTACACGAGCAGCTGGTGGCATAATTATCTTTTTCTGATTGCTTAGTTAATTTGTACAACTCCTCCTTTGATGGTAGTTGACCCCCCTGCACTTAATTCAGCAGTGGCAGAGCCTTCTGCTACAAGGCCAGCCTGGGCCTTGATATTGATATTAGCACCCTCCACATTGATATCAGCACTTGCTTTGATATTGATCTCATTTGCACTATCAATCGTTACACCATCACTACTCATTTCTATCTTATTTCCATTCTGATCTTCGATCAGGACACTTCCTTGGTCATCGTCCATCACCAATAGCGCACCGCCCGGTGTGGATAAGGTGACAATGCTTTTTTCGTCATCAAACTCGAACCGCATGCCAGAACGACTCAGATAACCCTTCTTGTGATTATCGTCACTGGGCGTTTCCGGACTAGCTTGGCTACTACTGTGCAAGGCGCCTAACATAATGGCATCTCTAGGATCGTCATTGATAAAGCCTACTACGACTTCATCTCCAATTTCTGGTCGATAGTAATGCCCTCGATCACCGCCTGCTTCTGTACAACTTAGTCTAGTCCAAATACCTTCGGCAGCGTCATTGACTAGAGGAAGTCTAACCTTAATTCTATCCTCGCCTTCTGGGTCACCTTCCAGCGTGGTTACAATGCCAATCTGTAGGCCATTGACAGCAGGGATTAGATTTCCTGCCTTTGGACTATGGATGGCAAAGCGATTAGGGAATAAATCTTCCCGCATGCCGAGTTGAACGGTAGTCCACCATTGGCCTTCTTGCATTTTGTGTTTTAATGCGCTCACAAAGGTTTTACCACTAAACCTTTCTCCCAGACCTGCCAAATCCACAAAATCACCGGGTTTAATTTCTGCGGTACCTTGAATTCGAGCACTTCCTCTCACTTTTGAGAGCTGATTGTGCTGTTGCTTGGCATCTGCCCAAGCTTGTAATTCTTCCTGTTTGACATAGCCGGAATGCCTAAGCAATTCCTTGCCCGTTTGTAGCTTGTCAGCCAACCCTGTTGGACTCAAATTACCAGGTCCATCATAATCAGCACTTGCACCTTCAATCGTTTGCGTAGCTAAATTGGGTTGATCCCAACCACTAGCTTCAACAGCTTCATGTTGGTGTCGTCCGTCCATTTCAAGATCCAAATCCAAAAGCGCTGCTCCATATTGGAGTTGTAGCACTGGATCAGCAGCTAGATCAGGAGGCCCAATTTTGATGGTCCCATCATCAACTAGGCAAAACAAGCCATTAACATCAGCTCTACTAAGGATAAAATCCCAGTCACTTGCATCGTATTGGACAAGCTCCTGGTGAGTGATAGAAGAATCTTCAACCTCCGCAGTCAATCCTGAATACTCACCCAGAATTTCTTCTATGGCCTCGCTATCGCTACTTTCTTCAAAATAGCGACTGTTACGTTGTAAGGTGGTTCGATAAGCAGCATCACGACACTCAATAAATAATCGACTTCCCTTTTTTCGTACCTGAATTCTTTGCTTGGTAATAATCCCACTAAAGACCCTTTCTTCTTCATTATGGTATCCTAAGAGGATGTCTATTTTTTTACCATGCTCAAATTCTTCACTACTACTAGCAGCAAAGGTTTCTTCCGAGGCCGATCCATCCTTTAGGATGATCTGTGCGGCTGGAATACGATTAATTTCCTGACTGATACTGACCTGTAATACCTCATAGGTATCCGGTATTTCACCACCATCTACCTCAATACTGAAGGTGACTAGGTCTGGATTTTTAGCAGTAGGTATGGTTCGATTATCCGCCATGAGGGTTACTTAACTTTTTCTAATGGTGGAAAATCTAACCGAGAACCAGCTGTTAATGCCCTAAAATTGACCAAGCCATTTTCTCTAGCTACCTCTAGATAGTGCTTCGAATCACCATAAATCCGATTACTCATTAAAGAGAGATGATCTCCCTCAATTACCTGACGGATATGGGTCAAATCAGGAGACTGATTATTCTCCTCCTGGCTCCTTAATTCCTCGTCTTTAAATTCCTTAGCCGTAAATTGAACAACAGCACGCAATGGTGTACCATCGGGGCGAAATAGCTTGTATTGGAAGTTAAGACTTAGCAATACACATTGGAAAAAAAGCTCTCCCCAGGTCAGTGACAAATAGGGCGGGCGATGCATTTCACCCTTGTACTCATAGGTCATTTCCTTGAGTCGCTCTAGATCAGGCATAACACCGCGATCTTGTGGTGGAGAATCAGGCAGTACACCAGTCCGATCAAACAAAAACTCAAAACTCATTTCCTGAGGCGGCATTCGCTTGAAGGATTGACTACCCGAACTAGTACCATCTCCCTGCTCTTCGTTGTATTCGATCTTATATTCCTGGGCATAATTCTCAGGATTGATGAATACTTCAAATTCATCAATAAGATCGGTTTCCGACAACTCAGGCTTGGAGTAGGATCGAATCACCATTTTTTCCAACTTGCCATTTGATACGATCATAACTTATCGCTCTTTGCGTTCTTCCAAGATTCGCAATACGGCTTCCACAGCCTCTTCGATCAATTCTGCCTTATCTGATGAGCCACCACCTCCTTGAGCAGCAGGTTGCTTGGCACCTTCACCAGATTGGACGGTAGCAACCACCCTGATTTCACTAATTTCAATGGGCATAGTCTAGGTTTTAATTTCAAAGCGTTGATACTTCAGCTTTAAGCTTTCAATAACCACCTTGCTTTCCTCTGCATTAAAAGCATCAATATTCCATTCGATAGGGTAGGCATTGATTACATACCAACTAGCTAGAGGAGTATGCTCTTCATTCAATAAGCTGATAGTGATATTTGTGGGCTGGAATTCATATTTTTCAATAGCATCCCTTACCCACTTAGTAATCCCGGAGTTAAGCAGCAATCCTCGCTTAAGCTCTAGGTCACTATACTTTGTTCGCATAGGTAGATTGTGCACAAAGCGATTCTCTCCTCCTTCCGCATAACTTTCGGTTTCTACTGATACATTAAGCCCGCTTACTTCTCGAAATCGGACATCATTATCGGTAGATGCAATCTCAAAATTGACAATGAAATGAAAGCCAACTGGCGGATAATCAAAGGCCATATCTTATTCGTTTTGGATAGTCAAACCTTCGTGTACCAGCTCCATAGTTTCAATGGCTACCTCATTACCGTCAGCCTTTAGATCAGTAGATTGAACCTTGGTAGGCCAAGCATTTTTCACCTTCCATACCACTACAGGCTCATGCTCTTCGTTAAGCAGACTGATTGTAATATCTCTACGCTCAATGGTGTTTAGTTTTACAGTATTCCACCAGGTGTACATCTCGTTATCTGCCACAAAAGTGCCACGCTTCAAAGTGATGTTGGCATACTTCTGCATACCAGGCATTTTCAACTTGTTGTACTCCGGACTAGCACCATCGCGGTACTCAATCACCTCCGTTTCTACTTCCAAGCCTGAAACTTCGGTGAATCCAATTTTTGCGCCACCCCATTCCACTTGAAAGTGAAACTTAGGAATTGGGTAATCTGCCATGATTTATGGTTTTAAAAATTTGTAGTTTGGTTGAAAAATGAACCTCCTATTGGCTCATTATTAAGTTTTTATGCTTGTTTAATTTGAGCGTAACTTGAAGTGCAATGTTTGGGGCCTACCCATTTTGATATCATGATCCTATGACATGGTGATAATTAAGAAAATGCCAGTATCATAGCATTACAGCATCAAAATGGGTCGCTACGTTGCGAGGCTCGCTATTCGCTCGGCCCTAAGACGCAAAGTATTGCGTCTCTACGGTCCCCCGATTCAATCGGGGCCTCTACACATCGCTAGTCCAGGTATACTCCTAGTATCAGGATTATCCCATTGAAGATTTAAGATTTATCATCTAGGATTTTATATCCCTAGCTTTCTTGCATCTTGTGAGAGAACTTCAGAATGATGAATTCTGCAGGACGAACTACCGCCATTCCGATCTCAACATTCATCCGACCTTCCAAAATGTCCAAAGCAGTCATGGTACTACCCAATCCTACTTTGACGAAATAGGCATCTTCTGGCTTAGCACCAGCTAGCGCACCTGCTCGCCATTGTAGACTAAGGAAGTTTTCGATCATCGATCTAACCTTCACCCATGTATTAGCATCATTAGGCTCAAAGACAAAGCCTTCGGTTGCCTTTTTAATAGACTCTTCCGCCATGTTGAAGAAGCGGCGAACGGAGATATAGCGCCATTCGTTATCGTTACCTGCTAGGGTACGAGCACCCCATACTAGAATGCCCTTGCCCGCAAAGGAACGGATAGCATTGATAGATTTACCAGTGCTATCTACATTAAGGCCATCCTGCTGGCTGTTGGTAATTTTTACTGTAGGCTCTACCACTGAGCGAAGACTAACATTAGCTGGAGCCTTCCACACACCACGTGAGCGATCTACTGCTGCATATATACCTGCCATGCTACTACTAGGAGGCATATTGATAGTTTGGGTAGCCAATAGTTGACGCAATTGACTTTCAAAATCATTGGTGAATACAGCAAATACGGCTGCGGAGTCAGCATTACTTACAGCTGAGTCATTCAAGGCATTAGCGATGGCTGTTACTGCAGCTGATGCTTGTGTCTGTGCATCGGCTAAAGCGCCTGCATCACCTGGATTAAGAGCCTGAGCTGCAGCTAATGCAGCTTGTGCATCAGCCAATGGATCATAAACACCATCTGCTGGAGTTGTATCTGTCAAAGTAGAATTAGGCGCTGCTGCTATTACCTCTGCTGCTGTGATAGCAGCTTGGGCCGCTTTAATCGCAGCTGTAATAGCAGTAGCATCATCAGTGGTTGCAGTAGCAAGTGTATTGTTTGTGATAGCAATATCTTGTTGTGCTATTGCTTCTTGTCTAGCTACAATATCAGCCAAGTTGCGAGTGTCCAAATCACCACCAGAGAAACTAATAGCGCTATCCTCATAATAGTAGGCTAGACTAGTTCTCAACCATGGATGATAGACTGCACCATATTTCAAATGATTATTACCAATTCCCGTTCTAAAATTGCTGATGGCTAAGGAATCCATAGTTTGCCCCTCATAGAGATCAGTGATCAAGAAGCGATCACCAAGGTCAGCACACTGCTGTAAAGCAGCTTGCATCAAATCATGGTAGTTGGCCAACTCAGCTGTATTATCTGCATCATTAGCATCACCAGTAATGGCTACAGCATCTGGGAATAGCAGTAGGGTAGGTTCATCCTTTTTTCGAATGGCATCCAGCCCTGTTAGCAATGTAGCTCGATCAACAACCTCAGTACTTGGGCTTATATAGGTACCGACACTAGCGATGTAGCATGGACCACCTCCATTATTAAAGTACATCTGCATGGCATAGTACATCCGGTAGCGAGACTCGGTAAAACTACTACTATCAATACCTGTTGGTACACCACTTGCAACCGTAACGGTCATTTCTTGTGGCTGTGCCTTTCCAAAATAGGTTTCATAGTCTAGGAGAGAGCTAATTCGTTTTAGGTATGGAAAGCTAGTAATAGCATTTCCGCTACTATCTTGTGCCGCAGAAGTATAGCCAATAAAGGCAGGAATTGCAGTAGCTACTGGTGCAACCGATGGAGGGAATAACGAGATTTCTTCCACATAAACCCCGGGTGTTTTATAATTCATCTTTATTCTTTTTATGGTTTATGAAATACCCAAAGGGGCTTAACTCTCTTGCATTTTGTGAGAAAACTTAAGAATGATGAATTCAGCTGGTCTTAACACAGCCATGCCAATTTCTACATTCATTCTTCCTTCTAGAATATCCAATGGACTCATGGTACTGCCAAGACCAACCTTCACAAAGAAGGCATCTTCCGGCTTGGCACCTGCAAGGGCACCAGCTCGCCACTGTAGTACTAAGAAGTTTTCAATCATGGCTCGAACCTTACTCCAGGTGTTGGCATCATTGGGTTCGAAGACAAATTGTCCAGAAGCTTTTTTTACCGACTCTTCTACCATATTGTAAAAGCGACGCACTGAGATATAGCGCCACTCATTATCATTACCAGCTAGAGTTCGAGCACCCCAAACTAGAATACCTTTCCCTGTGAAGCTGCGAATGGCATTGATTGATTTACCTGTACCATCTACATTGAGCCGGTCATTCATATCATTATCAATAACCACAGTAGGCTCAAATACGGCTCTTAAACTCACATTAGCGGGTGCCTTCCAGACACCTCTATTACGATCTACAGCTGCATAAATACCAGCAATAGCTGCACTAGGTGGAAGTGTAACTCGTTCTGCTTCTACCCCAAGCTTAGCTAAATGGAAGTATTGATTGTCTGTACCAGCTTCTAGTGTTTCCATATCAACGGCACCTGCACCATTGATATCTACCTGAACCGCATCTGGGCCAGTAGTTTCGTATACATAAGGGTATAGAGAAACCAGATTAGGGAAATAGCTAGCACCATATTTCAGGTTGCCGTTTCCAATGCCATCTCTAAAATTGTCACTGCCTGTTATTACACCATTGTCAAGATCAGATTCACTGCCATTATATATATCCATAACGGTGAACCGGTCTTGCAGTGTAGCACATTGGTCAAGCGCACTATCATATAAATCATGGAAGTCGGTGCTACTTGCTAATAAGGGGGCATCAGGGAATACCAATAGAGTAGGTTCATCTTCTGCTGCAATAGCAGCGAGACCACGGCTGAGACCATTACTTCCATCATCTAAGATTACTGTATCTCCTCTTTGACCACAGGAAACTATATAGCATGGACCACCGCCGTTGTAGAAGTAGTGCCGAAGTGCATAATAGAGATTAAATTCAGGGTATCCACCTGCACCTGCTGTTACTACCACATTGTCATTGGCATCAATAGCCACATCCATTCGATGAGGAACAGCTGTACCATAAAATCCTTCATATTCTGCTAAGGACTTGATTCTTTTAGGTACCAGATGGAGATCATCTGCAACCTTATCCTCGGCTTGGACCGTATATCCTATAAAGGCTGGAATAGCCGTTTCTACCTGAGCTACCGAAGGTGGAAGCAAGGATAATTCTTCAATATAGACGCCGGGGCGTAATGGGTTTGTCATATGAATTTAGATTTTACTGTGGTCAATACAGGTCTTCATCAATAAATATGTTAGAATAGATGAGTGCATCTGCTGTATCTGGTAAGATCTGCCCAGCATTTGCTCCTGGTAAGACATTACTATTTAATGTTACCGTATCTATTCTGCCATGAGCAGTTAGAGGTAAGGGGTTATTATTGCCACTCACTGTTTGCTCAGTTTGATCATGTTTGGATAAATACCGCCAGCGAGTTCTCCTATTGTGAATTCGGAGATCAAAAGGACGGTCTAATACTTGTCCTGCTCCACCAAGGAGATCCGTATTTTCGATAGCAATAACGCCCCAGATATTAGAACCAAACCATTCGGGGGCGTAGAAAAAATCTTGAGTCTCTTGATAGCCTCCTCCATTATCTACTTCTAGTGTATATCTACCCATAGGTAGTCTTCGAAGATCTACTTCAAAGCGAAGTTGGTCAGCAGCACTTGTCACTGTTCTTTCCCAGACTATATTACTATTTTGATCTAGTACTCTTAGAGGGGCTGTAATTCCTGGTGTGGTAAAGATGTAATCAAATAATGCAGGTCTAAACCTGATTTCATCACTTGGGCTTGCATATTCGCGATCAGGTAGCAGTTGGACCCAGCCTGAACCACCTGCATCAGGATTGGCACTATTTACTATGTCTTGAGTTGCTTCGTATACATCACCACTAAACCGACAAAGGTCACTGGCAAAATAGTCTTCTCCTGGAACGAAAGCTGGAATTCCAGCTACTAAGGAAAATGTATCAGTTGGAAGGCCGCCACCTAGAGGTGGGTTATCGAAGTAAGAAATGCGGCGTATGTTATTCTTTGCGGGATCAGAAT
>SPJK01009622.1_pt1 | contig 10974 bp, 7 predicted proteins | sample 3741771 | NCBI WGS metagenome assembly SPJK01 (sample SAMN10925997, study PRJNA522277) | cold seep metagenome | isolation source: Elba SIP-enriched marine methane seep metagenome, extraction at timepoint T2 | place: Italy: coast of Elba, Mediterranean Sea
ATCTACCGGAATGATCAGTTTAGGCTGAAGCTTACCTTCTGATTTTACCGCATCTATCCTGGCGGCAAGGTCCTTAGGGCAGATGTTGAATGTATCCGGATCCACATCCACGAAGACCGGGGTTGCACCGGCGATGAGCACGGCGTTTGCCGTGGCATTATAGGTGAAGCCCGGAATGAAGACGGCGTCCTCTTTGGTGAGGTCCATACCCATCATGGGGATGATCAACGCATCCGTGCCGGACGCACAGGCGATGACTTTGTGGGCGCCGGTTTTTTCTTTCAGTAACTCCTCGAGCTCATTGATTTCAGGACCGGCAATATAGCGGCCATGGTCAAGGACATCGATCAGGCGTTTTTCGACCCGTTCACGGATTTTCGCCTGCTGGGCTTTCAGGTCGATAAACGCGATATTGCCAACCCGACTTTCGCGCTCCAGCGCGAGATTTGCGACACCATTCATGGAAAACTTCCTTTCTACTCGCTGCCGGCAGCAGCTTCTACGCGTAAGGCCAGATCTAGAGCAGCCCGTCCGGCAATACCATTCACCGTTGGCTGGACCCCAGTTTCGACGGATTCCAAAAAGCTCTGTGTACCAAAAGCCAATGGATCTTTAAATGCCAGCGGCGGTTCCTCCGCAGAAAAGTCCAGTGCCAGTGGTGTAGCCGTTGTGTTTGATATCTCCCGTTTGAGGAAATTGATGTGGATTTCGCCATCCTCGTAAACGAGGCGCATATCCCGGATCGGCTCTTCCTGCAGACGGCTGGCCTGCAGTGATGCCATTGTGCCATTGCTGAACCGGATTTCAGTTTCTGTATGATCGGACTGTGTGCCATGTTCAAATTTTGCTGAAGCCGATAATTCTTCAACACTGCCTTCCGTTACCTGATTAAGCAGATCCAGATCATGGATCATCAAGTCGAAGACGACGGACACATCCATCGCCCGTCCCGAGAATTTGTTGAGACGGCGGGAATGGACTTCCTTCGGGGCTGGACGGTCAAGCAGGCCGAATGCTTCGAAGACGTAGCGCTCCTGGTGCCCGATCTGCAGAACCAGATCTTTTTCAGACGCGATATCAATCAAGGTCGATGCATCGTTGACGGCAAGCGCGATCGGTTTTTCCACCAGCACATGCCTGCCGTTCTCCAGCGCTTTTTTTGCCAGATCAAAATGGAACGTGGCTGGCGCAGCAATCGTCAACACATCCACTTCATTCAGGAACTGATCATAATCCGTGATCCCGGCGCATCCATGCATCTCGGACGCCATACGCGCCCTTTCCGGATCGACATCAAAAATGGCAACCAGATCAGCCGCCTCTGCTTCTTTATACTTGTTGGCGTGATAGCCGCCAAAAACCCCTGCGCCTGCGACGCCTGCCCTGATCGTCATTTAACACAACCTCTCTTACGCGTGTTGCTGCGCAAAATAGGTGGCAGACAAAAAGATGCAATGCGCGATGGCGCGTGATTGTGTCACATGATGTTTCGGCCTGTTACATTCCCGATGACCGGTGCAAATGGGAGGGCTCACAAAAGTGTCAACGGCCCTACCCATTTTCCCGTTTTCAGGGTAAAGTAGCTCTCAGCGGCCCAGCGTGGCGCTTCAAGGCTTTATGTTCCCCCCGTATCTCACAGCCTTGAATCATGCGCTCGCCCCGAGAAGATGCCGCTTTAACTCGAAGGAGACGAGACCCATGAAAACACTATTTGCCCTCACAAGTGCTTCAGTCCTCTGCCTTGCCTCTACAGCTTATGCGGGAGATAAGGCATCACCCCTGGACGGTTTCAACAAAACCGATGAAGTGACCACCTGCCTGCCGTTAAGACAGGTGAAGTCAATTAAATCTGCCGGAAAGAAGAAATTTCTTGTCTCTGCCAATGGCGGACGATTCTATCTCAATGAAACAAGTGGAAATTGTTCCGGCGCCGGCAAGCCGTTCACCTATCTTCAGTATAAGACCAGTATGAACAGCCTATGCAAAGGTGAAATCATTCGGGTCATCGATAACTCCGGCGGGTTTACCGTAGGCTCCTGCAGCCTTGGCAAGTTTACCAAGCTGGAAAAGAAAGAAGCAGCCGAGTAAATTATTCCGGCTTATTCCTGAATTAGATGGGTGGCCTTGCCATCCATCTTTTTATTTTCTGCCATCCCTTAACCCGACCGAGATTATGCGATATCTGGTTACCGGCAGTTCCGGCCATCTTGGTGAAGCGCTCGTTCGCACATTGAGAAAGTCAGGCGCGGATGTTCGATCCGTTGATTTAAAAGCCGGGGCCTATACTGATCATGTTGGGTCAATTTCCGACCCCGCTTTTGTCGAGACGCATTGCCAGAACATCAATGTTATCCTGCATGCGGCAACCTTGCACAAACCACATGTAGCAACACATACGCGCCAGGATTTTGTTGACACGAATATTACCGGAACGCTGAACCTGCTGGAAGCAGCCCGCAAGGAGAAGGTCGGCGCATTTGTCTTTACAAGCACGACCAGCCTTTATGGAGAAGCCCTAACACCAGCCTCCGGGGCACCAGCCGCATGGATTACTGAAAAGACCCTTCCCAGATCCAGGAACATCTATGGTGTGACCAAGCTTGCAGCTGAAGATCTCTGCTGGCTGTTTTACCGTAATGAGGGGCTTCCTGTGATCATCCTTCGCACCTCACGGTTTTTCCCGGAAATGCAGGACAGTAAAGATATGCGGGCACAGTTCTCGACAGAGAATGCGCAAGTGCTGGAGTTTTTACATCGGCGTGTTGATCTGGAGGATGTGGTTTCCGCCCACCTTATCGCGTCAGAACGCGCCAGAGAGCTTGGCTTTGGCCGCTATATTATCAGTGCGACCACCCCTTTTAAGGAAGATGACCGGGCTGATTTAAGGAAAGACGCCGGCAGGGTTGTGCGGCAGTATGTGGACTTCGAAGAAACCTTCTCTGAAAAAAAGTGGTCCATGTATGAGGCTGTCGACCGGGTATATATCAACCAACTGGCTCGAGAAGAATTAGGCTGGGAACCTGAACACAGTTTCAAAACCGTCCTTGAGCGGGTGAAAAATGGCGGTTCTGCTCTTAGTTCATTCGCAAGAGAAATTGGTATTAAGATGTACCATGATGAGCGATTTGAGAGTGAGCCTTATCCTGTTACAGAGGCGGAGTGACTTCACTCAGGTAGTGCATAGGCCATAAGATAATCCCCCGGTGGGACGCCTGCTGTTGCGTGGCCACCTGCGGCGATAACCACATATTGGCGACCTTCAAACTCATAGCTCATCGGGGTCGCGATGGCACCTGTAGGCAGACGCCCTTTCCAGAGTTCCGCGCCGGTTTCCACATTAAAGGCGCGTAGGTAGTAGTCCAGAGTGCCGCTGATGAAAATGAGACCACCTTCTGTGATGATGGGGCCGCCAATTGTCGGTGTGCCGAGGGATAAAGCCAGACCGCCTGGCGCCAGATCCTCTGTGGTGCCAAGTGTCTTCCGCCAGACGATCTTACCGCTTTCCAGATCAATACCGGCGATGACGCCCCAGGGCGGCGGCGTACACGGCAAGCCGATGGGCGATAAAATGGGCGCGCGCTGCATGGCGTAGGGCGCGCCTTCCATCGGCGCGAATTCAGCGCGATCGTCAATGGTGTCAACAGTTTGTTCCACCCCCTGCTTTTTCACCAGTTTTATGAAACTGCCAATGTTGCTCATGTTCACCACGAGAAGGTTTCGAGACGGATCATAAGCAGCGCTGCCCCAGTTCGCCCCGCCCCCGGTGAACGGATAAGACAGGGTTCCCTGTTCGCCTGGCGGGGTATAAAGCCCCTCCCGGCGCATGGCGCGAAGGGTGCTGGCACAGGCAAGTTTATCCCATAGGGTTATCCCGAAGGAGTCTTTTGGTGCCAGCGTGTTCGGCACCACAGGCGGCGTCAGTACAGGGAATGGCTGGGTTGGCGAAAGGACCTCCCCCTCAACAGCGCCTTGTGGCACCCGGCGTTCTTCAATGGGTAAAAAGGGTTCGCCAGTCTGCCTGTCCAAGACGAAGACGAGACCCGTTTTGGTCACCTGGGCCACGACATCATGGGCACGTCCATCGCGCCAGACCTGATAGAGTCCCGGCTGGGCTGGCACGTCATAGTCCCAAAGATCATGATGCACGGTCTGGAAATGCCAGACAACGTCGCCCGTTTCACCGTCAAGGGCAACCACTGAATTTGCGTAACGGTTATCCCCTATGCGGTTGCCGCCATAATAGTCCGGTGACGGACTGGAAGTGGGCAGGAACACCCAGCCGCGTTTCTCATCAACGGAAATGGTGGACCAGACATTGGCGTGTCCGGTGATATCAGCTGAATTACCGGCCCAGGTGGCACGCGCAGGGTCATCCGGGTTTCGCGGGACCGGGTTGAACTGCCACCTGGGAGCGCCCGTTCTGACATCGAAGGCATGTACGGTGCCAACTGGCGCTTCCGTTCTTAAGTTGTCACTGATGGCAGTGCCGGTGACGATTGTGTCCCCTACAATGGCGGGGGCAGACGTGATCTGAAACTCGCCCGGCCAGCGGAGATCAACACTCGGCTTGATCCAGACAGCGCCATTTTCTCCGAACTCCTGACACGGACGGCCTGTTGCCGCATCCAGCGCGATCAGTCTGGAGTCGACTGTGCCCACGAACAGGCGGGAGGCGCAGACATTATCCGCCGACGGTGTTGTCGTTTTCCAGTGTGACACCCCACGGCAGGTATACTGATTGCCGGGCCGGCGATCGAGTGGCACTTCCGGATCATAACGCCAGATTTCCTCCCCGGTGCCGGGGTGAACGGCAATCACCTCATGGAACTGAGTGCAGAAGACCAGCTTGTCCTCAACGAGGATTGGGGTCGTCTCCAATGCTGCATTGCGCGCAGCTTCTGCCCGCCCCTCCAGAGCGCCGCTACGGTGTATCCAGGCGACTTCCAGCTTACTGACATTCTCCGGGGTGATCTGCCCTGCAACTGAGAAGCGCGTGCCTTCCTTGTCCCCGCCATAAGCAGGCCAGCCCGAGCCCTGTTCATCAGGCACAGCGCGAACGACTTCCGCCACGCCCGCAATATCCAGATTTTTATCAAGACCGACCAGATGCCAGAAGACTGACCCGCCCAGAAAACTGACGCCCAGAAAGGCGGCGAATAGCAAAGCGGAAATGCGCAAAGGTGTGGGTTTGAGCATGATTATGAACCCTCATTCGTTCGGGTATAAGGATATCCGCTAAAACCACCTCGTGCAAATCGGGTTACTCATCCTTCTAATGCAGTTAAGCAGCTTCTCTTGCCCGGACCTTGCGTAAATTTTCCGCCAGTTTGAATGCGAGTTCCAGTGACTGGGTGGCGTTAAGGCGCGGGTCACAATGGGTGTGATAGCGGGAGGAAAGGTCGCTTTCGGTAATTGCCTGCGCACCGCCGAGGCACTCTGTCACGTCCTGACCTGTCATTTCAAAATGAACGCCGCCAGGATGTGCCCCTTCACCGCGGCAAACCTCGAAGAAGGTTTCCACTTCTTTCAGCACACTGTCGAAGGGCCGGGTTTTATACCCATTATCCGCCTTGATGGTGTTGCCATGCATCGGATCAGACGACCAGACGACTTTACGCCCTTCTGCCTGTACCTTGTTGATCAGACGAGGCAGACCGGCTGCAACCTTATTGGCGCCGAACCGCGAAATAAGAACAATGCGACCGGCTTCATTTTCCGGGTTCAGAATATCCAGCAAGGTCATCAACTCATCCGGCTCCAGTGTAGGGCCACATTTTATGCCGATCGGATTGCCGATGCCTCTGGCAAATTCCACATGCGCGCCATCAGGCTGGCGAGTTCTGTCACCAATCCAGACCATGTGTGCGGAAGTGTCATAGTAACGCCCGGTGGTAGAATCGACCCGGGTCATTGCCTGTTCATAACCGAGCAGTAAACCTTCATGAGAGGTGTAGAACTCTACCTCATGGACGGGGCGCGTGTTTTCAGAAATGATCCCGGTCGCTTCAAGAAAAGCGATGACGTCCGAAATCTTGTCTGCCAGCGCGGCATATTGTTCCGATTGCGGATTGCCTTTGACGAATTCAAGGTTCCAGCGATGGACATTGCGTAAATCTGCATACCCTCCTTTGGCGAAAGCGCGGATGAGGTTCAATGTGGAAGCGGACTGGCCATAGGCTTTCAGCAGGCGCTGAGGGTTGGGCAGGCGATCTTCCGGGGTGAAGGCCATGGAGTTAATGTTGTCCCCGCGGTAGCTTGGCAGTGTCACACCATCAATCGTTTCAACTGGAGAGGAACGCGGCTTGCCATACTGGCCCGCCATGCGACCAACCTTGATCACCGGCATGGCGGCACCATAGGTCAGGGCGACAGCCATCTGCAGCAGAACACGGAATGTATCCCGAATATTATCAGGGTGGAATTCCTTGAAACTTTCAGCACAGTCACCCCCCTGCAGCAAAAAGGCCTTACCTTCTGCCACGGCAGCCAGACGCTCGCGTAAAGTGCGAATTTCACCGGCAAAGACGAGTGGCGGATAGGCAGAGAGCTCCTCTTCCACAGCAACTAGAGCTGCAGGATCCGGATAATCCTCCGGAATATGCTTTGCCGGCTTTGCACGCCAGCTTTCAGGGGACCAATTCTGGGCAATGTGCACCATGTTCTGCCTCATAATTCAACAATCGAGAGATATTATGCCAGCTTCACGCCAACACAAGCTGTTATATAACGATACGGTTTATTTCGCAGGTGCGAAGGATGTCAACCACCGCGACGCAAACGGGTAGTAACAGCATGTTGATTAGCCATAATAACATGCTTTCCTATATCATTGATCCAAGCGCATTCCAAAACTGAGACTTAAGAGGGACCTCAAATGAAAAAGATGCTCGTTTCAGCCAGCCTTGCGGCAAGCCTGCTGGCTGTCGCCAATATGCCCGCGACGGCCCATATCACCGTGATGCAGGGCGAAGAAGTGACGATCAAGACCACGGAACTTCGCGGCGGCGTCTACATGCTGGAAGGGCGCGGCGGCAATATCGGCGTTTCCGTTGGCGATGACGGCGTCTTCATGATTGACGACCAGTTTGCCAACCTTGCTGACAAGATTGCAGCTGCCGTTGCCGAGGTGACAGACGAGCCCGTTGCCTATGTGCTCAATACGCACTGGCATGGGGACCACACGGGCGGCAATGCGGCGTTCGCAGGCAAAGGTGCGACCGTCCTGTCACACGACAACGTCCGCGCGCGGCTAAAGGACGCCGGGAAAGACGGCCTGCCGGTCCTGACATTCTCGGATACGACGACGTTCTACTGGAACGATCACGAAATTCATGTTTTCCACCTGCCAAATGCCCACACTGACGGGGACGCGATCGTGCATTTCCGTGACCTGAACATAATCCACACTGGGGACATCATGTTCTCTGGTCTTTATCCGTTCATTGATCTGAAATCCGGTGGGAGTGTTGATGGATATATCGACAGCCTGAAAGCTATTCTCGACCTGACCGATGAAGAGACGAAAGTCATCCCCGGTCACGGTCCCCTCTCTGGCAGGACGGAAGTTGAAGAGACAATTGAGATGCTGAAAGGTGCCCGCGCTGTCGTGAAAGCTTTACACGATAAAGGCATGAGCGAAGATGAGATCGTCGCAGCTGATCCGCTGGCCCCCTGGAATGAAACTTATAGTTGGCGCTTTATTAACGCAGAGCGGATGACACGGACTTTCGTGCAGGATCTGGCGCAAAACTAGATTTCTGCAAGTTGGCACACCGTTTGCTAGACAAGAACTATCGAATTACTTCCCGCAGCTTTCTTTAATAGTTTTCTGCGACTTACTTGCACCTCAAAGAGCCTCGCAACATCTGTTGCGGGGCTTTTTTTACCCCCGGCCTCTTACTCCGACCTCATCGGAGCTTCTTTAAACTGAGCGAGAAGGTCCAATCGCCGCAGGGCAGTCTGGTAGTTTTGTTCAAAGTTTGACTGCAACGGTTTCACCTGAAGCTGATTGTCGATGATCATCCAGAGCGCTTCTTCAGTTGGTAACGCGATCATGTCCTTACGGTAGGGAAGCATGCCGACGGGCGAATTGTGGGTGGCGATGGGACGGCAGACAGACCGGCTGTAGATGTTGATTTCTTCTTCACCGACAAAGGCCAGTAAATCACCCGAAGGGGAAATTGCCGCAGCACTATCAACCTCTGTCAATGCTGCACCTTCACAAAGAGGCGCACCGGTCGCGTCAAGGCTGATGAAACGTTCATCCACAAAAAGTGCGTACTCGCCCTTGGGATCATCAAGAGCTTCCTGATCGTAAAGCCCCCCGAGAGATGGCAGGTCCACAACATCGATGCGGATTTTGCCGGTTTCCAGATCAAGCGCTTTGATCTGGTCATCTGCTGCGAATACCATGAACCGATCATTGTTCAGAAACTTTGCCACACTGATTGTGTCGCTTGCCGGGAAAGAACGCAGCTTTTCGCCGTTCGCTGCATAGATCCAGTTTTCTGCGCCGAGTATATAATCATTATAGGTACTATACTGGATGAACAATGTTTGCCAGGAGGGAGAAAGGAATAGTTCTGCATCCTGCGCTTTCACGCGATCAATCCGGGTTAGCTCTCCGCCCTGATCCCGGAACAGAGCCATGACGCGGTCCTCAGGTTCTGCATTCGGGGTGCCACCGAGCAACCAGAGCTGACCATCAAGATAGGCTATATCATAGACGAGGTAGTTATCGAGTTTGTGGTCACGCTGGTGTGTACCGGTTGCCAGGTCATAGGTTTTGACTGTTCCGTCACGGAAGATAAATGACCCTTCTTTCTTCGTGGTATCAGGTGTGTGCCGTTGGTGCAGGCCGGAAGCTGCAAAACGATCCGCTGACTGAAGCCCTTCCAGCTGCAACAGTACGTTGCCGGTTTTCACCTGATAAAGCATTCCCTGATTAACAGGGGTTGGGACTTCTTCTCCCACGGGCGTGAAGAGCGGGATGCTTTCATCCCAGGTGAAGACCATGAGGTTTTCGCCGTTATTGACCAATACAGGATCAATTCGGAAAGCTTTGTCTTCTGGATCATACGCGCCTAAATCTAAATTGATCCGCGGCGAGATGGCCGTGCCTGTTGCCTCAAATACCTGCAGGGAGAGATCATCGAAAGTGACGACCACCCGACCAAACGCTGACGAAAGGCTTGAGATTTTCTCTCCCGGCGCCAGTGCCTTTTTTCCTTCATCAAGTTGCCAGCCCCAGACACTGCCATCTTCGAAAGCGCTGTAAACGATCCGCTTCCCGGGCTTTACCTCGAGCGCGGCAACCTTACTTCCTGAAAGAGTTGAGAAGGACTGAACTGCCTGCGGATCAAGACCGGGATAGGCAAGGACCTTTTCTTCATCAGCGCAAATCAGCAGTTTTTCCTCTGGCAAGAAAAGCGCCGTGTTATAGGTGAGCACACCATCTGCAAAAGGATCATTAAATTGCCCACCGCACTTCAACTCTGAGGGCTTTTCTGCCCCTGGGGCAAAGACCAGTGCGTCGTAAGAAAAATACATCTTACCCAGAGCAATCAGCCAGTCCTGATTAAACGCTGCCATTTGCCTGATCCGCTCTGTAGCAACAAATAGTGAAGGTAGCTTCTCAGCCGTTGGCATAGCCCAGCGCTCGACACACCAGCCCTTGCCAGCAACAGGCTTGGCCAACATCAGCGCACTTAGATCCGGTGCGAGCGAGACCACCTCATCATCATTACTGACCAGTCGCTCCGGCGTTTCCTCCGGCACAGCACAATCCGCAGGTAATCCCGCCTCAATGACGGTGCTCATCTGACTGGTTTCCAGATCCCAGAGTTTCAAACTGTGCCTTTTGTAACCGGCGGGCGAAAGCTCCTGCCAGGCTGTCACTATTAACTGGTCATTGATGAACGCTTTGTTGGTAAGGTCATCTCTCGTGAAGGGGGCAAAGTTCTGGCGGGCGACCGGCGTAAGGGTACCTGAACGGACCACTTCATCCGTATCGAAAACGGCCAGTTCCAGCGGTTCGTCCCTCATCCCGGCTGCCTCAGCCATGAAACGACTGCCGGTAGCGGACGTGATTGGCGAGATCGGGTCGAGATACCAGCTGTCTGTTTCAACCGTCGTGGCAGCTGAAACCTCTCCTGTTGTCGGGTTCCGGATTTCAAGTTTCGATTTGAAGCCCCACCCGGTTTCAAGCTCTTTATCTTCTGTAGAGAAACCAATGAGTCTAGAGCCATCTCTGGTTATCTCCGGAAAGAGGTCGCTTTCATACGTTTTCAGCTCAGTTCCGGTGCCCATGTTGCGGGACTGATATGTGCCGAGGAGATCAACGAAGAGACTGCCTTCCGGTGTCAGCGCGAGCATGTTTGCTCCATCGCCGAACTGCGCGACTTTTCCGATGTCTTTCGTTCCCTCGATAGCACGCGCCAGGACGACTGCGGCCTCCGGGGATACATCGTCATAGGGTGGCTCAAGCTTTTCAGGCAAAGCGGCGATCGCCATCCTCAATGCTGTTTCGCCGTCACCCTTATCCACCGCGTCATGGGCCTGGCGAATATAATCAGCCGTCTGCAGAGCTTCATTCTTTTTCTTTACACCCATATAAGAGATGAGACCGACGGAGAAGACCAGCGTTACAGCAAGCGATGCGGCGCCCAGCACCATCCGCTGGCGGCGACGACGGCGTTGTTCGCGCCGGTGGAGATCATCAAAATTGACCTCCATGATCCCGGCAGCCAACCGCGTGACCAATTGCGGTGTATTTTCCTTGCGCCAGTCCGGCGCCAGAGGCTCATCAGGAATATCCGTCAGCTCGCCCTTTTCATCAACCTTCACTTTTAAGGCCGGGCAGAAGCACTCTTCCTCCGGGTTATCCGCATGCGGCGTACCATCAACAATGAGCGCGAATACCTTGCCATGACCGCGCGCTTTAAAGCGACGCACTTCAAGGTCAACCCAGGGTGA
>SPJK01003190.1_pt1 | contig 10967 bp, 8 predicted proteins | sample 3741771 | NCBI WGS metagenome assembly SPJK01 (sample SAMN10925997, study PRJNA522277) | cold seep metagenome | isolation source: Elba SIP-enriched marine methane seep metagenome, extraction at timepoint T2 | place: Italy: coast of Elba, Mediterranean Sea
ATCAGGTCTTTTTTTAAATCAGTTAAATAGGCAATGGCATCATCCGTATCCAGATAGTGGCTTTCCAGTTCTGCAAATAACGGGTCAATTGCCAGATTAATCGTATCTATATCAAGTTGTTTGGTTTCTTCTGCCAGGGTTCTGCGCCAAAGAGGTAGTTCCAGCAAGGCTTCAGCCAGATATTCTTCCAGTTCTTCACTGTGTTTATGAAAGGCCTCCCTTTCCTGTTGAGGTAACAGCGTGAATTGTTCTTCATCCAGCGCGGTATTGTCGCGTAAAGGTAAAAAAGTAATGGTGTCGCTGTCCCGGTAAATGGCAACATTCATAGATTCAGCATGTTTATCTACCTGATCAATCGCGGCATTGTAATTTTGATTAAAACCGCGCTCCAGAGCCGATTTTTTTTGTTGATAAGCCGGACTTTCAAAGGCAGCGGGGAACGTAGCCAGTAAATTGTCGATTAACAATTCAATATCTTTAACAAAACGGCCGGCTTGACCTGAATTTAACTGCAATGCAAGCGGTTCACGGTTGTTGTCGAAATTATCAACATAGGCATAATCAGGGGGAGAGTCTTGTTGATGGGTGACCGTTGACAGGTAATTGGAAATCATAGACAGGCGACCCGTGCCAGTTGCTCCCATAACAAATATGTTATAGCCTGAATTTTTCATGGCAATGCCAAATTGCACGGCAGATTGCGCGCGCGTTTGTCCCAGAATGGTATTGTTTTGTCGAGATACCGTTGGAATATTAATGTCCTCAGGTCGAATGGTCAGTTTTAATTGTTGTGGGGGTAATTTAAGATGCTGGGTCATATTTTATCGGTTTATTTGCCTTACAGGCGACATCATATATCAAAATCAGAGAGGAAGGAAAAACAGGATGATTTGAGTAGGTTTTCATGGTTCATCAAACCACAGCTTGCATCCTTTTTGTCTCTCAAGACATGGCGTCAAAACGTCTGTGTAGCCTTAGTGGCAGCATCACTGCTGTCAATAGATTTGAGAAACATTGTGGGAGCCAGGTATAGCCTGTGGTTTGCATAAAACCATGTATAGTTATTAAAAAGCAGTGAGTTGGCTGGATTGTTTTGAAAAATCATCTCCCTGATAACAGGCAGGGTTAACTAACCAAGCAGTTTGGTTCGGAAAAGTAATTTTGCATGAAATCTACGAAAGATGATTGTTTGGCCGGGTAATATCGTTTCTGTAAATAGGTGGCATAAACGCATAGATTAGGGATGCGATAGTCTGGAAGGATCTCTATCAGTTTATTGTCATTCAGATAATCTATTACAGAAAGTCGTGGCGCGCGGATGATGCCCATACCTAAAGCAGCAGCATGAGAAAGTGCCCGGCCATTGTTGGTAGAAAAATGCCAGTCAGTTTTGATTTTTACGATTTCTTTTTCTCGTTTGAACATCCAGTAATCACCATGGGGTGAATTTAAATAGTGCAGACACCGGTGTTGAGTCAGATCTTCAATTTCTTCTGGGCAGCCTTCATTCGCAAGATATTCAGGGGAGGCGAACGTGCCTAATTCTGTCTGAGAAATTTTTCTGGCTACAACACCTGGGTCAGGGCAATCTGAGACAATAACAACCACGTCATAAATACCATCCCTCAGGTTCTGAAATTTATTGTCCAGAGTCATTGAAAGTTTGACTTCCGGGTGTTTTTTTTGAAAGGCCTCAATCAGAGGAATCATATAATTTCCACCAAAATCTATCGGGGCACATATTTTTAGTAATCCCTGAATAGACAAGCTGAATTGTGAGATTGAGTCATCCAGTTGATTAATTTCTTCCAGAATCAGTTTACTCTTTTCGTAATAGGCCTGACCAATTTCAGTCAAGTTCAAACTGCGGGTTGTTCGGTTCAGCAAGACGACGCCTAATGATTTTTCCAGTTGTGCGATATGTTTGCTGACCATCATCGCTGAAATATTCATTTCTTTTGCAACAGACGTAAAGGTACCTAGTTCAACACTTCGGCAAAAAACCTGCATTGTGGAGAGTTTGTCCATTTGAATATTCTAAACCATTAGTTTCGTTATTATAAACTTTTTGCTGATTGAAGAAGTTGTCCAACAAAGTATACTCGCAATCGGAGATAGTTAAAGTAGTCAGGATTCGGTTGCTTAATTTAATTACAGCCGGGTTCTGACTCTTTTACATTTCTAACAGGGTTGAATGTGTATTGCTGAGAAAAATTGAAGAGTGGATAAAGTATTCAAGGGCTTGACTGGCCATGAATGGCCTGATGATTAAGGCGCATATTTAAATGACTCAGATCGGAAATATAGTGAAAAGATTTGTCAATGGTTCCTGATTCTTTTAGATGTTTTGCCCCCGCTCCGCCTATCCAGAGTTCACTGTTTGATGTCAGTTTTTCCACCAGGCAGCTTAATTGTTCTGAAGTGTCACTCGCAACAGGCGTGTTAATCAGGCTAAGCAATATGATATTGGCTTGTAGTTGTTTTTGGGCATTGATAATTTCTCCGTATGGTAGGTCAGGCCCCAGATAATAACATTCAAAGCCTTGGCTGGCAGCAATCAGGCAGGAAAGTAATATTCCAAACTCATGCTGTTCACCAGTCGGCGTGGTGAAAATGATTTTTCCCACATTTCCAGAGTTGAAATTCATGTTATTTGTCCAGCTTAACACCAGTCTTTTTACACATTCAGAAAATAAATGTTCCTGGGCAATTGTTATTTCTCCGAGGTGCCAGAGTTGACCGACAGATTGCAATAAAGGAGACAGAAATTGTTGACTAAATTCTAAGGGTGACATGCTGATCAATGCTTTACGCAATAGATTTTCACAGGATGAAATTTCATAGCGTTTAAGACCTGCTACCACCATTTTTTGGAGCTCGCTAAAAGTTTCCAGTTGAGGATCATTTTTAGCCTTGATCAGTGCTTTGAGTTGTTCAACCGGTAAAACAGCCATTTTGCTGATGCTATGACCTTGTTGTCTGGCCAGATTTAGCAAGGTGAGTAATTCAATCTCACTTTCGCTGTACACGCGTCGACCATTATGGTCGCGTCTGGGCTCAACAACCTGATAGCGTCTTTCCCAGGCCCGTAATGTTTCTACATTCAGACCTGTCATTGATGAAACGGCTTTAATTGAATACATAATATCTGTTTATGTTTTGTATAGCACAATATTTGACAAACATTATACATGTTAGTAAGGTATTGACAACGGCATAATTTAATTAAGTTGCTTTCAATACAGGTAACTTGTATTCATTCTAATTATACGGCGAACGGATTATAGAAGCATGTTAAGAGAAAAAGAAATCATATCCATAACAAGTAACAGAGATACTCAGTTAACTATAAACAATGCCACCATGAAAAATAATGACTTTGAAGCTGACCAGTGCCTTATCTTTAAAGAGCTTATGTATAACGAGAAAAATTTGGCGATAGAAGGTGAGAAAAATCAGACTGAACTTATTGATTCAGAAAGAATTGATGTTAAGGAAACACTGTCCGTTACCCAAACCAATCTGGACGAATTTGATATTAATCTGGAAGAAAATCAACCGATGAGCAGGGAGCAGCTTAATTATTATGCAAGCGGGATGGAACTGGCCAGGCAAGACATCGTAAAGCTTTTGATTAAGCAGTCTGCTTTCAGAAGCGTCTTTGCTAAAACCTATCTGAATGAAATTGATGCCGGTATTGAACAAGCGGAAATGTTCAGTATCAATAAAAGTCAGATCAGTGAAAATGCTGTACAAAATGATCAACCTGTACAGGTTAATGCTAAGCAAGTTGGATTGGAATTGAAATCTCAGCTAGAAGTATTCAATCAGCAACAGGACAGTCTATCGCAAGATCAATTTGAAACCATAATGAATTACCATTTTCTGCCTTCTTTTCTGGAACATGTATGCCAGCAATTGTCAGGTTTGACTGAGGATGAAGGAGAGAATTCTGAATTAACGCAAAAATTAAAGTTAATGATGGATTACCGTCAGCAGATTATAAACAGTAATCTGGCTATGGTGCCTTTTATTGCCAACAAATATCCCAGAGCCGAGGTCAGTTTTTCTGATCTTATTCAGGAAGGGATGGTCGGGCTGATAAAAGCGGTTGATCGTTTTGATTATCAGCGGCCTGTGAAGTTTTCTACCTATGCTGTTTACTGGATAAGAAAAATGATAACGCGGGCGATTAATCGACAAAAAAAATCAGTCTGCTTGCCGTTTAATCTGGCAACAAAGACGTCCAGGGTGTTTTCATTAATCAATGAAAATATGCAATCAGGTGAAAAAAAGCTATCTACACAGTTTATTGCTGATCAATGCGAAATTAGCGTTAAAGATGTAGAAGCGATTCTGGAATTTTATAAACCGTGCATATCACTTTCAGAAAATATTAATTCCGATGATGACCTTCCGACCGTGATGGAAACTCTGGAGCAGCAGCACTTTCTTTCACCCTATAAACAACTGTCGCGCAATTCACTGAATGATTTGTTAAAAAACGCCATCGGTACATTATCGGATCGAGAAGCCTATATCATTCGCACCCGATTTGGTATTAATAACGGAATAGAGCTGACGTTACAGGAAATTGCAGATCAATTTCTCATATCCAAAGAAAGAGTTCGCCAGATTCAAAATATGGCGCTATCAAAATTAAAGCAGGAATTTGGTTCAGAACTCAGTGATTTTCTGGTTCTTGATTCAGCTAAATAAAATTGGGTAGAAAGGGAATGACTGTTTAACAGTGTGTATCAGCGTTATCCAGCGGTATTACTCTGAAACTGATTTCTCCATGTTCCCAGCAAAATAACACGCATACTAGAGGAGAAAACTTATGGCTTGGAATGATGATAACAAGCGTCATGGAGTCGGCAATAAAAACCAGCAAGATGATTTCGCAGCGCTGGAAGAAAAATGGCGTGAACTACAGGCTAGATTTCAACCGTATTTTGCTTCACTCAAGCAGCGACTTTCATGGAAAAAAATGGTGGGTTACAGTCTTGGCACCTTGTTCTTTGCCTGGCTGATCAGTGGTATTTATATAGTTGATCAAGGCAACAGAGGTGTGGTGACACGGTTTGGAGCCTATGCCAATACCGAACTGCCTGGACCTCATTGGCATTGGCCTTATCCGCTTGAAAAAGTAGCCATCGTTAATGTTGAGAACCAGCGTTTTATTGAAATTGGCTACCGTTCTTCAAACCGAAGCATGACAGCCAGTCAGTCCGTATTGCAGGAGGCGCTTATGCTGACTGAGGACGAAAATATAGTCAATGTCAGTCTGGCAGTTCAATACCAGATCAAGAATGCGAAAGACTATCTGTTTAATGTTAAATCCAGTGAAGAAACTTTGAAACAGGTGACTGAAAGTATCCAACGTGGGGTGATTGGGCAAAATTCGATGGATTATATTTTAACTGAAGGCCGCAGTCAGTTGGTTTTTGAAATGAAAGACAAAATACAAGAAGCAATGGACAGCTATGGTGCAGGTTTGCAAATTACCAGTGTCAATTTGCAAGATGCCCAGCCGCCGGAAGAAGTGCAGAACTCCTTTGAAGATGCAATCCGTGCCAGAGAAGATAAACAGCGTTTAATCAATGAATCTCAGGCCTATGCGAATGAAGTCATCCCCAAAGCCAGAGGTGCCTCAGCTCGATTGATTAATGAAGCTGAAAGTTATGAAGCAAAAGTGGTAGAGCGGGCAAAAGGGGAGGCTGAACGCTTTGATCAACTGCTGGTTGAGTATGAAAGAGCACCGGAAATCACGCGTAAACGCTTGTATCTGGAATCTAAAGAAAAACTTTATAGTGGCAGTAACAAAGTGCTGGTGAATGTGGAAAATGGCAGCAACATGTTTTATTTACCGCTCAATTCAGTTCCTCAAACCGTAAACAATCAAAATAGCAACAACCAGCAAATGGCGAATAATCGTAATGTCAATCAGGCTGGAAATTATAAAAAATTGCTGAACACCCGTGATGGCATTCGTAGCAGTCGGAGTCAAAGATGAATAAAACACTGGAAAACTTAATGATACCTGTCATATTTACATTGTTACTGATGTCCTATCTTTCAGTATTTTATGTCGGTGAAAGTCAGAAAGCGATAAAGTTTCGCCTGGGTGAAATTATCAAGTCTGACTATCAGCCCGGATTACATTTCAATATTCCATTTGTGAATAATGTAGAAAAGTTTGATGCACGTGTACTGACATTGGATTCAGAACCTGAACGTTTTCTCACTTATGAAAAGAAAAACGTGATTGTCGATTCGTTTGTTAAATGGAAGATAGGTAATGTCGACCGGTTTTATACCACAGTCGAAGGTGATCGATCGCAAGCTAACCTGCGTCTGGATCAAATTATGAAAGATGCCATGCGCAGTGAATTTGGTCTGAGAACTATCAAACAACTGGTTTCAGAAGACCGTAGCGAATTAAGAAAAGTCTTGATGAGCAAATTGTTACCGGTTGCTGAAGGCTTTGGGATCGAATTGATTGACATTCGGATTAAACGTATCGATTTGCCGTCTGAAGTCAGTCAATCTGTTTTCAGTCGTATGGAAGCCGAAAGAGAGCGGGTTGCGCGTGAATTCAGGTCTCAAGGGTCTGAAGAAGCTGAATTGATCAGTTCAGAGGCTGATAAACAACGTGAAATATTGCTGGCAAGTGCCTATAGACAGGCTGAAGCAATTCGTGGACGAGGCGATGCAAAAGCAGCAGAGATCTACGCCAAAAGTTTTGGTAAAAACCGTGAGTTTTATTCGTTTTATCGCAGTATACAGGCTTATGAGAAATCATTTGAATCAACTCAGGATACTTTGATTCTGGAACCAAACTCAGACTTCTTTAAGTATTTTTCAAATGAACAATAAAATTGGGATTGCTGAAATAATGGAGGCATATCAATGAAAACGCTAATATTCAGGTTAATTACCTGCTTTTTGATAGGATTAATGATCTATTCAATTCTGGGACGATCTAATCCGAATCAACTTGAAAACTATACCGTCCGATATTCGGATTTTATACAGGATATTCGTGATGGACTGGTGTCAAAAGTCACCATCAAAGGCGAAACCATTACTGGGGAGCGTAATAACGGCGAAAAATTTATTACCTATAACCCAGATGATCCCAAGCTGATTGATGAATTACTGCAATATGAAGTCAAAATACATGTAGAAGCCCCTGAGCAGGAATCTCTGCTGATGCGTATTTTTATATCGTGGGCACCCATGTTGTTGCTGATTATGGTCTGGATTTATTTCATGCGTCGCCAGCAAGGCGGTGGAATGAATAACCAAATGAATTTTGGCAAAAGCAAAGCCAAATTGATGGAAGAAGATGAAGTCAAAATAAGATTTGACGACGTTGCTGGCTGTGAAGAGGCTAAAGAGGATGTTGTTGAAACGGTTGATTTTCTGCGAGACCCCAGCAAATACCAAAGTTTGGGTGGACAAATGCCTAAAGGCTTGCTGATGGTTGGTCCTCCTGGAACAGGTAAGACCTTATTGGCCAAGGCCATCGCCGGTGAAGCCGCAGTGCCATTTTTTTCCATCTCTGGGTCAGATTTTGTTGAAATGTTTGTTGGGGTGGGTGCATCAAGAGTCAGAGATATGTTTGCCGAAGCCAAGAAAAAAGCACCTTGTATCATATTTATTGATGAAATTGACGCAGTGGGTCGACAACGGGGTGGCAGTGGCATGGGAGGCGGTTCAGATGAAAGAGAACAGACCCTGAATCAATTGCTGGTAGAAATGGATGGTTTCTCAGGCAGTGAAGGCATTGTAGTGATTGCAGCTACCAACCGTTCGGATGTTTTGGACAAAGCGTTGCTCAGACCTGGACGTTTTGATCGTGAAGTTAACGTAGGTTTGCCAGATATTAACGGCAGAGAACAGATTCTTCAGGTCCATATCAAAAAAGTGCCGGCGGCCGATGATGTCAATCTCAAAGATTTAGCGCGAGGTACACCGGGCTTTACAGGCGCAGAAATAGCTAATCTGGTGAATGAAGGTGCTTTGTTAGCGGCAAGACAAAATCAAAAACAGGTGACAATGGAAGATCTGGACCGGGCCAGAGATAAACTGATCATGGGAGCAGAACGGCACACTATGATAATGACTCGGGAAGATCTGTTAATGACAGCTTATCATGAGGCTGGCCATACCATCGTCGGTCGGATCGTGCCGGGACATGATCCTGTCTATAAGGTGAGCATCATGCCAAGAGGCGGTGCTTTGGGAATCACCATGTTTTTACCTGAACGAGACCAGCACAGTGCTTCGAAAGAAAAACTGGAAAGTCAGATTGCAAGTCTGTATGGCGGTCGAGTGGCAGAAGAATTGATTTATGGTGTGAATAAAGTCACGACCGGTGCCTCAAACGACATAGAAAGGGCGACTCAATTAGCGACCAATATGGTGACTGAATGGGGCTTTTCCGAGAAAATGGGGCCGAGGAAATACAGCCAGGATCAAAATCAAGGCTATTTTGGTCAGGATAGTAAACTTATTTCGGAAAAAATCACTCAAACTATTGATGATGAAATCAATAACCTGCTGAATGATAACTATATCCGTGCTCAACAAATACTGACGGAACATATCGATATTTTACATAACATGGCTCATGCATTAAGTGCTTGGGAAACCTTGGATAAATATCAGATTGAGCGATTAATGAATGGTGAAATTATTGAAGATCCTGAGCCTGAACATAAAGCAGGCAGAAAGCGGATAAATCATGATGAACCCGAAGAAACTTCACCGGTTGTCGATACAAACCAGGGTGTGTTAACTCGAAATAAGTTAACAAGTGAAAAATGAATGTTGGATATGAATTGAACCAATCCGCTTCAGGTTCATAAATTTCAATATTGCCGCTAGCCCAGGCTGTCATTTGATGAACGCCATATACGATTTTGAATGTAGATATGAACATATCAGCTACTTTGAAGAAATCATACAGGTAATGAATCTAAATTAACCGTTTAGAATCCTCCTCTATAGTCCTCCCAGTCGTTTTTAGGGGGGGCTTTTTTTGATTTAAAAATCTATCATGAAATCTAAAAATATGCTTTATCATTTGTTACAGAATTTAGTTAAAGTCAATCTTTATCTATCAGCCATATTAGTTATTGTGTTTACAATTAATTTGATGAATGGAAATGATGTATTATTTTCCAACCTGGTTGAAATTTATGGGGCTTTGGCTAACAATCTCCGCTTTGTTGTTTTGTATCTGGCGTTAACTGAAGTCTCTATTTTGATGTATACAGAATTCAAAAAAAACTATCATGCGGTCAAAATACTGGGGTGTTTTTATATCTTGTTGATAGGATCTATAGATTATTATATCAACATCAACCAGATTCATATCGATCAGGAATATGGATATATTCTGCTTTATGTGGGTCTGTCCCATATCATTTATGGCTTTATTCAGAGTTTTTCCTTTGATCAATACTTGAGACATAGCTAATTTGCCTGATATCTTAAACAGGGTAAACAGTTCACAAAAATAAAAAAAAAGTCACCTATACTACATTAGCCATTAATAAATTAACTATAGTTATCACTATATAAATTATTCCTGCGGGGCTTTGCTTATTTTCAGTAAAAAAAGTAAACGCTCTAAAACATATTGATAACAAAGGACAGGCTCATGTTTAAAAAGCTATTATTTCTGCTGCTCTGCACTGCAACTATCAACAGTTATGCCGGTAAAGTTACCAAAGGCGGTATGTCATTTAATTCTGATTCAATTAGTAAGCCCAGAATAACGCACAGAATTTACCTGAAAAATGATCTTAACAAGAAAGTCAAACTGGACGATTACATTGTTACTTTGACCCGGATTGATCATCAAATGAATCGTGTTCATTTGAATTCAGTGCCGAGAAATAACAGATTGATAGTTGAAGCATTTGATCGGGATGGCAATAAAATGAAACTGGAAAAAAAAGGCGAAAACCTTTCCACTTCATCAACATCAAATCATAAATATATGTATAAATCGATGCCTGCTTATATCGATGTAAAATAAAATTAATACCTGCTGCATTACAGACAGATAAATGAAATTGGCAGCACATACCCTTGGTTCAGCTGTTTAAAACGGAGTCCATGCAAAGCCAACACTGTCTCTTACCATATGATTATGGGGCGTTGTTAATCACTCTACGAATTGATCTGCCCAATCTTCCACAATGTCATTAGCATGGCCACACCCGGCCAGAGTGGTAAAATCAATATTTTCTTATTTTTTGGCTTCCCGGTCAGCAAACATGAATAAAGTCTGTCTGGAATGACTATCTTTCAAAACACTTTCAGTTGAAACCGTATCAATTTACCCCGAGCTGCACCAGTTCCAGTCGGTATACCCAAAGTCAGAGCCTGCTATGTCTTTTCGCTATTTTGCCCAAGTTTTTTAGCCAGATAATCTATTCCTTTCATGAATATCCGGGCTAGAAAATTATGCATATCAAGCGATAAAGCAAACCTATTCAAAAGTATTCACTTTTTTATTACTTTTTCATCGAATCAAATTACGCACTAAAAAATTTTTTCAGTTAAAAAAGTCACATATCAAAAAAATTGTGGCCACTATAATAAATTGAAAAAATTTGACGCTGACAAAAGTAGACATATGGATATGAAACACATCATTCAGTTAGACCGAATGTTCAAGAACAGGCGCACACCTGTGAAGCTGGAGACGATCTGTGAACTATTGGAATGCAGTCAGTCCACCTTCTATCGAGTTCAACGGGATATGATTGATGTATTGGGCGCGCCCATCATCAATATTAAAAATCAAGGTTATCAATATGATCTGAATGAAGTTGAAAATTTTGAATTGCCTGGACTCTGGTTTACACCAGAAGAACTGATAGCCCTATCACTGCTGGAACAACTCAGCGAATCATTGCAGCCAGAATTTATAAAACAAATTCTGA
>SPJK01012618.1_pt1 | contig 10966 bp, 6 predicted proteins | sample 3741771 | NCBI WGS metagenome assembly SPJK01 (sample SAMN10925997, study PRJNA522277) | cold seep metagenome | isolation source: Elba SIP-enriched marine methane seep metagenome, extraction at timepoint T2 | place: Italy: coast of Elba, Mediterranean Sea
AAATCCTGATTAGGATGCGATGTATTGAGTTGGGTGGGTGCTCATGAACATAAAAAAGCCGATTGCACCAGTAGGTGTAATCGGCTTTTGCTATCTAGGAGTCTTTAATCAAAAAAAAGTCTTTGACCTTATTCATCCAGGATTTATTTTTAGGGCGGTGTTTGCCACTATCAGTGCTTGAATCAAATTCGCGTAGCAAGTCTTTTTGTTTTTCCGTCAGCTGCTACTTTATCTTGGCTAAGCTAACCAGATTGGCAATCCGCAAGCGATGATGGTCGGCACGGAAGAATTGCTTGTCATCTCTTAATTAAAAATCCCAATGGTTACTTTTCGACCATCGTGGTTGACTTGGTTGTTGTAGTGCCAGCCAAGGCGCCGACATAGCGCCTCGGTCAGTTGTAAACCTAAACCAAACCCTAGTTCATTGGTTTCTTGGGCCTCATTGATTGATTCACAGTGGTTGATGATGCAAATATCCTGTTCATTTTGTGCGATCGTCACGCTTCCTTGCCACGTGTGCTGAAAGGCATTGCGAATCAGGTTGCCTAACACAATACTTAGCGCGGCTTTGGGTAGCCTGGTTTCAAACGGATGCGTGTCAAGTGTGACAGTAACTTGTTTGTTTTCTAATAAATAGTTTAGCTCTTTTGCAACCACGTTGATCAGCTGGTCGAGCTTAACTTTCTCATTGGGCTGCAACGGCATATCATCACGGCTTAACCAAAGTAGCGTTTCGGTTAAATGTTTCATGGTGAGACTGGCGCGATCAATTCGACTAATGATTTTTGCGTATTTTTCTAGGCTGGCAGCTGTGTCTTTCGATTCCAGCTTATTGGCAAGCTCAATGTTGTTTCGAATTACGCTGATAGGTGTACGTAACTCATGGCTGGTAAATTTCAAAAATTGCTGCTCACGTTGTAATGTGTCGTTCACCGACGTCAATGATTTTTGTATTAGAACAGCCATTTCGTTTAAGTCAGAGTACCCAAAATCAGGATGTGGATGAGAAAGCTGTTCGGGGGAGAGCTGATGTGTCCATTGCGTGAGCGCAGAAATCGGTTGCGATACTTTACGAATGAGCAGCCAGATAATACCAATGAGCAGCAGAGTGATCGCTAAACTAATCACCAAGATAAGTTGCAAGCTCTTGCGATGGTTTTCAGCAACAAGGACGCTGCGTTTGTTAAAAGAACCTAGGTAGCTCACGAAATACTTTTGTTCGTTTTGAATCAGTGCTATTGCAAAGCAAATTTTTCTCGGTGGCGAAAAAAACGTTGCGTCTTTACTGATTTTCAGTTTGCCGATGGTTTGAGGCGCACTGTCGAAGCAATCTAAGATATCTTGTGGTTGCGATTCCCAATCTTTCGTCACGTCGTACTTTAGGTGCTCTGCAGGTGCTGATGGGTTGAGCTGATGAAACAGTGCTTTTTGCATATTGGCCGAGACAATGTTATCCATGCCTCTAAAAAAAAAGTGGTAACTCAGCAGGCTATAGCCAATGATGATGAGTAGGCCGATGCTGATAATCGCCAGCCAAATGGCGGTTTTTAAACTCATAGAATACTTAATCATGGTCGAGTTTGAAGCCATGACCCGTAACGGTATGAATGAGCGGTTGATCAAACGGGCCGTCCACTGATTTTCTTAAATGATGCATGTGTACTTTGAGCGCATTGGTGTCAGGTGAGTCATCACCCCATACCGCAGCGATTAACTTATCTTTTGAAATTACATTGGGCGCGGCTCTCAGTAATTGCTCTAATAACTTCCATGTTGTTGGCGAGAGCTTGAGGTGTTGGTCCTGTCGCGTCACCGTTTTACTTTCTAAGTTCATCGTCAGCTCGCCATGTTGCAAAATCAGCGCTTGCCCACTGCGACGTTTGGCTAAAGCCTGAATACGTGCCACCAGCTCATCTAATTCAAAGGGTTTAATTAGGTAGTCATCAGTGCCGACTTCAAAGCCATCCAATTTATCTGATAGCTGATCACGTGCAGTGAGCATCAACACGGGTAAGTCATCTCCTTGTTGGCGCAATTGCTCGCACAAGGATAAGCCATCCAAGCGTGGCAGGTTTAAATCCAGTAACAGTACATCAAACGTATGATTCTCTAAAAGCTGTAAGCCTAAAACACCATTGCTGGCATGATCGCAGTCTATTGATTCTAGCTCGAGGTAGTCAATAACGGTTAGCGCTAAGTCCAGATTGTCTTCAATTAATAATACGTTTAAGGTCATGCGGGTAGTGCTCTTCTCAGTTTAATGCGTGTGCGTTTAAAACTCTTTGCAAGGTCAACTTGTATCATTAATAGACTTGGTATCAAGATTAACGTGATCACAGTCGCAAACATGATGCCATAACCCAATGACACGGCCGCGGGGATTAAAAATTGTGCTTGCCTAGACGTTTCACCCAATAGTGGAATTAACCCAGCATACGTGGTGAACGAAGTCAGCAACACTGCGCGCAAACGGCTTGTGCAAGCCAGTTGAATTGCCTCTGTTACACTTGTCTTGGATTGGCGAATGTCGTTAAATCGTGCTACAAGCAACAAGCTGTCATTCACAACGACACCGCTCAAGGCGATGATACCGTTGAACGATAGAATACTTAAGGGGATATCATTATACAAGTGTCCTAAAATGGCACCAACAATGCCAAATGGAATCGCGCACATAATGATCAACGGTTGTGAATAAGATTTCAGTGGGATTGCCAACAACATGTAAATCACAAGCATCGCTACCATAAACATTGACACCATCGAAGATTGTGTCTCAGCTTGTTGCTCTGCTTCGCCAGCAAAATGCACATCTAAAGTTGGGTATTGGCTTTCTAGCTGCGGCACGAGCGTTTGTTGCAGCTGTGAAACAAGCGCCGTGCTGGACAAAATGTCTTTATCCACATTTGCCGTGATATAAACAGCGCGCTTGTTGTTAATGCGGGTAATGCTATCGCGGGTATAACCCGTGGTGACCGAAGCAACGCTAGACAAGCCAATAATGTTGCCATCAGGCGTACGGACTCTGGCATTTAAAACATCAGCAATGTTTTGTCGATCGGCTTCTGGGTAACGAACTTTAACCTCAATTTCATCACTATTACGTTGATAGCGTTGCACAATCTGACCACTAAAGCCTTGTAGAATCTGAATCGCCAGGCTATTGGTGGTTAGCCCTAATGCACGTCCTTGTTGATTTAAGACTAAATTTAATTGAGGCTGCCCTGGTTGCAAATTATCTTCTATGCCACTCACCGCGGCATAAGCACCAAGCGCTAATTTGATTTGATCACCTGCAGCAAACAATATGGTGTCATCATTGGCTCGTAGTTCAATGCGCAAGTCATCTGTCGGGGCGCGGCGGCTGCGCACATTGACGCTGCGTGTGGCTTCGGGCTGGCCAATCTGATTTTGCCATTCGCGGGTGAAGTCTTGCAAGCTGTATGGCGCATTTTTAACAAGCTCAACCGTCACTTCGCCAGTTTGGTCGTTTGCCGACAAAAGTTGCAGATGCGCGATGGCTGAAGAGGCCTCTTCATTATTTAATAATTGTCGGTCAGTGGCATAAGCAAGAGACTCCATGCGTAATAAATTGCGATGTGTTTGACCGAAGCTTGCATCGTTTTGCATGGTCAAGTTTGCTTTGACCGTTTCACCAGGCACTCCGGGGAAAAAGCTAAATTTCACAATGCCACTGAGCGGCATGGTGATCACAAAAATAAACAATGCCATAAAGAGCATCGTGATGGCATAGCGATGTATTAGTGCAAACGTGATGGCTTTCGTGTAAATACGCTGACTAAACCATTGCATACCACGATCAACAAAGGATTGTACTAGCTGCCAGTAGTGTCCAAGGCCGCTGCTAGCGTTGGTTTTTGTTTTGAGGTGTGCCAAGTGCGATGGCAGAATTAATTTGGATTCCACAACCGACATCAGTAAGCAAATGGAGACAATCGCCGCAAATTGACTATAGAGTTCCCCCAGTTTTCCTTCGATGTTAGACAGCGCAAAAAAAGCGGCAACAGTAGTGAGAACACCAAAAATGGTTGGCGTTGCCACCCTTAAGGTGCCTTTTACTGTGTTAGCTAAGGTGTCACCGTGTTTTGAGCGTTCGCTGTAAATGGATTCACCGACCACAACGGCATCATCCACCACGATGCCTAATGCGAGGATAAAGCCAAAGGTGGTAAATTCATTGAGCGTTAACCCTGTAAACTGGTCGCCCATAAAAAACAAAGTACCAAAAAAGACAAACGGCAATCCTGCAGCCACCCAAAAAGCAACGGTAAGGTTTAAAAATAATGCCAATAAGATAAAGACAAGTGCTGTCCCAGTTGCGGCGTTTTTGGTCAGCAATGCAAGGCGGCTTTTAATGTCTTGACTGCGATCATGCCAAGTCTTTAATTGCACACCTTGTGGCAGTTTGCCCTCATTTAGCCAACGTTGTGCTACCTGTTTGCTTGCGGCAACGGTGTCGGTGATGTCTTGTAAACCAGTGGTAACCACTTCAATGGCAATGCTGTTTTTACCTTGAAACCGCGATAGCGAAGCCGTTTGGTCGTCATAACTATCCAAGACATGCGCAACATCGCCTAGGAGAATTTGCTGGCCTTTGCTGGTGATTTTTAAGGGAATTTGGGCGAAGTCTGCTTTTAAGTAAGCTTGTTTGGATGCCTTGAGTTGAAGGTATAATGATTCGTTACGCATGACTGCTGTCATTGGCGTGCTGGAATTGGCATTGATGGCATCTTCGACGTCGCTTAAGGATAGATCATAGGCTTCTAGTTTGCCTTCTTCAATTTCGATATAAAGTGCTGGGTTTAACCAGCCAGAAATGCTCACATTGCTAATATCAGATTGTGCTAACAGGTCTTGCTTCAGGCGCTCGGCGAGACTCTGTAGCACTTGTCGGTCGGCGTTTCCATAAAGTTGTAGCCAAATGCCGTGGTGCTCACGGCGTGCTTTTTTTATGACGGGTTTTCTGGCATCTACCGGGAAGGTCGAAATACCATCCACTTTATTTTTTACATCGCTGAGTAGCAAATCTAAATCATAGCCGCTTTGCTTTTCGACCGTAATCGTTGCGCCATAACCGGTAGTGCGACTCGTCACCGTTTTAATCCCCGAGACGTCTTCTAATTGATCTTCGATTTTAATCGCAATGCCTTCTTCAGATTGCTTGGCAGAACCACTGTTGTAGGTAAACGAAATGGTCAGTGAATCGGGGTCTGGGTCAGGAAAAGACTCTTTGCGTAATTGTCCGCCTTGAATAATGCCAAGCATAATCACGATAATCATGAGTAAATTGGCTGCCACTGGGTTGGCGGAAAACCACGCTATTGGCCCCGTGCCAATATGGGTTGTATGTTTACTCATGCGTTTGCTCCACTGGTTTTACTTGCATGCCAGCTAAATAGCTATTGAGTGGGTGCGTTAAGACTGCCATGCGTTTTTCTCTAAGCGCCTTGGGGACGTCAATGTAAACATTGCCTTGTTGACTAAATTGCGATGTGGCCGCAAATTTTTGTAATTGTTGACCCTCATCCACATACCAGACTTCGCCACGCTGACTTAATGCCGTATTAGGTAGCTGCCAGAGGTTGTCGCGCGCCAAACCCTTTAGTGAGACTTGTACAAAGGTGCCTGGAAGCAATGCGGGTTGTTGTGTAAACGGATGATCTACAGCCACAATAACGGTGTGTTGGCGAGTGTCTGTATCCAAGTGTTTTTGAGTACGAATCACATAGCCCTGCCATTGTTGATTATTCTCAACATTCTTCACAATAACCGGCCACTTGGATTGGCTGAGCTGTGCTTGTTTTGGCAGGTTGCGCCAAGCGTTCTCGGGCAGTGCAACTTTGATTTCAACACGGTCTGCACTGTAAAGCGTCGCAATGGTTGTGCCTTGTTGGACAAAACTACCCAGTGCCACATTACGTTCTACAATCACGGCATCAAAAGGCGATTGAAACGTGGTAAAGCCTAAATCCTTATTGGCGCTGGCAAGCTGAGCTTTTGCATTTTCCACCGTGGATTGTGCGGCTTTGAGTTGCGGCGCTCTCAATACTAATGGTGAATCAGGGTCGCCAGACAGTCCAGATGTTTGCCATTCGATGAGGGACTCTTGTACTTGGCGTTCTTCTTCTAATAAGGCAACATTTGCATCCGCAAGTGACTGTTGTGCACTGGCAACGGCAGCACGATAGTCAGAATTCTCGAGCTTGGCGAGCCAAGTCTTTTGTTTGACAAAATTGCCTGCCTCAAAACGTTTAGAAATGGATTGAATTTGCCCTGTGACTTGTGCAATCAAGTTCATGGCGTAATGTGGTGCTACTGCACCGAATCCTTCAACGCTGCTTTGATAGTTGGCTGGTTGTTGCCAGACGACCGAGACTTCAGGCGTCAGTGACCGCTTCGGGGGTGTCGGCATTGGTTTGGCGGCATGCGCTGCAATCAGTTGCTTTGTGGCAAAGCCTGTTACTAGCAATATGACTAGGCTTAGTAATAAAAGCATTGATTTGCCTGTTAGGCGAAGTTGTTTCATGTGTTGTTGGCTCCTAAGCCCAATGCCAGACCGAGTTTGATGCGGTTAATCAGGCGTTGATAAATCAAATTATCCAGTTGCGCGCGCAGGTCATACGTCTGATTCTGAATGCTAAGCAAATTCAGCATGTCGACTAGACCTAAGCGATAGCGGCGTTGGTATTGTTTGACATTTCTGTTCAGGCTATCGAGTGCATGTTGTATTTTTTGTTGGCGTAACGTTAGGCTGCGCTCTAAATCTAGTGCTTGTTCGACTTCATTAACGGCGTTGTACAAGGTGGTTTGGTAAGCTTCGTACGCGAGCGCTGTTGCTAATTCACTCTGTTTGGCTGAAGCGCGAAGTTGCCCGCCGTTTAAAATAGGCGCTGTTAATTGGCTTAGTAACGACCACGTAGGCGAAGTGAGCAAACTTTCTCGTAAAGTACCCATTTGAGACAGGCTTGCACTTAAACTCAGGCTCGGCAACAGTGCTTTATAAGCAACGCTCGTGCGCTTTTCTGCTGCCTTAATGGCAAGGTAGGCAGCTTGCAGGTCAGGCCTGGTCGATAGTGTTTGCTCTGGCAGTTCTGCATAAGGTAGTTCAACGCTGGGGTAGGTACTTTGTGCAAGTGTTGGTTTTAAATTAACCTCACCAACAAGCACCTTTAAGTCGCGAATTTGCTGGCGTAAGTTATATTGGTAAGTTTCAAGCGTTGACTGAGCACTAGACACTGCGCCGCGCGCAGTGTCTAGGTCTTCGAGCACACCCAGTCCACTGCGGTAACGCAAGAGGATATACGCCTGATTTTTTTGTAAGCTTTTAATCCGGTCGGTTTGAATATTAATCGCATGTTGTAATGCTGTGAGGTTTAGCCAGGCGCTCATGACTTCTGCCGCTAATGTGTTTCTGGCTTGTAGGAATAACTGTTGCTGTTGTTGCAGGTCATAATTAGCGGCTTGTGTGTTGTCGTCCAGTTTTCTCCATAAGTCAGCAGGCCAGCTCAGTGTGATTGCGCTCGTAACGTGATTGCCAGTGGTCTTAATACGCTCTGCAGTTAGGCTTGCATCAAGTTGCACTGCAGTGTTTGCACCGGCTTGGATGAGTTGCTGTTTACGTATTTTTAGAGTCAATAAAGTTTGGCGAAGATCAGAGTTATTTTGATCAGCCATGGTCAATAATTGATCCAACACTGGTGTGCTTAATAATGCGTTTAAACTTATTTGCGGTGTGGCAATCGCTTTGTTGGGTTGCTCCCAATGATCTAGGGCTTGAGATTCTGCCAGTACTTTCTGATCATAGTTTGGCTGCTCTGGCACAATTGCGCATGCACTGAGTGCCAGGCTAAAAATGGCCAGTATAGCAATGTGTGTCCATTGAGTTCTCATGTTGCATTAATCGTGTGTTAGTTAGCGTAATAACATGAGCATAAAACGCAATGGGTTAAGGAAGAGTTAAAGATGCGATAAAAAATTATCCTTGATGCGCCAATAAAAAAGGCTGGAAAACCAGCCTTTTATTCTTTGGAGACAAAGCGTTAATCAAAAAAAGTCTTTGACCTTATTCATCCAGGATTTATTTTTAGGACGGTGTTTGCCACTATCAGTGCTTGAATCAAACTCGCGCAGCAAGTCTTTTTGCTTCTCTGTCAGTTTTACAGGCGTCTCGACATTCACATGCACCATTAAATCACCCGGTGTGCTGGCTCTCAGTGGCTTAATGCCTTTGCCACGTAATCTGAATACAGCACCTGTTTGCGTCTCAGCTGGTACTTTCATCTTAGCTGAGCCTTCTAGTGTTGGCACTTCAATTTCACCACCTAATGCGGCCGTACTAAAGCTGATTGGCATTTCAGTGTGTAAGTTACCACCTTCACGTGAGAAAATTTCGTGTTCTTTTAAGTGTACAACCACATATAAATCACCTGCTGGGCCACCGTTAACACCGGCTTCACCCTCGCCACTTAAACGAATACGGTCACCATCATCAACACCTGCTGGAATTTTGATTGAGAGCGTTTTGTTTTCTTTCACGCGGCCCGAGCCAGAACAGGTAGGGCACTTGTCTTTGATCATGGTGCCTTGACCATTACATTTAGGACAAGTTTGTTGTACTGAGAAAAAGCCTTGTTGCATGCGCACCTGGCCATGACCGCCACAAGTTGTACAAGTGACTGGTTTAGTCCCAGGTCGGGCGCCACTGCCTTTACAGGTTTCACATTCAGATTGGACTGGAATGCGAATTTTCGTCTCGCTGCCTTTCGCGGCTTCTTCTAAGGAGGCTTCCATGTTGTAGCGCAAGTCTGCACCACGGTAAACATTGTTGCGTTGACCACTGCGGGTGCCGCCACCAGCCTGGCCAAAAATATCGCCAAAGATGTCGCCAAATGCATCACTAAAACCACCGGCACCACCGCCAAAGCCACCAGCGCCGCCAAAACCGCCTTGCTCCATACCGGCATGGCCATACTGGTCGTAGATGCCGCGTTTTTGGTCATCAGATAAGACTTCAAACGCTTCTTTGGCTTCTTTAAACTTTTCCTCAGCGGCTTTATCGTCCGGGTTGCGGTCTGGGTGATATTTCATCGCCAGCTTGCGATACGCCTTTTTCATTTCATCGGCTGAAGTATCTCGGCTAACCCCTAATACCTCGTAATAATCTCTTTTTTCTGCCATAACTTTTTAATCTTGAATTGGTCGTCCTGGTTATTTTTTGCATTCGAGAAAATGCAAAAATCGTTAGTCTCTTTCAAAAGAGACTAACGATTCCTAATGACGTGATTTAGAATACGAATTAGTCTTTTTTCACTTCTTCAAACTCTGCATCAACGACTTCTGCATCGACCGTTTTTTCTTCCGGTGCATCGCCTTCTGGTGCAGCACTTTCTGTGTTGGCTTCTGCTTGTTGCTCAGCGTAGACTTTTTCACCCAGTGTTTTAGAAGCTTCCATCAATGCTGTTGTTTTAGCTTCGATTTCCTCTTTATTATCACCTTTCATGGCTTCTTCGACATCCGCGATCGCTGTTTCAATCGCTTCTTTTTCGCTGGCGTCAATCTTGTCGCCGTGTTCATCCAGTGATTTTTTCACTGAGTGTACCATACCGTCTGCCTGGTTACGTGCGTCTACCAATTCACGCAGCTTTTTATCTTCCTCTGCGTATTTAGCAGCGTCTTCTTCCATTTTTTGAATTTCTTCATCTGAAAGACCAGAGTTGGCTTTAATGGTAATTTTGTTTTCTTTACCAGTGGCCTTGTCTTTGGCTGACACATGCAAGATACCGTTGGCATCAATATCAAACGTCACTTCAATTTGTGGTGTACCACGTGGCGCTGGTGGGATGTCGCTTAGGTTGAATTGACCTAGTGACTTGTTACCCGCCGCTATTTCACGCTCACCTTGCAGCACTTGGATCGTCACGGCATTTTGATTATCTTCTGCCGTTGAGAATGTTTGCGCTGCTTTGGTTGGGATGGTTGTATTTTTCTGGATGAGTTTCGTCATCACACCACCCATGGTTTCGATACCCAGTGATAATGGTGTTACGTCTAACAATAGTACGTCTTTCACATCACCTTGTAACACACCACCTTGAATTGCAGCACCAACAGCCACTGCTTCATCAGGGTTTACGTCTTTACGTGGCTCTTTACCAAAAATCTCTTGTACTTTTTCTTGTACCTTAGGCATACGGCTTTGACCACCAACCAGAATCACATCTGTGATTTCACCCGCTGATACACCTGCATCTGCTAACGCTGTTTCGCATGGATTTGCAGTGCGCTCGATTAAGTCTTCTACTAATGACTCTAGTTTAGCGCGTGTGATTTTCACCACTAAATGTTTAGGGCCTGTTGCATCCGCTGTGATGTATGGCAAATTCACTTCCGTTTGTGTCGAGCCTGATAGCTCAATTTTGGCTTTTTCAGCCGCTTCTTTAAGACGTTGTTTGGCAAGCAAGTCGTTGCGCAAGTCCATGCCGTTTTCTTTTTCAAACTCGTCTGCTAAGAAGTCGATCACACGGTTATCAAAGTCTTCACCACCTAAGAATGTATCACCGTTCGTTGATAACACTTCAAATTGGTGCTCACCATCAATGCTTGAGATTTCGATGATTGATACGTCAAATGTACCACCACCCAAGTCATACACAGCAATCTTACGATCGCCTTCTTGCTTGTCTAGACCAAACGCTAGCGCAGCAGCAGTCGGCTCGTTAATAATACGTTTTACTTCAAGACCAGCAATACGGCCAGCATCTTTAGTGGCTTGACGTTGTGAGTCATTAAAGTACGCAGGCACTGTAATCACAGCTTCTGTGACTGCTTCACCAAGGTAATCCTCAGCGGTTTTTTTCATTTTGCGCAAGACTTCAGCAGAGATTTGTGGTGGCGCCATTTTTTCGCCATTCACTTCTACCCATGCATCACCATTGTCAGCTTTAAC
>SPJK01020774.1_pt1 | contig 10965 bp, 12 predicted proteins | sample 3741771 | NCBI WGS metagenome assembly SPJK01 (sample SAMN10925997, study PRJNA522277) | cold seep metagenome | isolation source: Elba SIP-enriched marine methane seep metagenome, extraction at timepoint T2 | place: Italy: coast of Elba, Mediterranean Sea
GTAGAGAGTACTTTGGGCAAGGGAACCCGTTTCACCCTTCAACTCCCCTATCGCCCTGCACCTTTTCCGTCCAATACCAGCATGGTCTACGAGATGCCCAGCCGACCTCTGCGGGTGGGTTTACGAACCCCTGATCTCACCAGCACCGCCGACTTGCGCGCTCTATTGGCGGACACCGGCTTTGTTTTAGACGACGACTCGCCGGACCTATATTTGGTTACTCCAGAAGCCAAGATAGATGACTGCCAAAAACCTGTTCTTCAGTTACTAAGAATGGGTTGGTCGGGTATAGCGCCTCCAAAAATCTATCCCCGAATAAAGTATCCAACCACCGCGGCAAAGCTACAAAAGGCGATCTATAAGGGCTTGAGCACCACCGGGGGTACAGGAAGGAGCCCGGTGAGTTCGGCAGCCGCTTTTACGCCCAGTCTCAAGGTCCTCATCGCTGACGATGCCCTACTCAATCGCCGGGTTGCCCGAAGACTTCTGGAACGCTGCGGTCACGAAGTCAATGAGGTGGCTGACGGCGCTGCAGCTCTGGAGGCCCTCAATCATACGAAGTATGACGTGGCTCTTCTGGACATCGAAATGCCCCATTTGGATGGTTTTGAGGTAGTTCGTCGCTACTTACGCGACAGCCCTGCACCACATTGCTTCTTAGTTGCCGTTTCCGGCCACGCAAGCATCGAGCACACTGTCCGCTGCCAAGAAGAAGGTTTCCATGCAGCGCTGCCCAAGCCCTTGCAGCTGGAAGATCTGAGAGATTTGGTCAGTGGCAGAAGAGAGTCAGCCTATGCCTTCGCCCAGCAGGAGGATAGTTTCTAACTATCTTGGGGTCTTCTTCTGAAGAGCTCAACAGTTTCGGCCGCATAGACTTCACGCCGCCTTGATTCACTGCGCAACACTACCAAGCCTTGGTAACTAGCAGACCTGCGACACTTAGTGAATTAATGCCATTACATAGCAGAAAGATAGTTCCTAACTATCTTGGGGCCTTCTTCGGATGAGGCCAATAGTCTTGGCCCGCATAACTTCCACGCCTTCTTGGTTCTTCAAACTAAGCTGAAAGAAAGCACTACCAATTTGCGGCTTGCTTTGCGAAGGCCGCAAATCAAGGAGCTCCAGCCTAGCGCTCAAGACATCTTGGGGCCGAACCGGAGCCAACCAGCGCAATTCATCAACTCCGGGAGAGCCCACAAAAGCTCCCTCTTCTATCTGTAAGCCCAAGCTCAGACGCATACCAATCGCTGCAGTATGCCAACCACTGGCCACTAGACCGCCAAAGGGGGAGGCTTCAGCCGCCTTTTTGTCGAGATGGAAAGCTTGAGGGTCATACTGCTGAGCGAAGGAGACGATCTCCTCCTCGGTCACCAGATACTCGCCCCCCTCGGAGACTTCTCCAACGGTGAGGTCTTCAAAATAGCGCACCATCAGCCTTGCTGCCGGATGAGCTTCTTGGCCTCGGTGCCCAAGAGATCTGCTCGGCCCTTGAGATGCCGAGCCAGCTTCATCGCCTTTTGCGGGGCCAATATCGAAAGCGCCGTCAGAGCCTCGCTGCGCACAGTGCTCTCTTCGCTTTCGCTCTTAACAATACGCTCTAAGACCGGAACCGCGGGCTGATACTTCTCAGCCGCCAAATGCTGCATGGCTAGACCACGCCGAAGCATTTTCTTACGCTCAAGTTGCTCAACCAGAAGCGGAAGCAGCGGCTCACCCGCTTCTACGAGGACCTGTTGCGCCTGCTGAGCGGTCTGCTCAGTCTCGTAGAAAGTTGCCAGGTGCTTTCTCGGCGAGGGGCCTAGTGAGAAAGCAAAAGCACAAGCCAGCAAAGGAATGGTGGACGCGGTGGGGATGACCCAAGTCTTTTTGAAGAGTGACATAGGTAGCGCAGGTTGAATCCTTGGTCCTCTTACCAAAGATATCTGCCGGATACGAAAAACGCAGCGACTCAGTCAAACAACCCATGAACAAACAGCGAACCATCCCTTCGCTGAAACAACCAGAGACGCCTGCCATCCTTGGTTTCAGCTATTTTGTAGTCCCTCTCTAAAGAATCACTAGACCACCATTCAGTCTGCAGGAGTTCGCGCTGCCCAATGCGGGTCAAAACATGCTGCCTCCCCCGCCAAGACAAGACGCCCATTCCGCTTTGAGCCTCTCGTAACAAGGTGGCAGGCTCAGGCACAGAAAGCAGCTCGGTCGGCCGCGGAGGAAGTGCCTCCAAGGGCTCATCTTCGATCCGCCGAGGCTCCGGCTTGGGCCAACTGAACTCGTACTGATTGGGATCTGCCTGAAGGGGCGATAAAGCCCCACCCACTACCGAAAGCGTCTCGTCGACCTCGGGCAAATCGTTGTTCTCCAGGGCAGCCTCCTGCTCCTTAAGAACTATCTCTGAGGCCATTTCCCTAATTTGGGGCTTCTCGGTCACCGGTTCGGCGAGGGCCTGCTCGATAGCAAAGGGCGCCAAAGACCAGGCGGACTCAGGTCGATGGGTATTGGCCACATTCGGCGAGAAAACGGCCTGCTCGCCCAGAGCGGCTTGGAGTCGACTCACCAACTCACCTGCAGCCTCAAGACGCTGGGTTTGCCGAGTAAAGAGATCGAGCTGTCCACCGGGATGAGCCTCTGGGTTCTCGCCATGCACCCGTACCGACCACACCGCTCCAGGCAAGGCTTGGCCTAGCCGCTCCCGGGCGAGGTCGAGCATTAACTCCGCGGAGCGAGATGGACGGGCCAGATGCAGATGAAGCTCATGCTGACGCTTGGAGCTTCGTGCTCTCTGCTCATCCGCCTCAATGCGGGTGTTCATATGGGGTTCGATCTCAAAAACAAGACGTAGATAGCTCACCGCCTTACCCCGGGCCTCCAGACGGCTCTCCAGACGGGCAAATAGACGTTTGAGAACAAAGAGTATCGGCTCCAAATCTTCACAGACTTGGGCCAGCTCGTAGCTTTCCTCCCATTTTTCAGGGGGTTTGAAGCCTCGCAAAGGTCGAACTTCCTTGGCAGTGGCTCGGCTGCAAAGGAGCACGCCTGCCTCATCAAAGCGACTGACCATCTCACTGGTGGGCAATCGATTCATTTGGTAGACCGCGCGAACACCGAGAGCATGCAAAGCATCTTTGGCCCCGTAGAGGGCGCGCAACAGTTTACCCTCGGGGTCTTCGCGCAAGTCGGTCCAACATAAACTATCGACTGATAAGTTAGAGATATATCGCTGGGTTTGTTCGGCGGGGACCACGGCAATATAGTTATGGTCTGGTTCCGGAGGTGGCGCGGGAGCGACCTTCTTCCGGGAACGCCGAGAAGCGGGAGTTTTAGGGAGACTCAGTGGCCGAGAAAGCTCTTGAACTATGGTACGAGCGCTATCTGGGTCAGAAGTCACTGCAACAGATACTTGATGGCCCACTTCAGCCAAAGATTCCTGCAAAGACTTAGCTAAACTAGCTTCCCAGTGAAAAGCGTCCGCTTCTAGCCCCAAGACTGGAGCCAAGGCCCCCCGGCTACCGCCTACTTCTACAAAAAGAAGATTGGGCGGGCAGACCTCAACATGGGGGCCATAGGTGAAAAGAACCTCGGCCACCCGGGCCAGTCGCTCCAACTCCCACGCTGGTTCACGATCACGAACGACCAAGTCTGCACAGCGAGCCAAAGCCTCCGACTCGGTCATGCCGACCCGCACGCCTTGGCAATAGGCTTCCTTAGAGATAGCCGCCAAAACAGGGATGCCGCGCCGCTCCTCACGAACGGCGCACAACATGGGAAGGGGCACCCCCTCCTCGTCTAAAACCTCCGGAGCGTCGCCAAAAACACACTCCAAGGGAAGTTCTCTGAGGTGAACAGCCGCGATCCGGGCACTCGATTTTTCGCTGCGCTTACCCATACATAAGTTCAGCATAACCGATTTTTTGTTCAGTACAAGTGTACAGGAGGATTTTCTTGGAAAAGCCTGGCGATTTGGATTTCGCCAGAAGTCCGCGAGGATTAGAGAAAGGCTTTCACAAGGCCCCGGCCTGCTCGCCTAAAGGCATGGCAGCTCGCATCCACCGGGTGGCGCACCAACCTTTGCCACTGTGACTTGAAGTAGCTTAGGGAGAGCCAGCTTCTCATATTGCAGCTCCCCCCTCCTGTAGAGCTGCGCGAAAGGGCTCTCTAATCACAGAGTCTCTGACTAGACCAAAGCGCTCAGCATCATTCTCTCAGCCAAGGTCTAGCCAATCTATCTGCACACCTCTTTCGCCCGCAATATATTCTGCTTATCCCTAAACTATTACAAAACCCTCGCAGCTCGTTTGGGTTCCCGAGCGGACAACTATCCGAGGCTCTTGATAACTAAACTTTAGCATATTTATATGCTAACTATAGGCCCCACCTATCTCTAGAAGGGCCCCGTAAAACGACTAAGTTCTTTTGATAGCGAATCTCTCAGTCCAGCTCTGCATTTCTTCCCGAGAGATAGTTCCCGCAGCCAAGCCTAAGAAAAACTGCTCTTGCTCGTCCACTCCAGCATCTATCTCGAAACTATTCAGCATCAAGAAGGTCTCATAAGCCGCATGCGCTACCCGTTTGTTACCATCGATAAAGGCATGGCCCCGAATCAAGGCGTAGCCCAAGGCCACAGCTTTCTCGAAGATAGTTGCATATAGCGGAGCATCGGCAAAGGTCGCTCGTGGCTGGGCCAGAGCAGATTCCACCACCGAAAGCGTCCTTATCCCAGTTCCGCCACCGCTGCCTTGTAATACCTTCTGGTGAAGTTGGATAACTTCCCAAAGGCTCAAGTATCGAACAGTCATGACAGCCGCTCGTAGAGTTCTTGATTCTTAGATAAAACCCGCTTGGAAGCCTCAGCAAAGTCCTCTTCGGTGTGGCTCAGAAGGTCGGAAACCACAGCCTTTATGAGTTCTTCGGCACTTAAACCCAGGAGCTGCGCCTTTTCTCGTAGTTGCTGCATTTGGGTGTCATTGAGATCGACTAATAGAGACATAGTGGTAGCTCTCATACATGAGCCATTTGATAAAAGCCGCAAGTTCTAGCGCCAGGAGAGGATTGGAACCCACTAGTCCTCAATTTGAGCCGGGAGAGACTTAGGTGAATCTTCTTCGAGCCATTGCCAGGTTTTGGGCTGAGCCAACCTTCTTCTTACCCTTTTAACCGTCAAGCTCAATAGATAGAGGCCTACCATTACCGAGATAGACACCGGGAGGTTGTAGATAGAACCGCTAAGGGTCATTACCACCGCAAACAAAACCAAGCCTCTGCTTCTTTCTCCCAACAGATCTCGACGTGGAGAGTCTCGATGCGCAATCACCATGCCCCTCATTTCCTCAAGATGAGGTTCAATGTCTGTGTCGTCTGCCAAGTCATCCTCATCGTCAGAACCTTGGCCTTTACCGAGCGAAGAACTATCGCTGGTTTGTGTCTCATCCTGCCCAGATGAACCTATGGGAGATAAGTGCCCAGCTTCGCCTATCAAGGAAAGCTGACCTCCCTCTTCTTCGTCAGCCTCCTCTTCATCGGCTTCCCCCAAATCACCGAAAGTGCGCTCCACGAAAACAACCGCCAATTCAAGCAGATATTCGGCGCTCTCGTCCTGGTTTTCTGAGTTGTCTCGAGTCTGAAAAGATAGTTCAAAACCTTCAGGCGAGCGGAAAAGGGATACCTTGATGGGTTGCGAAAGGCAGCGTTTGAGGGAGCCGGTAGGCTTGATGACTAAATAGATATGTTCTGTGCCCCAGGCCCGGACATCTGCACCGAAATCCTCAAAGGCGTCCATCAATTCTTCGGGGTTAAGTTGAAACGGAACCGAGACCTCCACGGAGAGGTCTCCATAGTCCTTCAAAACCTGATAGTTCAAAACCAGCTCGTCATCAGCTGACTCCGCGGCTTCGTAGGTCATCTCGAAAGTATACTGGTCCCTTAAACTGACTTCCTCTTCAGCCACTAAACTACTTTCACTCACCATTTGCTCCAAAAACTATTACGCAGCTAACAGAATGCTCTTTCGAAAGAAACCATCTATCTATCGTTCTCGAGAACTAGGCTTTTCCAGCTGTTCAGCGTGTGGCTCACTCCACAACCAAGACTGGGGCCGGATGAAGGGCCGTCTTGCCACAAAAATTAGACAGTTGATAAGATAGATACCTAAGGCCCCCGCCGCCAAAAGAGGGAAATGGTCAATGGAATTACCAACGCAGAAGAGTAACACCAAAGACACCACGAAATAAGCCTTGAGATTCAAAGGCGGCTGTTGAGGCAGCTCTCGATGCTCACGAAGCATTTCCCTGGGACTCGTTAGAGCCACCTGCAGCCCCTTCTCAGAAGATTCATCCTCAGGTGATAGCGGCTGGCCTTGCTCTGAGGAACCGACATCGCCGATAGATACAGGTGATAGTTGTCCGATATTGTCTGGTAGGATGGAAAGCTCTCCCCCTTGGGCGTCATTAGGAAAACGAATGTTCAACAATGTTTCTGCCACCGAACGACTCAAGACCAACAAGTTCTCTGATATCTGGCCCTGTTCATACAAATCGCAGTGGGTTCGTAGAGATAGTTCAATTCCCGTAGCATTCCGGAAAACGACAATACGAATATGCTTGGTGAAGCAACATTTCAGCGTGCCCGCTGGCTGAAGCGAAAGAGATATTTGCTCAGCATTCCAAGAGCGTATCTCCACGCCTAGATCAGCGCAGACTTGCTCCAATTCCTCCTGCTTAGGTTGCACAGGAAGGGCGACTTTGACCAGAATATCTCCGTAGTCTTGGGTGATGTGATAGTTTAAATGATAGTCCTTTCCACCGCCCAATAGGTGAACAACTTCGCGACGAATATACGACTCAGCTATAGGGTCGTTCTTAACTATCAACCGGGCTTCGGCCACTATCTCCCCCCAAAACGATGGCCTCACAGAGCCACCGGGCGGCATTGCCGCTTCTCAGCTGGTAGGTCCAATCGCCACTATGAAGTACCTGCTCGCCTTGATAGTCAACGTTCGCATACCAAACGCCACCCTTCTTCTTAGGGCCGTAGAGCCATTCAGCATGGGCATGAAAGCCTTGGTAGTCCAGATGGCAATCATCGAGCGGATCTCCTTGCCACTCAAGGTGACTAGAGCAGGGAAGCGCCTCTCGGCTCCATAGATAGAAAGAAACCCACAAGGCAAATAGCTGGGCGGCTTCATAGGTGGGAAAACGGATAGAATGGTCCTCAGAAGCATAGATTATCTGCTCCTCCCGAACTATCTTCAAACCCCAGCGGGGGTGACGCCCATCGGAGACTCTTCGAGCAAAGATGCTGACCGCGATAGGTCGGGCTTCGCAATATTTGCATCTATTCATGACACTTATTCAAACTATCTAGACATCCGTATCGACTTCGATATCCAAGGCCGCCTCGATGCCACTGGTTAAGGAGGCAGAATAACCTAGCCCCTCCAGCTCTTCGAGAGGGGATATGGTGGTGTACTTCTGCCGGTTTCGAGTAAAGCGGGCAAAACGAGCTTTGCCTAGCTTTCTTCCTAGGTAGTTAAATAAAATTATAGAGGGCGCCCCAAACAGAGCGGCCACCCAAACAATAAAAACGGGGTTTGCCTGCTCGGAGGGTACAACCATCAAGGCCACAGGTAAGCCATAGCCGAAGCCAATAATCGCCCCTGTGGAAGACCAAAAGGCGGTGATATTCCGGGTTCGGCGAGTGTCTAGAGCTTCCATCTCTTCCTGGATTTCCGGTAAAGATGGGTCAAACAAAGGCTCGTCGGGATGAAGAGGACAGGTGCCGCCAGCAGGAATGCCCGCCCCACAGTCTAGACACACTAATAGAGGCTGTGGATGAGGCTTATTCATTGGAGGCATGGATAGATACTGAAACGATATTGGGCTCCTTTTCTGGGGGTGGTAATTTGCTCCCTTCTCTCTTTGGCGACGTCGCCGATGAATCAAGAGTCTGTGCTCTAATCCATATCGAAGAATACCTCTGCCACCTCGTCGAGACTTGGCGGGCGCTTGATGGCATCAATCTCCGATTGCCCGAAACTATAACTATCCATTGCCGAAGCTTTGATATATTTAGAATACTTTTTTGGAGCTCTCTTTTGAGCAATAAACCTAAAAAACAGGATGATCGGAGTGGCGATTGCCATGAAGGTGAGACCGATCAAGATGCCGCTGCCAGTCTCTAGCCCCACACCAAAACTTAGCGGAAAAGCGACAATGCTGACTACTGCCACCGCAGAGGTCATCCAACCTTCTTCATGCTTGCGTAGGCGACGCTCATCGAGCAGGCGCATCTCCTTTTGGACCAAAGGAGAGTTAGGATCGAAAAGCGGCTCCTTGGGGTGCCTAGAACAACTATTTCCTGGCAGCACAGCAGCGCCACAATCAAGGCAGATCAATACAGCTGGCGGCTTGGACTTAGGCATGTGAGCATTAAGGTGTACTCAAGGCCCCGCCGAGTCCTTTTTCGAGCCTAGGAATATGTGTCCAAGAGAGCCGATGTCTTACCGCATCATTCAGGGGCCTGTCTAAATATCGAAATCGCCGTCTAAACCAACCTCAATGCCGGTCATCATCGCTGCGGTATGGGCGAGCTCGTCGAGTTCGTCTTGGTCAAAGGCGTAGAGTTCGGCTTGTCGAGCCTTGGTGAAGCGAGCAAAGCGAGGTTTAGCCAGCTTCTTGCCTAGATAGTTGAAGAAGAAAATACAGGGCGAGGCCAAAACCGCAGCCACCATAATGATAATGGCTAGATGACCGAAGATCACTGTGCCGAGCATCAGTGAAGCTGGCAAGCCGTAGCCAAAGCCGATGATGGCTCCAACTGCGGACCAAAAGCCGGTCACCTTGCGGTAGTTTGCGGTATCTCTAGCCTCCATTTCGTCTTGGATTTCCGCAAGCGAGGGGTCAAAAAGCGGCTCCTCGGGATGCTTGGGACAATGACCGCCCGCAGGAATTCCCGCGCCGCAATCTAAGCAAACGAATAGCACCGGAGGGTGTAACTTAGTCATAATGTTCCTCTTATATACGCCGTAGATACTAGACTTATTGGAGAGTTCAACGAGGCGTATTCTACGCTGATATCATAGCCCCATGAACTATCAAAGAGCGCAATGAGTGCCGGCCTGAGCCCCCGAAGCAAAGCATAAGACCTACATCTGCGCCTTAAGGCGTTGAGAAATATAGTTCTTGAAGGCTGACAAACTATCCTTTCTCTCCGGCAATCCCGCAATCGAAGAGAGCACAGCTCTTGACCTTAGCGGTCTCTGCCGCGAGTTTGGGCACCATGAGCGAAAAACCACCGGTGATTCATCCACCTACCGGCTCTGAACTCAACTGCAAGGGTTGGGTCCAGGAGGCCGCCTATCGCATGATTCAGCACAACCTGGACCCCGATGTGGCCGAGGCCCCTGAAGATCTGGTGGTTTATGGCGGCACGGGCAAAGCAGCCCGGGACTGGCCCTCTTTTCATGGCATTCTCGATTGCCTCAAGAAACTAGAAAGCAATGAGACCCTGCTGGTGCAATCCGGCAAACCTGTTGCCGTCTTCCGCTCTCATGAAGATGCGCCCCGAGTGCTGATCGCCAACAGTAACTTGGTGGGTAACTGGGCCAACTGGGATTACTTCCGGGACCTCGAGAAAAAGGGCCTGATCATGTACGGCCAGATGACCGCTGGCTCATGGATCTATATTGGTACTCAAGGTATCCTTCAGGGAACCTACGAGACCTTTGCTGCAGCGGGTCGAACCCACTTTGGCAGCGACGATCTGGGTGGAAGAACTATTCTTACTGCAGGGCTAGGCGGCATGGGCGGTGCCCAACCCCTTGCTGCAACTATGGCTGGTGCGGCAACCCTATGTATCGAGGTTGACCCCCATCGTATTCAGCGCCGCTTGGAAACTAAGTATCTACACGAGGTCGCAGATAGTTTAGACGATGCTTTGGCTCGGATAGATAAAGCCAAGACGGAAAAGCGGGCCCTTTCGGTAGCTCTTTGCGCCAATGCCGCTGACATCTATCCTGAATTGGTCAAACGTAAATATATGTTTGCCTTGGTCACCGACCAAACTAGCGCCCACGACCCCCTGGGCGGCTATGTGCCCAACGGATATACTTTGGAGGAGGCTCTCAAACTCCGAGAAAACGAGCCCAAGAAGTATGTTTCTGCCTCAAAAGCCTCTATGGCAGCCCATGTACAAGCTATGGTGGACTATCAAGAACTGGGTGCCCATGTTTTTGACTACGGCAACAACATTCGCGAATTCGCCAGAGAAGGCGGTTGTGAAAATGCCTTCGCCTTCCAGGGATTCGTACCCAAATATATCCGTCCGCTTTTCTGTGAAGGTTCAGGCCCCTTTCGCTGGGTTGCCCTCTCCGGTGACCCCGAAGACATTCGCGTCACCGAGGAAGCCTTGCTGGAGGCCGTGCCCGACGTGCCTCACCTCAAGCGCTGGATAACTATGGCGCGGGAGCAGGTGCAGTTCCAAGGTCTGCCTTCCCGCATCTGCTGGCTGAACATGGCCCAGCGCGCCAAGGTGGGCTTGGCCTTCAACAAGTTGGTGGCTGAGGGCAAAGTCAAAGCCCCCCTCGTCATCGGTCGCGACCACCTCGATTGTGGCAGCGTCGCCTCCCCCAACCGCGAAACCGAGGGCATGAAAGACGGCAGCGATGCCATCTCCGACTGGCCTATCCTCAACGCCTTGATCAACGCGGTGAACGGCGCCTCTTGGGTCTCCTTCCATCATGGAGGTGGTGTAGGCATCGGATATTCCCTGCATGCGGGTATGGTCATCGTCGCCGACGGCACCGAGGCCGCTGCCAAACGCCTAGAGAGGGTTTTGACCTCAGATCCCGGAATGGGTGTAGTGAGACACGTCGACGCGGGCTACGACGAAGCTGTGCAGTGTGCGAAATCAGAAGATGTGAAGGTCCCAGGCCTGACATACTAACCCTATGATCGATTGGGCTCGGCTGCTGAC
>SPJK01067288.1_pt1 | contig 10965 bp, 5 predicted proteins | sample 3741771 | NCBI WGS metagenome assembly SPJK01 (sample SAMN10925997, study PRJNA522277) | cold seep metagenome | isolation source: Elba SIP-enriched marine methane seep metagenome, extraction at timepoint T2 | place: Italy: coast of Elba, Mediterranean Sea
GCAACAGCGCCCGCACCGGCATATCGGCAACCGGTCCATCACCGAGAGCCGCTTCCAGGGCCGCCTTCTTGCCTTCGCCGGCGATCAGCAGAAGGCTCAGTCCAGCGCCCGCCAGAGCCGCTCGGGTCAGGGTGATGCGATCAGTCAGGCTGCCGGTGACTGCGGTTTGCTTGGCACGGATCGCGCAAACTGGCGGACCGGCTTCCGCCAGTGCCGCGTCCAACCCGTCGGAACGCGGGAACCAGGACGCCGTGTGACCGTCATCGCCCATGCCAAGAATGACCACGTCGGGCGGAAAATGTATGTCCGACAGCCGTTCTGTCACGTCGGCCAGCCCGTCCAAAGGTGTCTCGCCCGGCGCTTTCAGGCCGACCATCCGGGCCTTCGCGGCCCTGTCAGTCATCAGCGTCGAGCGCAGAAAGGTTTCATTGGACCCGGTTTCTCCCGGCTCGACCCAGCGTTCGTCCACCAGCACAACGCAGACACGGGACCAGTCCAGATCAGCCTTGGCCAGCCTCTTGTAGAGGGCTTCGGGCGTTGACCCTCCGGACACCGCCAACACCGCTTCGCCACGTTCCCGGATAGCGTTGGCCAGGGTAGTCGCAATCGACCCCGCAAGCGCATCCGCCATCGCGACCTTGTCGACGTGCACGGTAAGCCCGATCGTTGGCTTAGTCTTCAAGACCATCAAACCACTCCCTTTCCTCTCGGGCCAGCAGCAGTGCCGATTGGGTCGGACCGTCAGTGCCGGCCTGGTAGCCATAAAGCTTGGACTGGCTGTCTTCCCAGGACTGGATGATGCCGTCGACCCAGCGCCAGGCCGCCTCGACTTCGTCGCGGCGCATGAACAGGCTGAGATTTCCGCGAACGACTGCCATCAAAAGCCGCTCATAGGCATCCGGATAGTCGTGGTCGAAATGCTCTGCATAGGCGAGATTGAGCGGTACATAGCGCAGGCGGAGTCCGCCCGGCCCCGGATCCTTGGTCATCAGCATCAGCTTGACGCCCTCATCCGGCTGCAAGCGGATCACAAGGCGATTGGGACGCATCGCGCCCTCGGTCGCCCCGACCACATCGTGCGGTATGGGTTTGAACTGGACGATGATCTCGGAACGACGCGCGGCCATTCGCTTGCCGGTGCGCAGGTAGAAGGGAACGCCCGCCCAGCGCCAATTGTCGACATGCGCCCGGACACCGACAAATGTCTCGGTCTGGCTCGCATGCCCGACTTCCTCGGCATAGCCGGGAACCGTCTCGCCATCGACAGCGCCGGACTGGTATTGCCCGCGCACCACATCCTGGCTGACATTGGCCGCCGTTATCGGGCGCAGAGCCTTGAGGACCTTCAGCTTCTCGGTTCGGACGGCGTCCGGATCGAGGGAAGCTGGCGGCTCCATGGCGACCAGACAGGCCAGTTGAAGCAAGTGGTTCTGGACCATGTCACGCAAGGCGCCGGACCGGTCGTAATAGCTGGCTCGTTTTCCGGCTCCCAGCGACTCCGCGACCGTGATCTGGACGTGGTCGATACCATTGGCATTCCAGATCGGCTCGAACAGATAGTTGGCAAAACGCAGGATCAGCAGGTTCTGGACAGTCTCCTTGCCCAGGTAGTGGTCGATGCGGAAAATGTTGTTCTCGCGAAAGACCTCACCGACCTTGTCATTGATCGCGCGGGCAGTGTGGTAGTTCGATCCTATGGGTTTCTCGAGGACGATGCGGGCGTTCGGCGTGTTCAGCTTGTGCGCGGCCAGCCCGGCACAGATCGAGCCGTAGATCGAGGGCGGCAGGGCCAGATAGTACAGGCGGATCTTGCTTTCATCCGGATCGAGCGCAGCGGCAAGGTCCGTCCAGCCAGCTGACTCACTATCGGCATCCACGGAAACATAGGTCAGGCGGGCCGCAAATTCGGCCCAGGACGCCTTGCGTTCGCTCGTGGTCTTTGCGGTGATTACATGTGTGGCAGCCAGTTCCTGGAACGCGCTGGATTCCATGCTGTCACGAGAGGCGCAGACAATGCGGCTGTCGTCGGAGATCTGACCGTCACACCAACGATGGAACAGCGCCGGGATCAACTTGCGGAGCGCAAGATCCCCTGTTGCACCAAAGACAACGATATCAAACGGTTCGACGGGTACAAGTTCGGCCATATCCGGCTTCCTGCTTGACGCTCCAGAGCCTGAGAGCGTCTGCTCTTACGATGATGTTACCCCTAACATGTCGAGCTCGAACGGTCGACCTTGAACTCCACAATCCCCCGCGGGAGGACCCGGCAGCCTGCGCTCTTTGGGCGCATGCCGGTGCAGGCAGGTCTCGGATAATCTCGCAAATAAATTGAGGGGACTGGTCCGCATGCCTGACGACGCGCCACGCTTCATTGCCAAATACGCGCTGGAAGCCGTTCCGCGCTACACTTCCTACCCGCCCGCCACGAAGTTTCACGGCAAGGTCGGTCTGGCGGATTGGCAGCGCTGGATGACGCAGCAAGACAAAAACCCTGCCCTGTCGATCTACGTCCACATCCCGTTCTGCAAATCCATGTGCTGGTATTGTGGCTGTCACACCACAATCCCGAACGGACATCGACGGGTCGAGCACTATCTGGCCGCGCTCGACATCGACATTCGCAGGCGAGCAGAGAGCGCCCCGCCGGACGGTCGGGTCTGTCACATTCATTTTGGTGGCGGCTCTCCCGACATGCTGAAGCCGGAAGAATTCCGGGCCGTCATGCAGCAGATCAGGGCCAGCTTCAATGTCGCCCCGGACGCGGAAATTGCGGTCGAACTGGACCCTCGGGGGCTGGACTCCGAGCTTTGCCAGGCCATGGCGCAGACCGGGGTCAACCGTGCCAGCCTGGGCGTCCAGGACATCTCCCACGAGGTCCAGAAGCTGATCCACAGGATCCAGCCCCTCGAGATTGTACAGGCCGCCGCCGACAAATTGCGGGCGGTCGGCATTTCGGCGATCAATATGGACATGATGTACGGCTTGCCGGCCCAGTCGGTCGCGCGCGTTTGCGAGACGGCGAACGCCATCGCTGGAATGGGAGCAGACCGCGTGTCCGTGTTTGGCTACGCCCATGTACCCTGGTTCAAGAAACACCAACGCGCCATCCCCGAAGAGCGTCTGCCCGGAGCGGCTGAACGGTTCGACCAAATGCTGGCTGCAAACCACACCCTGAGCGAAGCCGGCTATGAGCGGATCGGTTTCGACCACTTCGCTCGCCCCGCAGACCCGCTCGCCCGAGCCGCCCGTGATGGTTCGCTGCGTCGCAATTTCCAGGGTTATACGACCGACCCTTCGACCATTCTGATCGGACTGGGCGCTTCGGCGATCAGTGAGTGCCCGCAGGGATATGTGCAAACCGAACCCAACCCCGTGCGCTACGCCAACGCTGTCACGAGCAATGCCGACATGATTGTGCGCGGCGTCGGGCGATCAATGGCCCAACAGGCCGTCGCCTCGCGTATCGCAAACCTGCTGTGCCAGTTCGAGACCGAGGTTGAGCCAGGCGACCCTGTCGACCTTGCCAAGGATATGCTTGCTGACGCCCTGGTGCGAATCGAGGACGGCCGGATCACGCTGACCGAAGCCGGGCGCCCCTATGTCCGCAATCTGGCTGCACGCATCGATCCGGCGTTCCGGAGCACAACCGAACAGCACAGCGTCGCGGTCTGACATCACAATAGGGGAGGACAGGTTATCACGCGGGCCTTATAAACCGGGGATCGCGTTCCATGGTGACCCGGTTTGAAAACCGCCCTTCTGTCAGCTTTCATCCTTGTGTGCAGTCCGGCCGCCTTTGCGGAACCTCTGGCGCAGGTGCAGGGCGTTCGCGATACCGAACTCCTCGCCGCACTGGTGTCAGCGATCGGTGAGCGCGACACATCAACTGAGGCCCCGGCCACCAGCGCCATGCGCGATGCCCGAACCGCAGCAGACCGGGCACGGCGGCTGTTGCGGTCGCGTGGGTACTACACCGCCCGGGTCGATACCTATGTCGATGATACGCGCGGTGCCAGCCTGCGAATCCTGCCCGGTCCACAATTCACCGTCGGCCGCGTGGACGCGAACACAAATGGCGATGTCGAAGCCCGCGATCATGCGCTGGAGGCTGTCGCCCTGCCTGTCGGGGCACCGCTACTGGCCCAAACCGTCATCGACGCGGAGGCACGCGCCCTGCGGGCGCTGCAAAGCGAGGGCTGGCCGGATGCCGAACTGCTGGAGCGGGAAGTCGTCGTTGACCATGCCGGACGCGACGGGCTGATCACCTTTCGCTTCCAGTCCGGACCATTTTCACGCTACGGCGAGGTCAGCCGCGAAACTGCGGGCTGGGATCCGCAATTCATTGCCCGCATTTCTCCACTTGCCCGGGGCGATGTTGCCAGCCGGGAAGGCATGCTGGCCTATCAGCGACGCCTTGATGATCTGGCCAGTGTCCGAACGGCACGCGTCGGCCTGGCAGACCCGGTCGCCGGCACCGCTGAACGCGAAATCGAAATTTCGCTCACCGCCGCGGACCGCCACACCATCGAGACCGGCCTGAGCTATTCGACCAGCGAAGGCGCCGGGGCGGACATGCGCTGGACCCGCCGCAACATGTTCGGGCGCGACGAGACCCTGACCTTGTCGACCACATTGGCAACTCTGAACCAATCGGCTTCGGCCCGCCTGGAACGCCCGCATTGGCGCCGCCACGCCCAGACGCTGTTTCTCAATTCCGGCATCACACGCGAAACCACAGACGCCTATGACCAGGATGAAATCGAGGCCGGTATCGGTATCAACCGGCGCGACGGTCGGCGGACTTACGGCGCAGGCATCTCGCTCGACACGTCCCGCGTGACCGATGTCGACGGCGAACGTGACATCATCACCGCAGCCTTCGACCTGAGCGGTGCCTATGACAGCCGCAATGACCCGCTGGACCCGACCGGCGGCGTTCGTCTGTCGCTTCAATTGACCCCGGCCATCACCTTTGGCGACGAAGACGGCCGGTATGTCCGCGTCGATGCCCGCGCTGCCGGCTATTTCCGGTTGGGTGACAATCTCGTGGCGGCCGGTCGGGCCCGCATCGGCTCAATCCTTGGCACCTCGGTCTCCACCCTGGCCGCCGATCAACGCTTCTTCGCTGGCGGCGGCGGGTCGGCGCGCGGTTTCGAATACCAGTCGCTCAGCCCTTTCGGCAGTGACGGCGAACCTTTTGGTGGCCTGTCAGTCGTGGAGGTCAGCACTGAATTGCGCTGGCGGGTCACACCCGAATGGGGCGCCGTCGCATTTGTGGACAATGCGATTGCCTCGGATATCAACGCCCCGGAAATTGGTGATATGCGTAGCGCGATTGGTGTCGGCGCGCGTTACTATTTCGACTTTGCACCGGTGCGCATCGACCTGGCTGCGCCACTCGACCGGCGCAGCGGCGAACCCGCTTTCCAGATTTATTTCAGCCTTGGCCAGGCGTTCTAGGCATGGCTCCAATGGCCGTCATACGTCGCCTTGCGCTCTGGATCGGACTTGGTCTGCTCGTTCTTGTGGTCCTTGCCGCCGGCCTGCGGCTGGCCGCCGGACAGGCGCCCGGCCGCTGGCTGGTCACCAGCCAGCTGGAGGGACGATATATTCCAGGCGCCGGCCACCTCTCGGTATCCGGCGTACGTGGCGATCCCTTGTCCCGGCTCCATATCGACCGTTTGACGCTGAGTGATGATGACGGGGTCTGGCTGACCGCCAATTCTGTCACACTCGACTGGCAGGCCCGAAGCCTGGCGTCGCGCCCCATCCAGATCAATGAGGCCTTGATAGAACAAGTCTCCATTGCCCGCCGCCCCATTCTCGAAGACGAACCAGCAGGGTCGGCGAATGACGGTTCAAACACCGGACTGAGACTTCCCGCAGTCAATCTCGACCGTTTCGAACTGTCGCGGCTGGAACTGAGCGAAGGCGTCGCCGGACCACAGGCCGTGCTGACCGCAACGGCGAGCGCCCGCCTTCGATCCCGGGCCAGCAATCTGACGATCCGGGCCGAACGTCTTGATGCCCCGGGCGACCGTCTCGTGACGGACCTGCTCGTTGACGCAGAGGGTGTTGCCGGCACCCTGACCGCAACCGGAGAGGCCGGAGGCACGCTGGCGAGCCTGTTGCGCCTGCCCGACATGAACATCCGCATCGATGGCCGCGTCGATGGTGATCTCGCATCCGGTCACGGCGAACTGGCATTGACCGCCGACAGCACGTCGCGGGCCGAGGCGACCCTCGACTGGGGTGTAGATGGGTGGCAGGGCGATGCCACGATCAACGCTGCGTCGTGGGGCCTGGTTCCCGATCCCCTGGCATCCGAAATCGAAACGATCCAGCTTGCCGTCGAAGGGCAACGCCGGGACGGCTTCACCCTGGATACGGTGTCCCTGGACGCCACCAACAGCCGCCTTGTCTTGCGGGACGTGACCGAGGCAGTCATTCGGGCCGAATTCGACCTCAGCCCGGCGCTGGTCGCGCGCCTGTCCGGGCAGCAGGTCAATGTGGGTTCGGTCAGGGGAACAGCTGATCTGGAACGCGGCGACGGCATCGACGTCCACATTCGCCCGGCCATCGAAGATATCCAATTTGCCGGCGCGACCGTCCAGCGACTCGACGGGTCGGTCGGGGTCACATTGCCGGGCGGGCGCCCGCACCTGGTGTTGGATATCAATCTGGACGGCGTCCACACCGGTCGGCCCGAAGTTGACCGCCTAGCCAACGGTCGGGTTCGTATTGTTGGTGAGATTTCCGATCTTGGCCATGACGGCGGCTGGCAGCTTGCACCAGACTTCACTGCCATGTCGGACGCCCTGACCGTCACAGCAAGCGGACACCTTCCACCTGGCGCGGCATGGCCGGTCGGCGACGTCTCGATCAACCTGGCTGACACCTCACGGGTCCATGCCGGCCTTGCCGGTCCGGCGAGCGGAGACATTTCCATCGCGCCTGACCGTTCGATCGAATTGCGCGTCGACGCCAGCGCTGTGACCTGGCCCGCAACCACCGAAGGCATTCTTGATGGCATGACCGCGCGGGCCAGCCTCGCGGCGTCGGAGCCCGGATGGACCGTCTCTGCCCTCAACGCCCGGAGCCGTGCGCTCGACCTGACGCTCAGCGGCAATTACCTGGGCGCGGACGACTGGGACGCTGCCGGTGATCTGGCACTGGACGGCGTCTTGCCGTTCGCCGCGATTGAAATCGATGGCGGCCTGGCGACTGCCTTCCGCCTGGTGCGTGACCGCCAGGCCTTGCGCCTTCGCTCTGTGACCTCCTCGCGGCAATTGCAGGCCGGGCCGGTCGAGCTCCACGCACCGCGCCTGGGCATCAGGGGGCGGCTGGGCGGCATCGTCGATGATGCTGCGACATCCCTGGAATGGGTCTTCACCGCTGATCGGGATCTCGGCGATGTCACGATCAACGGAACCGCCCGGCATCATGCCGAAACGACCGAACTTGTCGTCACACAGGGACGTTTCGACGATATCACACTGAGCGGGTCAACCGCATTGACCGGCCGCGCACTGACCGTCGCGGTTCAAGCTGACCGCGATGAGCTGATGTCACTGACCGCCGAATTTGCCGGCTCTCTCGACGACCTGCGCGGCGGCCAAATCGAGGCGGCGCTGACAATGGACGCCCAACGGGTTGGGGAGGCCGATCTCAATGCGGCCAGCCTTACCCTGTCCGGCCCGCTGTCCGGCGTCGCCCTCACTGCACGCGCCGACGGTCGGATCCGCAGCAATGTGGACCTGTCCGCGACCGGCGAAATTGCCCTGGGTGAAAACGGTGTGTCCATTTCCGTTTCGCCCTCCGGCAAGTGGGCCGCCCACAACTGGACAACCGTCGAGCCGATCCGTTTCGCCACCAATCCTGATGGCGTGACAGCCTCGGCGGCGATTACGCTGGGCGGCGGCCGGGTGGATCTCACATTACAGACATCCGGCATCAGTCCGATCGCCAGCCTGGCCATTGAGGACCTGCCCGTCGGCGTGCTCGCCGACATCACGGCCATGCCGGCGACCCAGGGCATGATATCGGGCACGGCCGACCTGCGCGAACTTGACGGGATCTGGCGCGGCGAAGCGGAGTTTGCCGCCACCGGCCTGCTGGCGAACGACCTGCCGGATGTGCCGGCGCTTGACCTGCAAGCCCGCATTTCCCTGCAGGATGATGCCCATTCGACCTTCAATCTGCGCGGTGGCGGCCTCGAAGCGCGCGGCGAAATCACCCGCTCCGGACCAACCACCGACATTGCCCGCCCACAAGGCGCCCCCGACGCGCCACTGAGCGGCGAGATCGAGGCAGACGGTGAGCTGATGGCGCTTGCAGCCCTGTTCCTGCCGTCCGACATTCTGCTTGAAAGCGGTCGCATCGACGCCCGTCTGGCCGTGTCCGGGACGGTGGCCGAGCCGCACCTGGATGGCGGCCTCTCGCTACGCGACGGCCGCATCAATGCCACTACCGCCGGCAGTCTTGTCTCCGGCATGGACGTCGATCTCCAACTGAGCGGAACCCGTCTCAACCTGACCCGCCTGTCGGCCAATGATAATCGCGAAGGCCAGCTGAGTGGCGAAGGTCATGTGGAATTCGGCGCGGATGGCCTGCCACAAGGGGCCGCCAGCTTCACCTTCCAACGCTTCGTCGCCGTCCGCCGGACAGAGCTGACCGTTCAGGCCAGCGGCGATGTCGACTTCACACTCGATACAGACGGATTGCTGATCAGCGGGGAAAGCCGGGTCGACCAACTACGGACCCAGCCGACCCTGAACGGGGCCGCTTCGATCCCGCAATTGCAGGTCCTCGAAATCAACCAACCCAAGGATTATCGGGCGCTCAACGAGACCCGTATCCCGGTCCGGATCGATTATCGCGTCCAGGCCGACAACGGGCTCTATGTCTCCTCCCGTGCCTTCACGTCGGAATGGGGCGTCGACCTGCACATCACCGGCCCGGAAAGCAAACCTTCCCTGATCGGCACGGCGACGCTTGTCGGAGGGTCGGCCTTCGTTTTCAACCGTCGCTTCACGCTCGCCGACGGAACCGTCACCTTCGATGGCGCCCCCGATGATGCCCGGGTCGACCTCAGCGCTGTTCACAGCCGGTCGGGGTTTCGGGCCACAGCTCGCGTCACGGGCTCGGCGCGCGCGCCGACCATCACCCTGACCAGTGACCCCGCCCTTCCCGAGGACGAGATTCTGGCGCGCCTGTTGTTCGACCAGTCCGTCAGCCAGCTTGGCGCTTTCGAAGCGGCGCAACTCGCAGCGCAACTGTCCGGGCAGAGCCTGCTCAATGTGGTCGGGCAACTGCGTGACCTCGCCGGGATCGACCGCCTTGACGTCTCGACCAATGCCGACGGCAACCTGTCGGTGGTCGGTGGTCGACGCTTTGGTGACAATGTCTATGTCGAGGTCGGGAGCAATGGTGCCTCGGCCATTGACGAGGCCTTGATCGAATGGTCCCTGACGCCGGATCTCAGCATCCTGTCCCGGGTCTCGGCCGACACCAATGCCTCGGTCGCGATCCGCTGGCGCCGTGATTACTGAGGCGGGGCAAGCGCTTGCCACCGGCTGGTACGCAGAGTACGGCTGATGGCAACGGCGTGATCGCGCCGCGATACAGCAAGGGGCCTGCGGGCATGAAAACGTTCCTGTTGTCGCTGATCAAACCGAATGGTGCCTGGGCCGGCATCCTGGTCTTTGCGACTCTCGTGGCTGTACTGGCCGCCGGCATGTCGGGCCATCTCGACGCCGTCAGAACCTATCTCGACACGCCCATGCTGACCTTTACGGTCGGGAGCCTGGCGGTCAGCGCCTACGACGTGTTGCGCGGCATTCTGGTGCTGGCGATGGTGTTCTGGACCACGGCGATCATTGCAGCCCTCGTGGAAGGCCGGCTGGCCAAGCTCACCAAACTGCGCGCCACCACCCGCATCCTGATCACCAAGGTCTTCCAGATTGCGCTCTATGTGGTCGCTTTCCTGGTCACCATGGATCTGATGGGGCTGGACCTGACCACGCTGACGGTGTTTTCCGGCGCGCTGGGCATAGGACTGGGCTTCGGTCTGCAAAAGATCGCGTCGAACTTCATCTCCGGCATCATCCTGTTGCTGGAAAGGTCGGTCGAGCAGGATGACTTGATCGAGCTGCCCGACGGGGTGTCCGGTTTCGTGCGCAAGTCGAGCGCTCGCTACACCCTGATCGAAACGCTGGATGGCAAGGAAATCCTGGTCCCCAACGAGGATCTGATCACCAACCGGGTCACCAACTGGACCCTGACCAACACCCGTGGCCGGATTGAGATCAGCATTGGCGTCTCCTATGGCTCCGACCTGGAAAAGGCCCAGGCCCTGATCCTGGAAGCGGCGCGCGAACACCCGTCCACGATCGAAGATCCGAAGCCACAATGCTTCCTGCGCAATTTTGGCGACAGCTCGGTCGACTTCACGCTGTTGTTCTGGATCGGCGATGTCGTGAAAGGCCGCTGGGCACCGCAAAGCGAAGTGATGTTCACGATCTGGCGGAAGTTCCGCGATGCCGGCATTGAAATCCCCTTCCCGCAGCGCGACGTGCACATCAAGTCATCGGCTTCGGTCCTGGAGGGCTGACATGGACGATACAGCCGGCATACTCTACGCCGCCTCAATTACAGGAGATGGCAGCGGGCAACTGCTCAGCGGCACCGCCGTCGCCCACGAAATCCAGGATGATGCCCTGGCCTGGGTACACCTCGACGCCCTGAATCCAGCCAGTCGCGACTGGATCGAAAACGAGCTGGATTATCTAGATCCGCTTATCATCGACGCCCTGCTGGCCGACGAGACGCGGCCGCGTCTGCTTGAGTTCGAAAATGGTGCCATGATGATCCTGCGCGGGGTCAATCTGAACGCCGACTCACAGCCCGAGGACATGATTTCGGTGCGGGTCTGGGTCGACCCGTCGCGTATCATCTCGGTCC
>SPJK01086178.1_pt1 | contig 10956 bp, 10 predicted proteins | sample 3741771 | NCBI WGS metagenome assembly SPJK01 (sample SAMN10925997, study PRJNA522277) | cold seep metagenome | isolation source: Elba SIP-enriched marine methane seep metagenome, extraction at timepoint T2 | place: Italy: coast of Elba, Mediterranean Sea
CGATGCGCCTGCCAGGAGGAGAACTCCCCCAGTTTGTCATCAGCCCGGACCGATGTTGTTGCCAGCATCAGAATTATGAGAAGAAGGATCAGTCCTCGCACGGTTGGGATACCTCCAAATCTTTGTCTCGCCACTGCGCCGCAATGGCGGGAGGGGCGGGTATAACAGTGAAATCATACAGCACAAGCGCCGCACTGCATAATCCTGCCCCTAGATTTCGGCAATTTTATGGACCAGTGCAAGCCCTGGGCAGTGATCCGGTTCGGCGAAGCTGTCGTAATGCAGGTTATGAACGTACTGGATGCCCCAAAAACTGTCGCCGACGGCCTGCACCGCCCGCATCCGGGTAACGGTGACATGCCGCCCTATTTCGCAGTAGAGCGCCCTCGTCTAGGATCAAACCGTGGGACCGCCGCCTCGGGCGGACGCGCAGGAGGTAGCGGCAAGGTGCGGGAAGACACTGCGGTTAGTTTAACACCGGAAATACAGGCAGCCTTGTTGCATGATATCGCCACGCGCGGTGACAGGGCGGCCTTTGCCCGGTTATTCGCCTATTTCGGTCCGCGCTTGCGGGCATTTCTGATCCGGGGTGGGTCCGATCCTGTTCAGGCGGAAGAACTTACGCAGGATGTGTTTCTGTCGGTCTGGCGCCGTGCGGACAGTTTCGATCCAAATCAGGCATCCGTGGCGACGTGGATTTTTACGATTGCCCGAAACCGGCGCATTGATGTTTTCCGGCGTGGCAACCGGCCTGCATTGGATCCGGACGACCCGGCTCTGGTGCCGGCGCCGGAAACCGCCCCTGACGACTGGCTTGAGGCGGCACAGCAATCACGGCGTCTTTCTGCCGCGATGAAGGAGCTACCGGAAGCACAGGCGAGCCTGCTTCGGATGGCGTTCTATGAAGACAAAGCCCATAGCGAGATCGCCGAAGAAACCGGCTTACCGCTGGGGACCGTTAAATCGCGTTTGCGTCTGGCAATTGCCAAGATGCGAACCGGCTTGGGAGTAGTGTGACATGATGGCTGTTGAGAAAACGCAGCAGGATGGTCAGTGTATCGAAACACCGACCCATCATCTGGCAGATGAGCTGTTGCTGGATTATGCGGCAGGAACCCTACCGGAGGCGGTGGCCCTGTTCGTTACGGCGCATCTGACCTTATGCCCGGAATGCCGGGCGCGGGTGAAACGGCTGGAGGCACTGGGCGGCGGTCTTTTGGAAACAATGGAACCGACGGCGGCGGAGAGCGGCAGTTTCGATGCCTTGATGGCGCGGATCGAGGCGGGAGAGCCTGATATCTGTGCCAATGACACGCGAAGCGCTTCGGAGGAAACTTCTGAGACTTCTGAGACTTCTGAGAAGACGCCCCCGTCTCTCCCGCGCGCGCTGCAGCATTATGTCGGTGGCGATGTGGAGGCGATTAACTGGCAGCCCATCGGATTGGGGGTGGCCATCGCTGATCTTGTTATAGACCGCTCCGGCTTGCGGGCTTTCATGCTGAAGGTCCCCGGCGGGCGAAAAGTGCCAAAGCATACCCATTGCGGTAATGAATATGTGATGGTTTTGGAAGGTGCGTTTAACGATGAGTTCGGGCACTTCGGGCGCGGCGATATCGAAATCGCGGATGGCGAGGTAGAACATCAGCCGATTGCGGAGCCGGGAACCGACTGCATCTGTCTGGCGGTCACCGATGCACCGCTACGGATAACAGGGCCTTTCGGCTGGTTATTCAATCGGATGTCTAAGCTTTAAAATCTCGGGAAGACGGGCAGAGTCGCCCAAACGTGACAGCGCTAGTCTTCCGCCAGCCAATCATCGACCAGCCGCCGTGCGATAGAATCCCGGCGCGGTAGCTTAAATGTCTCATCCTCCGGGCTCGCCTTCAGTTCGGCGCGGCTGTACCACCGGGCTTCTTCAACTTCATCGGTATTGACGTTGAGCTCCGTCGATAAGGCGCGCCCGGTGAACCCCAACATGATGGATGAAGGAAACGGCCAGGGTTGGGAGGAATGATAGCGGACATCCGCGACCGGCAGCCCCGCTTCTTCCATTACTTCCCGCGCGACGGCGTCTTCCAGACTCTCGCCCGGCTCAACAAATCCGGCCAGGACCGAATGCATACCGGGTGGCCAGACGGCCTGACGCCCCAAGACAATTCTGTCACCGCCATCATGGATCAACATGATCACCGCCGGGTCCGTGCGTGGGAAATGCGGGGCACCGCAATCGAGATTGAGGCATTTGCGCTCATGCCCGCCACGCCGGCTTTCCGTAGGTGATCCACAAACACCACAGAAGCGATGTCGGTTGTGCCAGGTCGTTAACCCACGCGCCAGGGCGAGAATGGCCCCTTCCTCATGACTCATGGCCGGGCCGACAGCCCGCAAATCTTCGAAATACCCCTGCGCATCAAAGCGCGGCGGCTCTTCGTGTTTGGAAACATCAATCGCCACATGCGCCGCACCCGATGCATCCAGACCAAGGAAAACCCATTCATGCGCGTCCTGCAGCAGGGCTTCTGCGACCGGCAGATGATGCGCTTCCGGGCTGGCCGGGCCGAGCCGGATCAAGCTTTGCTGCCGCCAAACCGGGATCAAACGGGCCTGCGGGGAGAGCGCCAATTCCAGCAGCGCATCCATGTCATCGCGCAGATGATCCGCCCGGTCGAGTGGGCCGGAGGCGTATCGGTTCGCCGGATGCGCGTGATGCGGCGCCTGGTGTCTGTGAAGTGTCGTCATGGCGGTGACACTGGCATGATGCAGGGCGGGCGGCAATCTTTCGGAAGCGAATCTCATAATTTCAGAAAGCCTTCGACTATTTTGCTGCCGATCCTCGTTGTAAAAGGGTGTCCGGCTCGCTAAAAGGGGAGCAGGAGGGCCGGTGCGGACGGGCGCCTCGCCAACCCGGTCAGGTCCGGAAGGAAGCAGCCGTAACGAGATTTCCGCCCGGGTCGCTTAAGCCGGCTCTCCGCCTAACTCGAACGAACAGGGAGACGGCCGCGCGCGCCGCGAACAGAGATGAGCGCCGAGACCCCTCCTCAAGACCCAAACACGGTTGATTCCGATGCCGACTATGATGGCGATGCCAATGGTCCGGCGGAAGAGGAATTCACCAAGGCTGACGACACCCTGACGGCGGAGATGTTTCCGGCGGAACCGGATCCTCAGCCCGCTCCCAGCGCGACACCCCCGTCACCTGATCCCGCATCGGCGGCACCTGAAACTACGGCAGAAACAGCATCCGGTGGGGAAGCCTATCGGGTTCTGGCGCGAAAATACCGCCCGACCAATTTCGATGAACTGATTGGCCAGGAAGCGCTGGTTCGCACCCTGACCAATGCCATCAAGGCCGGCCGCGTTGCTCAGGCCTTCATGCTCACCGGCGTGCGCGGGGTCGGCAAAACCACGACAGCCCGGATCATCGCGAAGGCTCTGAACTGCATCGGGCCCGACGGCAATGGGGGACCGACAGCCAGTCCCTGTGGTGTCTGCGCCAATTGCACCGCGATTGCCGGGGACCGGCATGTCGATGTGCTGGAAATGGATGCGGCGAGCCGGACAGGTGTCGGTGATGTGCGGGAGCTGATCGAAGGGGCACGTTACCGCCCCGTTTCCGCCCGCTACAAAGTCTATATCCTTGATGAGGTTCATATGTTCTCCAACCAGGCCTTTAACGCCTTGTTGAAGACCTTGGAAGAACCACCGGAACATCTGAAGTTCGTCTTTGCGACAACGGAAATTCGTAAGGTCCCGGTCACGATCCTGAGCCGTTGCCAGCGCTTTGATCTGCGCCGTGTGCCAGCGGACAAGTTGGTCACCCATTTCGGCAATGTCGCCGGATCGGAAGGTGTAGAAGCCGATCCGGAAGCCCTGACCCTGGTTGCACGTGCCGCAGATGGCTCGGTTCGCGACGGATTGTCGATCCTGGATCAAGCCATCGCCCTGGCCGAAGGGCCTGTCACATCAGAGCGTGTGCGGGATATGTTGGGCCTCGCGGATCGGGAACGGATCTTCGATCTGTTTGAAGCCGCGATGAAAGGCGATGCACCGGGGGCTTTGACCATCCTGGGTGATCTTTATGACGTCGGCGCCGACCCTTCTGTTGTTCTGCAGGATCTGTTGGAGCTTTGCCATTGGTTGACCCGCGCCAAGCTGGTCCCGGGCCTCGCCGAAGATCCGACAACACCGGAGCTGGAGCGCAGCCGAGGTGCACCGATGGCTGCCGGTCTGCAAATGTCAGCCCTGGCACGCGCCTGGCAGATGTTGCTGAAAGGTTTGGACGAAGTCCGCGCCGCACCGAGCCCGATCCAGGCGGCGGAGATGGTTCTCATCCGTTTGATCCACGTGGCGGAATTGCCCCCGCCCGCTGATCTGGTGAAGCAATTGCGCGACGGCGGTGGCCCGGCCCGAAGTGCCGCAGCGGCCCCACCGCCCCCCGCCGCATCAGGAGGGGGCGCACCAGGAGGGGCCGCACCAGGAGGGGGGGCGCCATCGGCGGCGGCTCCCATGCCGCAAACGCCGACGCCCGGATCGACAGCCAACTCAGAGCCGACGGCATCGCTTCAAACAGCGGCAGCGCCGGCCCTTGCCCAGGCTGACCCGCCCGGCGTCGCACTTGCCCCAATGCCCGGTAGTTTTGAAGCGGTCTTGGAATTGCTCGATTCCCGGCGGGAGGCGCTGGTATTGAGCCAGCTTCGCTACAATGTGCATCTGGTGCGCTTCCAGGCCGGTCATATCGAAATCCGCCCGAAGCCCGAAGCGCCCAACAATCTGCACGGCAAATTGGGGGCTTTGTTGACCCAATGGACCGGCCAGCGATGGATGGTCTCCCTATCGAACGATCCGGGTGATCCGACCATTGCCGAACAACGCGCCCAGGCCGAAGCCGAGCGTACGGGCCGGGCAGAGCGGGATTCACTGGTGGTAGCCCTTCGGGATGCCTTCCCGGATTCCAAGGTCGTCAAGGTAACACCGCCGGAGGGGATACCGGCACCAGCGCCGATTGAAGCGGATGAGGCGTCTGATCCAGATGATAGCCCGTTTTTCGATCCGGAAGATCCCGGCTTCGATCCCGATTTCATTCCAGACTGACACGACATTTTCAACCGAACCACCGCCGTCCTCACGGCGTCGCCTCAAACAGGATTAAGCCTATGAAGAACCTCGCCAGTATGATGAAACAGGCCCAGGAAATGCAGCAGCGCATGCAGGATATGCAGGGAGAACTGGAACTGCGCGAAGTCCATGGCGCCTCAGCCGCCGGCATGGTGAAGGCCGTCGTCACCGGCAAGGGCACGCTGCGCAGTCTGGATGTCGATCCTTCTCTGGTCGATCCGAATGACAAGGAAGTCCTGGAAGACTTGATCGTTGCCGCCGTCAATGATGCCAAGGAAAAGGCGGATGAGATGATGCGGGAAGAAACCCAGAAACTGATGGGCGGCATTCAGCTTCCCCCCGGTATGAAGCTTCCCTTCTAATGTTGCCTGCCCCCGTTTCGGGGCTTCAAACAGACACCCTTAGAGACGAGCAGCAAGGCGCGTGCCTCAAGGTCAGGCGGTTGATATTGTCTTGCTATTAAAACTCCCTCATCCTGGTGAAGGGTAAGGCCGCGTCTCGATGGATGGCGGTTGCGTAGGGTAAAGAGGGTGACAGCGCATGCGTGAAATCGATCAGGTCGTTCAACTGCTTGCCAAGCTGCCGGGGCTGGGTCCCCGGTCGGCACGACGGGCGGCGTTGAGCCTGATTCAGAAACGCGAAAGCCTGATGCGACCCCTTGCCAAGGCATTGTCCGATGCGGCGGACCAAATCGCGGTCTGTGCGACCTGCGGCAATCTAGACACCACACAGCCTTGCGGGATTTGCGAAGACCCGCGCCGTGATCCGACAATGCTCTGTGTCGTTGAGCAGGTTGGCGATCTCTGGGCGCTGGAGCGGACTGGTTCCTTCGCTGGGCGCTACCATGTGCTGGGCGGGGTTTTATCGGCATTGGATGGGATTGGGCCCGAAGACCTCAATATCGCCTCATTGTTATCGAGAGTAGGCCCCGGAAAGCCGGTGACGGAAATTGTGCTCGCCACCAATCTGACGGTCGATGGCCAGACCACGGCGCATTATGTGACGGAGCGTTTGGCCGATAGCGGCGTCAAGGTTACCCGATTGGCCCATGGCGTGCCGGTGGGGGGAGAGCTCGACTATCTGGACGACGGCACCTTGGCCGCTGCCTTGAAGGCACGGCAAACGCTCTAGCTATGGCGCCGCAACGGTGCCGCGACGGGAGAAGACCTTGAATATTCGTGTCCTGAAATCCTGGTTGCCCAAATCCTGGATCCCCAAATGGGGGCCGTTGGCCCTTGGACTCTCAATCCCCATGGCCTTCGCGGCTTTCTCCCCAAGCCTCGCGCAGGAGCAGGTTACCGCCGGCCCGCCACAACAAGTGTTGTTGACGCTTTATGCAGACGGCATCGCCGTGGTGGAGGAGCGCCGCTCCGTCGTGCTGCCGGGTGGTCCTGCGGAACTGACCGTTGATGGCCTGCCGGAAGGCATGCTGTCGAACTCGGTCTCACTGGAAGCCAATGGTATTCCGGCGGTAGATCTGAAACTGGGCCGTAACCGGATCGATCAGGCGCGCCTTCTCGCGCTTTCCCTCGGTAAGACCATTGAATGGGTGGTGCCGGATGCCAAGGACGGCACACGGACCTATCGCGGCCGCCTGGTTGCCTATCGCAATGGCATCGTTATCCGGGATGGGGAGATGCTGAAAACCCTGCCGCCAGGGCAACTTTTCCTCAATGAAGTTCCGGAAGGATTGAGCGAGGGGAGCTGGATTTCCGGCACGGTTTCTTCAGAAATTCCGGGCGACCAGCTGGTCCGGCTCGGCTATCTGACGCCCGGTATCGGTTGGTCGGTCGATTATGAAGCCCGGCTGAATGCGGAAGAAACCGCGTTGGTTCTGGATGGTCGCTATGCCATCGCCAATGGGCTGGACCGCAGTTTCCCGAATGCGACGACGCGGCTGGTTGCCGGCTCCGTCAACCGCGCGGCCCTGCCGCGCCCGCAGGTTCGCAAGCAGCAGGCGGTGATGATGGAAATGGCTGTCTCCCGAACCATGTCCTCTGGTGCCCCCGCCGCGCCGGTCGAAGCCGCATTGGGCGATCTGCATGTCTATGACCTGAATTCAGCACTGGATGTTCCAGCCTCCGCCACCGTGCGGCGTGCCTTGTTCCAGCCGACAAGCCTGCCGGTGGAAAAACGCTACAAGCTGCAAGGTCGCGGCGATGGTTGGGCGGGCCGCACGGCGGAAGGCGCCGAACGCCAGCGCCCCATGGTATCACTTCGTTTCGAAAATACTGCCGATGGGCCGCTTGCGCGTCCTCTACCGGCGGGGTTGGTTCGCGTCTTCGGCGCCTTGCCGTCGGATGATGAAGACAGCCCCCGTGTCGTTCTGGGGGAAGCCCGTATTGGCCATAAGGCGGTTGGGGAGACGGTGGATCTACCACTCGGTCAGGCCTTTGATGTTACGGTCGAACGCCGCATGACCTATTTCCGTCAGGACCCGGATGACAATCAGCGTCGTAATCGGGGCCTGCCCTTCGAAACAGCGCATGAGATCACCTTCCATAACGCGCGGGACCGCGCCGTGACAGTGGAGTTGCGGGAACGTTTCTCCGGCGACTGGAAGATCATCAACGCCAGCATCGACCCGGCAGATCGTCGCCCTCGCTCCGGCCTGTGGAAGATCAAGGTTCCGGCCGGTGGAAAAACCGTTTTGAGTTATCGTGTAAGGATTGAACCGTGAGTAATGATACTTCCCCTGTAGCCGCGCTTATCAGTACCTCAGATTCGGCAGATGCCTGGGCGGCAGCCCTGAAGGCACTGGAATTTCCGATCCCGCTGGAAATCTGGCCGAATATCTCTGACCCAGCGCGGGTCGCCTATGCCATTGTTGCGAAGCCACCGCCCGGTGTGCTGGCCGGCTTCCCCAATCTGAAGGCAACCTTGAGCCTATGGGCCGGGGTGGATCATGTGACCATCGACCCGGACTGGCCGGCACATCTGCCGCTGATCCGCATGGTGGAAGACGGCATGACCGCCGGGATGCGGGAATTCGTGCTGGCTCAGGTTCTGGCTACGCATCTGCAGCTGCCGGACTTCACCCGCCAACAACAGGTGAGCCATTGGGACGACCATATTCGCGGCGACTACGGTATGGAACCGCTGACCGATCAACGGACGGTCGGGATGCTCGGTCTCGGCGTCTTGGGCTCGGTCAGCGGAAAGGCTCTGGCCCTCAACGGCTTCAAGGTCATGGGTTGGTCCCGCTCTGCCAAGACCATCGACGGGATTGATTGCCGACATGGGGCGGAGGGGCTGAATGCGGTCCTGGCGGAAAGTGAGATTGTGGTGAACCTCCTCCCCTCCACACCGGAGACGGCGAATATCCTCAATGCTGAGACCTTCGCTCGGATGCCGAAAGGGGCCTGGGTGATTAATGTCGCGCGCGGTGAACATGTCGATGACGCAGCGTTGTTGGCGGCGCTGGACAGCGGTCACCTCGCTGGCGCAGTCCTGGATGTCTTTCGCACCGAACCCCTGCCGAAAGAGAATCCTTACTGGACCCATCCGAAAGTCACGGTTACCCCCCATATCGCCAGCACCACCCGCATCAGGACGGGAGCCCCAAAGATTGTCGCCAATCTTCTAAATCTCGAAGCAGGAGAGATGCCGGAGGGGCGTTTTGATGTGGACAGAGGGTATTAAGGGCCGTGTTGACCATTGTGTAGATAACGCCCCCATAAGCCCATGGATCTAACCCTGCAGACCGACCGACTTATCCTAAGGCCTCTCGAAATGGCGGATGAAGGGTTTCAGGTTGCGTTATCGACCGATCCAGAAGTCATGCGTTATGTCGGTCCATTGGAAACACCGGAAGAGGTCGCGATGAACATGCCAAAGTATGTTCGGCGCTGTGCGGAAGGTGCGATTGGTATTTGGTGCATCCTTGATCGGACGACTGGCGAGAAACTCGGCGGCACCGCCCTGCTGCCCTTGCCCATAGCGCTAGACGACACGGATTGGGATCTTGTCCAAGGAGGTTCATTGCCAGATGCCGAGATAGAAATCGGTGCCTTGCTCAAACGATCTGCCTGGGGCCGTGGGTATGCAACAGAGACCTGCCAGAGGCTGCTTCGCTTTGCCTTCGAAGAAACGGCTATCGAAGACATCGTAGGCATCATTGATCCGAAGAACACGGCATCTGGAAATATGCTCAAGAAGAGTGGCTTGATCTATGAAGGCCTGCGCCGCGCTTATGGGGGGGCGTATCCCGGGTATCGTATAACGCGGCAACAATGGCTGACGGATAACAGATAGAAAACAAGAAGCGACGGTCTCCCTCAAGACGCGTTCGCAGGCGTGCGTCGAAGGGCTCTAAGGGTGCTGCCTCAGATGGGCAATAAGGATAATCCAGCCAAAGAACCAAATGCCGGAGTTGGTAAGCAGGGACAGTCAGTGCGGGACGATGTCCTTACCTGAATTGAAGGCATCAAATCGTTCCACCATCCTCAACATCCTGTCTGGTGCCTCTGCTTCTACCCGCACCGCATCTCGCGACGGATAAAGCGGCAATTCTATAGCGCGGGCATGCAGGAACAGGCTGCCGCCGTCCGGGGCTTTGGGGCCGCCATATTGCGGGTCGCCGATGATCGGGCAACCGAGATGGGCGAGGTGGACGCGGATTTGGTGGGTTCTGCCGGTGCGGGGAGAGGCTTCGATCCAGGTGAGGCCGTTCGCCTCGCCAAGCACCTTGTAGCGGGTGCGGGCTTTCTGGCCGTCATCAGCCACCGTCATCGTCCAGCCACGCCCGGCGCCCACCTTTTTCAAGGGCGCGTCGATATAGCCTTCATCCTTTTTCGGGCGCGTGGCGGTGAGGGCCCAATAGGCTTTCTCCACCTTCCCGCCCTGAAACAATCGGCCAAGCTTGGAAAGCGCCTTCCTGTGTCGACCCAGCACCAGACAGCCGGAGGTATCCCGATCCAGCCGGTGCGCGAGGGCCGGCGGCTTGGGCAGGCCGAATTTAAGTTGGTCAAAATGCGCTTCCAAATTATCGCCGCCGCCCGGTCCCGCATGGACGGGCAGGCCTGCCGGTTTATCGATCACCAGCATCAGGCTGTCCCGATAGAGCAGCCGCGCTTCCAGGTCGAGTTTGCTCATGCGCTGTTTTTCTTCGGGTGAGGTTGTTTTGGGCCAGATTGTTTTGGGCCAGATTGTTTCAGGCCGGGCTGTGCCGCGCGGGGATGGGCGCTGCGGTACTGTGCCATCAGCCGGGCACTATCGACATCAGTATAGCGCTGGGTGGTGGATAGCGAGGCATGGCCCAGCAATTCCTGGATCGCCCGCAAATTCCCCCCGGCGCCCAGTAAATGCGTGGCAAAGCTGTGCCGCAAGGCGTGGGGACTGGCGGTTTCCGGCAAGCCGAAAGCCTTCCGCAGGGTCCGCATTGCAGCCCGTGCTGCATCCGCATTCATCCGACCACCCCGCGCACCCCGAAAGAGCGGCGTGGTTGAGCTGGTGTCATAGGGGCAGGCCTGCAGATAGCCCTCAATCGCCTCGGCCACCTGAGGGAGCAGCGGAACCATGCGTTCTTTCCCACCCTTGCCCATCACCCGCAAGGCGCCATCGCGGGGCAGATCTTTCACATCAAGTGCCACGGCCTCCCCAATCCGTAACCCCGCCCCATAAAGCAGATAAAGGACGGCCCGATCTCGCAGCCCGATCCAATCCTCGCTGGCAAAATCCCCGACAGTCTCCAAGGCTTGCTGGGCATCAGCCTCACTCAAGGGTTTCGGCACGGTGCGGGGGACCTTTGGCGTCCGCAGGGACCCGATCGCAGAATTCTCAGCCCGTCCGGTCCGCGCCAGCCAGCCGAAGAAAGTGCGGATCGCCGATAATGCGCGGGCC
>SPJK01050462.1_pt1 | contig 10940 bp, 8 predicted proteins | sample 3741771 | NCBI WGS metagenome assembly SPJK01 (sample SAMN10925997, study PRJNA522277) | cold seep metagenome | isolation source: Elba SIP-enriched marine methane seep metagenome, extraction at timepoint T2 | place: Italy: coast of Elba, Mediterranean Sea
GTCAAGGCTCATCAGACACGCGCGTGACATCGGGCTCTATGGCCAGCGGCAACCAAAATGACCCCACAACCAGCAATGCAGGCGTCACGAGCAACAACGGTGGCACACAACAATCCGCACAAATGGTCAGCGCCAGTATTACAACCAAATCTGAAAATGACTTTTGGAAAGACCTGAGTGCATCACTAAGTGGTTTGGTTGGTACCGAAGATGGTAAAAAAGTGGTGATCAATACGCAATCGGGCTTAATTATGGTGCGCGCAATGCCAGATGAAGTTCGTAATGTCGAGTCATTCTTGCGCTTAATGCAAATCAATATTGAACGTCAGGTCATTCTTGAAGCAAAAATCTTGAATGTTGAACTGAATCACAACTCTCAAAACGGTGTGAACTGGTCAATTTTTGGCAGCAGCAATTCTTCTCGTGGCACGATTGGTACCGTCAATACCAATACGACTTTAAGCACCACAGGGGGCGATGTTACCAGTGGTTCGATCAGCGGCGTGCCTGGCACCAATATTATCAACTCCGCAACAACGGCATTGGGTGGCCCAGTGTTTGCGCTGTCCTTACAAGGCGCTAACTTTGCTGCACTGCTTAACTTTTTAGATTCTCAAGGCGATGTGCATGTATTATCCAGCCCGCGTATTGCGACGATCAATAATCAAAAAGCCGTGCTCAAAGTAGGCACAGATGAGTTTTTTGTCACCAATGTACAACAAAGTACCTTATCTGCCGTTGGTCAAACCTCCCAAGCCACCGCGCCGACAGTCACATTACAACCCTTTTTCTCTGGTATTGCGCTAGACGTCACCCCGCAAATTGACAAAAATGACAATATTATTCTGCATATTCATCCGTCGATCAGCAATGTGACCACCGTGACAAAAGACATTAATTTAGGTGGTGACAATGGTCAGTTAAGCTTGCCTTTAGCCTCCAATAGCGTAAGCGAAACCGACAGTATCGTGCGTACGCGTGATGGCAATGTCATCGCCATTGGCGGTTTAATGACAGAGTCTACTGCGAATAATAATGCCCGTGTGCCTGGCTTAAGCAAGATCAAAGGTATCGGCAAACTCTTTACCCAAGAAGGCAAGTTAACCACAAAAACAGAGCTTGTGATCTTACTCAAAGCCACCGTCGTTCAGGGTGAAGAAAGCTGGAATCACGACCTGTTGAACAGCCGTGAGCGTTTACGAAAATTGAGCAGCCACTAATGTGCGCCGTATTATAGAAAGGACACAGCATGATCTATCTATCACATTTTGGCCTTAAAGAAGCCCCCTTCAGCATTACGCCTGATACCAGCTTTTATTTTGCTGCTAAGAATTATCAGGAAGGGCTGAATACCCTACTGTATGCCGTTAACGCGCGCGAAGGATTTATTAAAATCACTGGCGAAGTTGGCACCGGCAAGACCTTGCTTTGCCGCAAGCTGATCAGCAGCCTGGACGAGCGTTATAAAATTGCCTATGTGCCTAACCCATACCTTGAGCCGCAGTCACTGTTATTAGTAATTGCAGAAGAGCTCGGCATTACCATCCCTGCTGAAATCACACAGCATAACCTGCTAAAAGCCATTACGTATGCCTTAATTGACTTTGCGCATAATGGCCAGCGCGTGGTGATTTGCCTGGATGAAGCGCAAGCGATGCCAACCGAAACACTAGAAGCCCTGCGCTTATTAAGCAACCTTGAAACTGAAAAACGCAAGCTGATTCAGGTTGTGATTTTTGGTCAGCCAGAGCTGGATGAAAAGCTCAGCCACGAATCGATTCGCCAATTAAAACAGCGCATCAGTTTTGAACATAACTTAAGTCAGTTTAACTTTGACGAGCTGCAACATTATGTTGATCACCGCCTGCGTGTGGCTGGTCACCAAGGTGGACGCTTATTTAGCTCTGCAGCTTTGTACATGATGTATATCAAGTCCCAAGGCGTAGCCAGACTGGTCAACATTCTGGCTAACAAAGCACTCCTCAGCGCTTATGGTAAAGGGCGTAAAACAATTGGCGTCAGTGAAGTTCTAGCAGCTGTTTCGGACACACAAAATACGCAATCTAAAGCATTGTCTACTGTCGTATTAGACAAGTTTGCCAAAGTCGTTGAAAGCGAATAATAGAAACGGTGCACGATGAGCTTAATTAATAAAATGTTAAAAGACCTTGAGAAGCGTGGTGTCACGCCTTCGATGGCATTTGGTAATGTAAAAGAAAGCACTGAAGAACCAGTTACGGACTCAGAAAATATTTCGGACATGCCTCAAGCTAATCATAAAGAGGCGACGACAAGCAAAAAACACCCCTCTCGCCTGGTGATTTACGGTGGCCTGTTTCTGCTGATTTATCTGGCTGCTTATGGCTGGATTAGCTACAAAGGTGAAAACGCATTTAAACAAATGGTTAACCCTTTACAGGCGCAGCAGTATCAGCCAAAGGCGATCAAGCCATTGCATAAGGTCGGTACTCCATTACAACATGCAAACCAGCTCGCCAGCTTGCCACAAAACAATGTACAGTCTCTGGAAGCACAACCAAACGATGTAGAGAGTGAGATCAAAGCCGCAATAGCTGCCGAACTAAACCGAGCAGATGCCGCCAATGAAGACGTGGTGGAAGAAATGTTGTCCGAAGTAAAAGCAGCGAGACAAGCGGCAATTCAACAGGCATTAGCCTCTGATATGCCAGAGGCTAATGCTCAGAAAGTGGCAAAAATCGACAATCAAAAACCTGTGCAAAAGATTGCGACCAAGTCAGTTAAGGCTGCCAAAACACAAACTGTGCAAAAGCTTGCAAAAGCACCGGTCAAGCATGCTGCGGCTCCCAAGCCTAAACCTAAGCCAGTAAAAGTAGCAAAGGCAAAAATTGCTAACACTAAACTTGCACACAAAGCACCAGCGGTAAAAACAACAAAGACAAAGCCGACAAAACCAGCGCCTAAAATGGCCAAAGCCAAAGCAAGCCCTAAACCAGCCGCGGCTAGAGAAGTGGCTAAAGCACCGACAATCTTGTCACCAGCGAAAGCGTCAGCACCTAAATTTGTCAAAAAAGTACGCGCTGAACACCAGGCAGAAGCTTTATATCAAAAAGCCTTGCGGTATGTGCAACAAGGCCGCGTCAGTGAAGCCCAGTCAGTGTTAGCCAATGCCTTAGACATCGACCCAGCACATCGTGATGCCAGACAAACACTGGCGGCGTTGCTACTTGATAATCAGCGCATTAAGGCGGCAAAAGAAGTGCTGCAAGATGGCTTAGTCGTAACGCCGAATTATTTACCGTTCCGCATGGCTGTTGCGCGCCTGGAAGTCGAGTTAGGTAATCCAAGTCTGGCGCTCGACACGCTAATGCAAGGTAAGAAACAAGCATTGAATCACGCCGAGTATCAGGCATTTATTGGCACCCTGTTACAGGGCCAAGGCCAACATGCAGAAGCCATCACGCATTTTCAAAATGCACTTAATATCAACCGTGGTATGAGTAATGTCTTAATTGGGATGGGCGTTTCTTACCAAGCGCTCAATCGTCTAGATGATGCTAAGATTGCGTATCAAAAAGCCCAGAGCAATACGCGCCTGCCGAACAATTTAAAAGACTTTTTGGATTACCGTATCAAAGAAGTCGACCAAAAGATTTCGGCTAAATAAGCGACCCTTTCTTCGCTAAGAAAACGTTTTTGGTTTAATACTCCGTATACTTCTTATTACTGCCCTTAACCTTGTCAACGGGGTACTTCTGGCCATTCAATACAATCTTTTGATTGGCCGCTTCAATCAAATCAATGTCTAATACTTCGGCGATTCTGAGTAGATAAACAAACGTATCGGCCAGTTCGTGACTGACTGCCTCTCGCTTTTCAGGAGTGAGTTCGTGGCTTTCTTCCAGAGTATCCCACTGAAAATGTTCAACCAGTTCAGCCGCCTCTACAATCATGGCCATGGCCAGATTTTTGGGTGAATGAAACTGATCCCAGTCACGTGCGGTGACAAAACCATTAATCTTAGTTCTGAGTTCCTGTAATGAGTCTGCCACGCCCTATCCTTGCCTAATCTTTTGGTTTACGGTTACTGCCAGCCACCATTTTAATCTCAAATAAACGACAGTCCAGCGAGCCGTTAAACAATGGCGTGCGTTTACTTGGGCTCAAGCGCATCATTTTTGGCAAGCGCATATCATTGGTCAAAAAGTACGTATTCCAGCCTGCAAACTCACGCTTTAAGACTTCGCCCATTTGGGGGTACAACTCGGCCAGTGCATCGTCTTCACCAATACGTACACCATATGGCGGGTTGGTCACCATAAAGCCTTTGTCATGCGGCGCTTTGAGTGCCATAAAGTTTTCCTGCCGCAATGAGGCCGTCTCTAGCAAGCCTGCTGCGCTTAAGTTCTGCTCGGTGGCTTGTATCGCTTCTGCGCTCATGTCGCTACCGTATAAGTATTGAAATTCGGTTGGTTTGACTTTTTTTAGGGCTTTATTTTTAATTTTCTTCCAGGTATCAGCCTCAAAGTTTTTCAATCGTTCAAATCCAAAACCACGATTCAGTCCTGGTGCAATGTTTTGCGCCATCATCGCGGCTTCAAGCAAAAACGTGCCACTGCCACACATCGGATCTAACAACGGAATCTCTGGCTCCCACTGGATTAACTTTAAAATTCCTGCGGCAAGATTCTCGCGCAATGGTGCCTCAACACTGGCTTGGCGGTGTCCACGCTGGAACAACGCCTGGCCTGAAGTATCCACATAATATTGGTATTGTCGTGCAGTTAAGAATACATGAATCCGCACACCCGGGCGCCGTGTACTCACAGATGGTCGCTCGTCCACTACCTGACGAAATTTATCCACCACCGCATCTTTCACACGCAAGGTAATAAACTCCAGACTCTTAAGTGGGCAACGCACAGCCGTCACTTTGACCATAAAATCATGTTTAACGGCAAACCAGTTTGGCCAGTTGATACGGAAAGCGGCACGGTATAGATCATCCTCAGTACGGTATTCACCGCGCCCTACGCGCATCAAGATGCGTGTCGCCACGCGTGAGTGCAAGTTCGCGTCATAACAAGTCGCCAGATTACCTGTAAACGCTACCCCACCATCTGTTTGTTTCACATCCCGCGCACCGCAGGCTTTTAGCTCCTTAGCTAAGAGTGATTCTAATCCACGTGGGCAGGTTGCAAAAAAGTGATTCATTCAAAGTTTCCAAATATAAAATTAAGGGCTTAATCCAGTGTAAACGTAAACTGCTGTTGCAGGTGCGGGTTATGGTCAAACAGCGTCTCGACATATGCAGTATAGTCAACTTGGTCATATTCAAGCAGCTCTTTGGCACGCGCCAGCAAGTTGTCTAACGTTAAACTGTATTCAAGGCCGTTAAAGGCAAATACTACGATGTTTCCTGGCTTGCCCGTCGGCAGTTTTAGCAGCTTGCCGCCAAAGCTGGTCTGCAAGCGCTGCCAATAAATGGCAAAGTTTTTATCACTGCCCCACAGATTAATGACGACCATGCCCTGCTCACTCAGCACGGCAGCACAATCGTCAAAAAAGGCTTGTGAATAAAAGTCTGGTGGCACACCAAAGCCATCGAAGACATCCAGCATAATGATATCTGGTTGCGGGTTGGTCGCCTCTTGTGCTTGCAAACGCAAGTAATCCAGACCATCCCCCTGCACCACCTGCAAGCGTTGATCATTGTCTGGCAAATGAAAGTGTTGCCGCGCAATCGTCACCACTTCAGGATTAATCTCTATCACTTATTGCGTGATATCAGGGCAGGTTTTCCAGAGGTATTTTGCCAGACTGGCACCACCCAATCCAATCATCAGTAATCTGGTGGCTGATTTGCTAAATAATTTAAAGCCCATCATCCCGCGAGAATAGTTCAACACCAAGGCAAACGGGTCATCGACTTTCATCGAGCTTTGAATCGTACTGGTATCAATATACAGGGAGCGCACACCGTTGATCTCAGCAATTTCAACCTGGTGGTTGGTCATCACGCGGCGTAGTACTTTTTTGCCTAATCCAAACATCGTTTAATTGTGCTTTATTGCCGTTGGTCGTCTATTAAAAGACTTGGCATTGTAGTCTACAACGTCATTTTTTAATACACAACAATACAAAAAGGCCCGCTATTGCGGGCCTCAATACAATAAGTAAGCGTGCTATCGCGGCTTGTTTATTGCCAAAGTTACACTTGATTTCTGCGCTTAGCAAAACCAAGTAAACCTAACCCAGCTAGCAGCATCGCATAGCTTTGTGGCTCTGGTACTGCAGTGATAGCTAATAATGAAGTGGTGCTAGAAACTTCGTTTGCCACTGACAAATAAGTCGTACCTAGATAATCAAATACTTGTAAACCTTCAGGAGAAACATCTCCAGCGATGGTCAGCAATTGATCGAACTCTACATTTAATGGATCAGTAATATCAAAGATACCAATCGCACTGGTTGTTGTACGCTCCAGACCAATAAACGCATAAGTTTTACCATTGATCTCATAGATCTCAACTGACTCAGGCTCAGTACCTTTGTCGTCACTGCGCTTATCATCATAGATACCAGCGTCAGCTGCTGCACGATCTAAAATTGAACCACTGTCATAGATCAAGTTACCATCCGCATCACGAATTGAGAATGAGCGGCCACCGGGTGCAAATAGCTGGTTAAACGTTGGGTCATTGCCGTCAAGCACAACAGAAGTGGTGTTATCTACACGCAAGCGATCTAATGGCTCTGGAGATTCGACATCATTTTGTAAACCATTACCATCGCCTGAATCATTTAAATCTTTTGCACGCGTACGATCACCATCGTCTTCTCTAAAATCACCTTCATTTGCCATCACAAGATAAGTCTGGCCATTGACTTCATACGTATCAACCGCGTCAGGCATATAGTAGCCTTCAACATTGTAAGAGCCAAAGTTACCAGCGACTCCATCCTTGTCAGAAGGGTCGATTTCATTACCTGCCGCGCTAAAGTCCTTAGTACCCAAACCAACAACCTCGGTAAACGAAGCGCTGTTAATGTCCAAAATACCAATCGCATTATGTTCTTGAATCGTGACAAAGGCTGTTGTGCCTGCAGCATTCACACCAATGTATTCTGGCTCAAAGTCCATGCCAATATTTGTTCTAACACCTGTACCATTAACAGCTACACCACTGAAGTCAGCTGTTTGTACTGAGTTGCCATTGTTGCGATCAATAATACTCACACTTCCCACTGGATCATTCACTGCTGCGTCAAACTGTTTGGTTGGGTTAGATTGTGTTTCAGCACCATACACATCTGGTGTACCTTCGTTAGCCACCAATACTTTTGAGCCATCGGGTGTGAACTTCACCATATCAGGCAGAGCGCCGACTTGCACTGATGTTTGGAATGAACGGGTTGACGTGTCATAAAACGCCACAGTACCGTTATTAGTTCTCACTTGGTTCTGTAAGGCAAAAGCAGCCGTACCATTGTAGATATCAATGCTGTTGATCTCACCAAACCCTGTGGTATTGATAAAATCAATTTGATTACCTGTCACAACATCTAAGATATCAACACCTGTTTTACCCGCCACCCAGATTGAGCCTGTGGTGGCATCAAAGGCTGAAATTTCAGATTCATAGCCTGATACAAGATGAGCATAAGTCCACTGTTTATCAAACACCAGCGAATTTGCTGCACTAGCAATTGCCGGCATAAACATGGTAGCCAATGCCAAGCCTAAGATTGATTGTTTCATTTTCGTCCCCCTCTAGACATACTATCGATGTCCAAAAGATAACGATCCAACATGACAGACTAATGAATAAAGTATTAAAGATCCGCCCGTAAAGGACTACTCAAGTATGAAGATTCGGTGACATGAAACGATCCCAAGATTAAAGGGTTACTTCATAACGACACTCTAGCTCAATCATTAATAAATCGATTTTGCCGATTTTTAATTGCACGCGCGTGCCTGAGCTTAATTCGGGTAAGTTTGGCACTTTGGTAATAAAATGCATGCCTTCCAGATTCACTAAGTTCTCGCGCCAGACGATTGCCTCAATGGTTTCCAGCTTTTCTTGCACTAAATACTGACAACACCAATAGCGTTCCATACGCGATTGAAACTCAGCATACGCCGAATACGTCAGCTCAAACTGCTTGGCAATTGGCATCAGCTGGTTTTGGCTGGTGCTATAGTCAGGCTCTGCATTATTAACCACCGCAATAATCTGGCGCTGGTTAATCAAATCCACCGCACGCCTCAGTGGCGACGTACTCCAGGCATATTGCTTAACGCCCAGCCCTTCGTGTGGCTCGGCCTCCGTACCCATAAACACCTTGCCGCCATTTTTGATGCGGTATAATCCAGGTACGCTATGCTTGGCTAACAAGCCACCCCAGTGCTGATTGGCCTCAATCATCAGCTCAGCCACCAGTTTATCCATTGGCGCGCCACGGCGACGGCCCACAATCTTAACGATGCCATCATTCACATAAAAACTGTAATCAATTTGCGCTGGCCGATTTGGGTCATGTTTGCCTCGCCCTTTTTCCAGTACATCTGCCAGTCTGTACAAAAATAAACATGTCTGCCAATACGCATGGCCACTGTCTTCGTCGAGCGTGTCTTCATTAAAATACGGCTCTAGATCATCATGGCGCAAGTTGTCTTTAACGGTGACCAGTTCCAGCTTGGTGTCGCGCTGCACAATCTCATACGCGTCATTGACGTACAAATACAACGACAAGGCTGGACGCGTTTGGCCTTCATCCAGACTAAATGCCTGACAAACGGCTTCGGGCATCATCGTGATCTTATGTCCGGGCATATACACCGTGGACATACGCTTTAACACCTCTTGGTCCAGCGGCGTATCAGGCAACACACCCAAGGCTGGTGCGGCAATATGAATACCCACTTTGGTTAAGCCGTCGTCTTGTTTCGCGAACGAAAACGCGTCATCAATCTCAGTCGTGGTGCTATCATCAATGCTAAACGCCTGCACATCCGCCACCGGTAAATCAGGCCATTCGCTGATAAAATCCGTATTAGGAAACGCCTCACCTTTGGGAAAATACTCACGCAAAAATGCGCCCAAATGATAGTCATGCGTTGAGGGAATCGCCCCTGCTTTTTCTAATAACTTAAGGTGCGATAAATGGTGTTGGCTCGCCGCCTGATCCACAGCCTTATATTCAATGGCATTTTTATCAGGTGCATACAGCAACATGTCTAAGCGCTTGGCAATGCCTTCTGGCAAGGTATAAGCACACAAGGCTTTGGCATACTCGGTAATCTGCGCTTGGATCAGTCGCTTTTTTTCCAGCCCAGCCAAGGCTGCCTTTAAAATGTCTGGCGTGGCGGCTTTGTACTTGCCTTTGCCCTTGCGATTAAAATAAATCGGCGCACTGTGCAGGCACATGGCAATTGCCGTGGATTCTAATACTGTCGGCTCACGGCCAAAATAATCGGTGGCAAATTCACCAAAGGTAAACTCATCTTCGCCACAACACTCCCACATAAACGCAATGTCAAACGTATCTGCCATGGCTTTGGCTTTGTCCAACAGCTCTGGCACAGGGTTTTCAAATCGCAATAACACATGATTCGCTTTGATCTTGCTGCGTTTACCGCTTAAAAACTCCACCTGTAACGAGCTGGCAGCCTCACTCATTACCTTAGCGACCTTAAACGCGCCGCCTTCTTCAATCAACACTTGCATGAAAACTTTCTATACCGAGAATGATCATTATCATACCTGACGATGATGTTCTTGCAGAGAAATTAACGCAAAATCCGACGAAACCAACAAAACAATTTACAATAAACCCATGCAGACATTTCATTTTGACAATCGCCTCATCCAAGAGCTCCCTAAAGACCCAATCGATGGCAACAAACTACGCGCTGTCAAAAATGCCATCTGGTCCAAGGTCACGCCGGCAACTGCGGCTAAACCCACCTTAATCGCCTATAGCAAACCACTGGCGCAGGCGATGGGCATCACCGACGCCACCATGCAGTCTTCCGACATGCTCGCCGCCTTGTCTGGCAATGACTTATTACCAGGCATGGCGCATTATGCCACGCGTTATGGTGGGCATCAGTTTGGGCATTGGGCTGGGCAACTGGGCGATGGTCGGGCGACCTTTCTCGGTGAACTGATCAACGACAACAAACGCTTTGTCATGCAGCTCAAAGGGGCTGGCGAAACACCCTACTCGCGCAATGCCGACGGGTTGGCCGTATTACGCTCTTCATTACGCGAATTTTTGTGCAGCGAAGCCATGCACCACTTAGGTGTACCAACTACGCGGGCACTAAGTCTGGTTGCCACCGGAAACCCGGTGGTCAGAGACATGTTTTATGATGGCAATCCACAAGTCGAAACAGGCGCCATCGTCTGCCGTGTGGCCCCCTCGTTCACGCGCTTAGGCCATTTTCAAATCCTCGCCAGCCAAGGTGAGTTGGCATTGTTAAAGCAATTGATCGGTTTTACCTTAGACCGTGACTTTGCCGACTGGCTACCAACACAACACACCGCACTGGATCGCAACAACCCTGCGCCTGCATTAATTGAACACTGGTTTAAAGAAGTCTGTGAGCGCACGGCTATTTTGATTGCCGAATGGATGCGGGTTGGGTTTGTGCATGGCGTCATGAACACCGACAACCTGTCGATATTAGGCCTAACCATTGATTATGGCCCTTATGGCTGGGTGGATAATTTTGATCCAAACTGGACACCCAACACCACCGATGCCCAAGGCAAACGCTATTGCTATGGTCGTCAACCAGACATCGCCCGTTGGAACCTCGAACGGCTAGCCGAAGCGCTCGAAACCATTCTGCCTGATAGTGCTGGTCTTGACGCCGCCATTGAACACTATGATCAGGTCTATATGCAAACACTGCTGGCCAATATGGTCGGTAAATTTGGGCTGGATCA
>SPJK01063168.1_pt1 | contig 10937 bp, 12 predicted proteins | sample 3741771 | NCBI WGS metagenome assembly SPJK01 (sample SAMN10925997, study PRJNA522277) | cold seep metagenome | isolation source: Elba SIP-enriched marine methane seep metagenome, extraction at timepoint T2 | place: Italy: coast of Elba, Mediterranean Sea
AACATGTCGCGCTCTTCTTCGTCCTTAATTCAGGTGTTTTGCAAAGCGCCTGAACCTGGAAAAGTCAAAACCCGCATGCAGCCGCAGTTAACTCCTGAGCAGTCTGCTCAATTGCATATGAAACTTGCTATTCATACCTTACAAAAAGTATCCGGTGTGGCTGGTTTTTCCATAGAGCTTTGGTGTAGTCCGGATTGCAAGCATCCATTTTTTCAACAGATGAGTTCTCGATTCGGCGTGAAATTATGTGCTCAGTCCGACGGGGTATTAGGAAAGCGTATGCTGGATGCCATGCGTCAGGGGTTACAACGACATCAACAGGTGCTATTGATCGGTTGTGACATTCCTTCGTTTGTTGAGCGTGATTTCCAGGCCGCGTCGGCGCAGTTGAAGCAAGACGCAACGGTGGTCATTGCTCCGACAGAGGATGGGGGTTACGGCTTGATTGGCGCAACCCACGCAATTCCAGAATTATTTGAGGACATCACTTGGGGTAGTGCCTGTGTCATGCAGCAAACAAGGCGAAAAATAAACCAGGCGGGCATAAAGCATGTCGAGTTAGCGGAGCAGTGGGATGTGGATGAATATTCAGACTATCAGCGATTAGTGAATATGAATGCCGGGTTTAAGCTGACATAACCAGAAGAGTGTGGAAATGATTTATTGATTCAGCTGATCCTAAGCTCAGTCAGTTAAAATGTTAACCGCAAGATTTCAAAATAACTGTAAGTTTTATGTGTTAACCACGACTCATAAACAGTTTTGTATGAATATTTTGCAAAGCGTTATTTATTTACTTGGAGTTTAATATGAAAAAATTTAATAAAACAACACTGGCCTTAGGTACTTCAATTATTGCGGGTTTAGGCGCATCAAACGTCATGGCTGAGAGTAGTCCTTTCGCAATGCAGGAATTATCGGCTGGTTACATGAACCTGGCTGAAGCTGATGGCATGGGCCAGAAGTCAAAAGACGGTAGTTGTGGTGAAGGCAAGTGCGGCGGCAAGAAATCAGATGCAAAGTCTGAAGAAGGCAAATGCGGCGAAGGTAAATGTGGTGATTCCAAGCCAGCTGAGAAATCAGAAGAAGGCAAATGCGGTGAAGGCAAATGTGGTGATTCCAAACCGGCTGAGAAATCAGAAGAAGGCAAATGTGGTGAAGGCAAATGTGGTGGAAAATCTGAAGCTAAAGACTCAGAAGGAATGTGAGGCGAAGCCAAATAAATAAGTAGAGGGTAAGCACAGCGCCTTGCATGTCCAAGGCGCTAAGGTCTCTGGTTATTGCATTGTCCTCATCCGGGGTGTTTCATTTATAATAAAAGTCTTTTTCTTTTGAGACGTAATGGACTTTTATGGCAGAAAATCTGCAAAATATAGCCGCAGACTGGTTGCAGAAATACGGCGATTACCTCTACCGCTATGCGTTATTGCGGGTCAGAAATGAAGCTGTTGCGGAAGATCTAGTGCAGGATACATTTGTTTCTGCATTGCAGGGGTATTCAAATTTTGCTGGAAAGTCATCCATAAAAACCTGGCTAACAGGCATCTTGAAGCATAAGGTATTGGACCATTTCCGTAAGGATTTTAGGGAAATGGCGACCGAAATCAATGATGAGCTGCGTGATGAATTATTTGATGAGCGTGGTCACTGGCAGGTTGATTTGGCTGATTGGGATGCACCGGACAGTCAGCTTGATAAGCAACAGTTCTATCAGGCGCTCCAACATTGCCTGGATCGATTACCAAAGGATGCTGCTCAATTATTAGTACTGAAAACCATGGATAATCTGTCGGCAGATGAATGTTGCAGCTTATTTGGTTACCGATCAACAAACCATCTATGGGTCAGCCTGTCTCGTATCCGATCCAGATTAAGGCAATGTATGGATGTTAAATGGTTTAATCAATAAAGGAGTTCAGCATGTTAAAGTGTCATGATGTTACTGAACTGGTTTCCAAGGGGTTGGATACGAAGTTGGGAGGATGGACGCGGTTGAAAGTCTCTTTGCATGTGTTTATATGTAAAAATTGCCAACGTTATCAAAAACAACTGAATGTTCTACAAGGAACATTTTATCGTATCGAAAAAGTCAGTGAGCACATTGTTTTGTCTAGTGACGCAAAACAAAGAATTTCTAAAATATTGGAAAAAGAAATCAATAAATAATGTTCATAAAATCGACATAAACACGGATTACCATATTAGGCATTGTTGAATGATAAACAGGTAAAGCATGTATTCTAAATTTGTTATCGATTGTATTTCGCCAGATTTATATATTACGTCGGATCCTCAGTTTGGTTCGCGGGGGTTATTTGAAAATATACCGGAGAGAAAACTGTACGGTGATATGGAAAAGTTCCATATGGCTCTGGTGGAAAACTGGAATTCTGTCATCAGTAATGATGATTATGTTTTATGTCTTGGTGATTTCACCCAGAACCTGGCAGATAAAAATGCATCCATGGCGTTGGTTGAAAAATATTCCAGATTATTAAACGGTAAAAAGTTTTTAATCAGAGGAAACCATGATGCGGAAGATACCAGTTGGTATTATGATTCCGGCTGGAATTGCTTAATAGAATATCCGTTAATCATCCTAGATAACAAACTTGATTGGGTACATGCACCCACTGATTTTTGCGGATGTGTGATAACTGAATTGAATGGTTGTCGTATTTTATTTTCGCATTTTGCAATAAATGAAAAGGAAGAAGATGATCGCCGATATTTGGTAGAAAAAGCGTTTCTGCGCGAGTTATATGGAGAATATAAGTGTGATATTAATATTCATGGCCATAATCATACCCGCTCGATAAATCATGATGAGTGTGTTTCCGTATGTGTTGAACATACTTTGTTTACTCCGGTTAGATTAGGTCAGTTTATGGCGCAAACATCTGGGATTAAAGAAAAGAAAATAGCCTGAATTTAATTTAATAGTCGGTAATAATAAGATATATTGATATCTAAAATATATTTTATATTGTAATCAGCCGGGTAATGATTATAATGTTACCGTTTTATTAAATTAGAGGAAAACAATGACAGAGTATTTAAGTCTTTCTGAATCTGAGTTACAAAACATGATTCAAAGTGCGGAAAAGGCTTTACATGAAAAAAGAGCCAGCAAGAAGAAAGAAGTTATAAATCAAATCAAAGAACTAGCTGCTTCAATTAGTGTAAAAGTTGAGATCATGGATGGCGCAGAGCCAGTGACGGTATCTTCACGAAAAGGAATTAAAGTGGCTGCCAAGTACCGAAACCCGGATGATCCATCCCAAACCTGGACGGGACGAGGTGTTGCGCCTAAATGGATGCAAACCTTAATCAATTCAGGTAGAGAAAAGTCCGAATTTTTAATTTAGTCTCGATGTAAGCGGGCTTTCTGCAGATTATTCAGGTGCAGTGAATGTCATTCCAATTCACTAAGCCGTCAGTTTTTATGTTCTCAGTAAGCCCGATTGACCTAATCTAAATATCGCCGGCTTAGGTCGGCAAATTCTTCAATACGACGGTCACGTAAAAATGGCCAGATATTTCTGACCTCGTGGATTCTTTCTTTATCCAGAGTTAAATTCAAAATAATATCTTTATTATGTGCATGTGCCAATACTTCGCCTTGAGGCCCAGCAATAAAACTGTTTCCCCAAAACTCAATACCAGTTTCATCCGCCGGACTTTTTTCAAATCCAATACGATTACAGGCAATCACCGGCAAGCCATTTGCCACAGCATGGCCGCGCTGCACAGTCATCCAGGCATTTAACTGGCGTTGTTTTTCTTCTTTATTATCTTTTGGGTCCCAGCCGATGGCTGTGGGATAAATTAATAACTCGGCCCCTGCCAGTGCCATTAATCGTGCTGCTTCCGGATACCATTGATCCCAGCAGATTAATATGCCCAGTTTACCCGCTGAGGTATTTATAGGCGTAAACCCTAAATCCCCCGGGGTAAAATAGAATTTCTCATAATAACCGGGGTCATCCGGAATATGCATCTTGCGGTATTTACCGGCGATTTGACCGTTCTTTTCAAATACCACGGCGGTATTGTGATAAAGCCCTGGCGCGCGTTTTTCAAAAAGAGTGGAAACAATAATAATATTATGTTGTTGAGCAATATTGCTTAGTATCCCGGTAGTTTTTCCGGGAATGCTTTCTGCCAGTTTAAATACTTCGGTATCTTCTGTCTGGCAAAAGTAAGGGTTGAGATGTAATTCGGGCAAGACGGCAATATCTGCCCCTTGTTTGGCGGCCTGTTTAATTTGCCTGATTGAATAATCGAGGTTCTCCTGGGTTGACTGATTACAGCCTTGCTGGATTAAGGAGACAGAAATAGTATCTTGCATATTCGGTTGCTAATTAATTTCAATATTCGATGGAAAGTGCATGGTCATACAATGCAGGCTGCCATATTGATGCACAATGGGCCTGCATGGGGTGGCGATAATGTCGCGTTCGGGAAAGCAGTCTGCCAGTTTGTTTAAGGCAATCTGGTCATTGGGGTCATCATATACCGGCACCATCACGGCCCCATTGATAATCAGGAAATTAGCGTAATTTGCCGGCAACGGGCAACCGTCATCATCTTGGATAGGCGAGGGCAATGGCAGATCGATCAGCTGATAGGGCGTGCCCTGTGGGGTTCTGAATTGCTGTAGCTGGATTTCCATGTCCTTTAAAGGCGCATAATGTGGATCAGATGGATCAGTACAGCTGGTATAGGCAATAGTCTCGGAGTTGCAAAAGCGGGCCAGCGTATCAACATGAGCATCGGTATCATCCCCGGCCAGATGAGGCTGGTTTAGCCAGAGTATGCGCTTGCAACCGAATGATTGCTGCAATATATGCTCGATAGCGTCTTTATTGAATCCCGGGTTACGGTAGGGATTTAACAGGCAATTTGATGTAGTCATCAACGTACCCTGACCATCCGAATCAATACTGCCGCCTTCCAGCACAAAGTCGATATTTTTACTATCCGGCGACAAGAACAGTGAGCCGTTCAGGAGTCGAGTGTTAATGCTATTGTCGGCGGCATGCGGATATTTATTACCCCAGCCGTTAAAGCGGAAGTTGAGTAATACTGGTTTTGAATCTTTTTCTACGGTTAGAAACAGCGTATCGCGTAGCCAGATATCATCGTAATCCACCTGGAAAAAACGAATGTTTTGGTAATCTTCAAGCAGATGTTCTATATGTTGACGATGTTCACTATTTCGACACAGAATAACCAGTTGTTGAACATGGCTGATCGTGTGCGCAATAACGCAGTAACTTTTCTCAACGGCAGATAAATGGGTAAAGTCGCCATCCCGAGCAGGCCAGGCGATCATCACCGCAGATTGTGCTTCCCATTCGGCAGGAAACCGCGTCATGTGTCTGGATTTCCCTTGATCAACATTTCCTCAGCATGGGCCAACGTATTTTCGGTAATTTCGACACCGCCCAGCATACGGGCAATTTCCTGAATACGCTCGTCCTGGGCTAAATGAGTGACTGAGGATGAGGTCATTTCATCAGACTGGCTGGTCTTGGACACAAATAAATGTTGATGCGCCTGTGCAGCAACCTGCGGTAGATGAGTGACGCACATCACCTGGCGTCCTTCACTCAACGTGCGCATTTTCTGGCCGACAATCTCTGCGATGCCGCCTCCAATGCCCGCGTCTACCTCGTCAAAAATCATCGTCGGGGTGCTTTTGTCACTGCTGGTGGTGACCTGAATCGCCAGACTGATACGTGACAGTTCACCGCCGGAGGCGACCTTGTTCAGCGGTTTGGGTGGCAAACCGGGGTTGGCGCTGACCAGGTATTCAATCTGGTCTATCCCATGCAGGGAAGGTGTTTGCGCCGGTTGTGGCTCGACATTGACCAGGAACTCGCCATTCGGCATGCCCAGTTCCTTGATCATGGCGGAAATTCGTTTGGCAAGCTGTTGACCTTTTTGTTGACGGGTTTTACTTAGTGCTGTCGCCTGCTGATTATAGTGTTGCAACCATTGCCGGCAGGTCTGTTCCAGTTCATCAATGCGGTCACTGCTATGGGTCAAGGTGTTCAGCTCATCTGCCAGCTGTTGCGCAATGTGCGGAAGTTGGGACGGCTCGCATTGATGTTTGCGGCTCAGATTGTGAATGATACCCAGTTGCTCATCCAGTTCGTTCAGACGGTGCGGATCAACCTCCTGGCTATCCAGAAAGCGTCGTAATTGCTGCGAGGCTTCATCAATCTGGATTTGCGCTTCACTGAGAATTTCGGCAATCTCGCCCAGCTCATTGGCATATTGCCCCAGCTCAACCAGCGCCTGACTGCTTTGGCTAACCATTTGGCTGATGGAGTGCTGGTCATTGTCATACAACACATCCATTTGTTGCTGGCCTTCCTGCAGGATTTTGCCCAGATTGGCCAGAGTATGGTGTTGTTGCGATAACTCGTCGTAATTATAATTGTCCAGATCCAGCTGCTGCAGTTCATCCAGTTGATAGCGGATCAGTTCCTCCCGTTCCGTTTGATTTTGACTGGCCTGTTGCAGTGTTTGCCATTCCTGACGTGCTTTTTTCCAGGCCAAGAACACACTGTTCAGTTCGGCAACGTCATTTGTGGTGTTGGCGAAACCATCCAGTTGCTGGCGTTGCTGATCACTGTTCAGCAACGTCAAATGAGCATGCTGGCCATGAATTTCCACCAATTGGCTGCTCAGCGCCTGTAACGACTGCAAGGTGACCGGGCGATTGTTGATGTAGGCTTTAGAGCGCCCATCCTGGTTGACCACACGCCGCACCAGACAGTGCTGCTCATCATCAAGATCGTTTTCCTGTAACCAGTCAGCGGCAGCGGGCGCATCGTCCAGATCAAATTCGATAGATACTTCTGCGCGTTTACAGCCGGGGCGGATAAAGCCGGAGTCGGCGCGTTCACCCAGCGCCAACCCCAACGCGGTCAGTAAAATGGATTTTCCGGCTCCGGTTTCACCGGTTAAGACAGACATGCCGCCGTGCAAGTTCAGATCCAGAGAATCGACCACGGCCAGGTCATTAATCGTGATATTCAATAACATAATTAAAGCGGGTAGCCGCTGCTCCAGTTCAGTTTGCCGCGCAGGACATGATAAAAATCGTGGTCTTCAGGGTGCAGAATTTTAATTGGTTTTGTGATTTTTTTAATCAGTATTTTGTCGTGAATCTGCACGTCCGGAATTTCCAGATGGTCACATGACACCAGGGCATTAATCTGGCGACCTTCTCTAAAGCCGATTTCAATTTCTGCTGCATCATCAATCACGATAGGGCGATTGGAAAGGGTGTGCGGATTCAGTGGTACCAGCACCAATGCACTCAGTGACGGATGCAGAATGGGGCCGCCGGCAGACAACGCATATGCAGTAGAGCCGGTCGGGGTGGAAATGATCAGTCCATCCGAGCGCTGGGTATTCAACAATTGGCCGTCAATATGGGTGATAATCTCGATCATGCTCGGCGTAACCCAGCGATGCACCACCACTTCATTGACTGCCGTTTGCTCGTGGATAATCTCGCCATCACGCACAATTTTCGCCTGTAGCAGATAACGCTTTTCCAGCCGATAATGTCCTTGCAGGATTTTACTTAATTTATTGGATAATTGGATCGGAGAAATGTCCACCAGAAAACCCAGTCGCCCGAGATTTACCCCGATCAAAGGTACATCGGCATCCACTACCGCTCGGGCGGCCGCCAGAAAAGTGCCGTCACCCCCCACAGCAATAATCGCATCACAGCGATACCCGATGTCGTCCAACGGACATTTCGTCGGGGTGAGATAGGGGTTAAGCGTGGCACTTTGTTCATCAACGATATAATCGCAGCCATTTTCTTCCAGAAACTGGTACAGATTACACAGCGTATCCGCAATACTGGGGTCACTGGGCTTACCGATAATTCCGATGGTTTTAAACGCGTTGGGCTGCATGCAATGAAAACTTGAAAATCCTTGTGTCACTTATTATGGAGAGCAATGGCAGGCTTGTAAAAGGTTTTGTGAGCCGGCGTAATTATTCTTTCAACGATGCGAGGGTTACAACGTACTGAACGAATAAAGTTGTGTAGATGACGTAGCGTTATGCCATGAAACCAGGCGTTTGTCGGGTTATGGGGTTCGTAACGGGCCGATACCCCATCGCTGCAGTAGAATTATCCATAATCCGACAGACGCCTGCAGGCTGATACCTTACTGAATAATGAAGCTGAACAATGATATGGATTTTTCAAAATGTTATTTATTGACAAGCATTTTTCTGCCTGCTAATTTTGTGTTAGCACTCTTTTGTATTGAGTGCTAATCTGCCCGGATATTGAATAATACGGAGTATTTTACAGGTGAGGCGTGAGTAAAAGTCAGGAGTTAAACGAGCGATCCTTGTGTTTGTTGAAAACGCTGGTTGAACGCTATATTGCCGATGGTCAGCCGATTGGGTCGCGAGTATTGTCAAAGGATTCCGAATTGAAGCTGAGCCCGGCGACGATACGCAATGTAATGGCCGATCTGGAAGACATGGGGCTGATTCATTCCCCGCATACGTCGGCGGGTCGAGTGCCTACGGTGACCGGTTATCGTATGTTTGTTGATTCTTTGTTGACAGTTAAACCACTGGATCAGCAATTATTGACACAACTTAACACCGGCTTGACGTCACAAACGCAGGATTCCGGTGAAGTTATCGGTAAAGCATCACGATTGTTATCCGATTTAACCCAGATGGCCGGTGTGGTGACGTTGCCGCGACATGAAGCTACCCAGTTGCACCACATCGAATTCCTGCCGATGTCCAACACCCGGGTATTGGTGATTTATGTGACTGGCGAAGGGCAGGTGCATAACAAGATTATTAATACCGATCGCGAGTTTTCTGCGGCCGAATTACAGCAGGCCAGTAATTATTTAACCTCCGTATACACCGGCCAGTCGCTGGCAGCGGTGCGTGAGGCAGTATTGACCGAGCTGGACCAGGAACGTCAGCAGGTCAATCAAGCAATGCTTGATGCTGTCAATATGGCACAACAGGCGCTGGATCAGCCGGAAAAAGAAGATTATGTGCTTAGTGGCCAAACCAATTTAATGGGGTTTTCCGAATTATCCAATGTAGAGCACCTGAAGCAGCTGTTTGATGCGTTCAATCAGAAACGTGGCGTGATTCATCTGCTGGATAAATGCCATAGCACAGATGGGGTACAGATCTTCATTGGTGAAGAATCCGGCTATCAGGCGTTTGATCACTGTAGCCTGGTAACCTCGTCCTACAGTGTCAATGATGAGGTGGTCGGCGTGTTGGGCGTGATCGGGCCGACCCGCATGGCTTATGAGAAAGTCATTCCCTTTGTGGATGTCACCGCAAAATTATTAAGTGCGGCCTTGAATCCTAAAGGATAATCCCCATTTTATGGGCAACTTGAAAAAATTAATCTGGGAGTAAACCACATGAGTAACGAGCAAGAAGCACCTGAAAACCAGTTGGATCAAGACGTTCAGGAAGAAGGCCCTGAAACCACAGGTGATATTGCAGAAGAAAATGACACGGAGGCAGAAGCTGAACAGGTAGCAGCGAAAGAAGAGGTGTCAATTGAGTCCTTGCAAAAGCAATTGGCAGCTGCCGAAAAGAAAGCGGAAGAAAACTGGGATAAGGCGGTGCGTACTCAGGCGGAAATGGAAAACCTGAAACGCCGTACCCAAAAAGACCTGGACAGCGCGCATAAATTTGCCCTGGAAAAATTCGCCAAAGAATTGTTAACCGTGATCGACAGCCTTGAATTAGGCATCCAGGCAGCGACAGGCGATAGCCCGGAAGTACATAAGTTGCGTGAAGGCAGTGAATTAACGATTAAACAATTCGAATCGGTATTTGCCAAATTCAATATTGAAGCGGTTGACCCCATCGGGCAGCCGTTTAATCCGGAGTTGCATCAGGCGATGACTATGCAACCCAGTAACGAAGCGGAGCCGAATACGGTTTTGAATGTATTTCAAAAAGGTTATGTTTTAAATGGGCGTTTGATTCGTCCTGCAATGGTGGTGGTCGCCAAAGCGGCTGACAAACCCGCCGATGATTCAGTAAAAATTGATGAACAGGCTTGAAATTAAAACGAATAACCACATATCTGTAATAACTTTTTAATAAATTCAATAATAAGTCTGGAGAGATCAATGGCTAAAATGATTGGAATCGATTTAGGGACGACCAATTCATGTGTGGCGGTACTGGAAAACGGTACAGCACGCGTGATTGAAAACAGCGAAGGCGCGCGTACTACGCCTTCCATTATTGCTTTTTCAAATGATAATGAAGTATTGGTGGGGCAATCTGCAAAGCGCCAGGCCGTCACCAATCCTGAAAATACCTTGTACGCCATCAAGCGTTTGATTGGTCGTCGTTTTAAAGACGAAGCGGTACAAAAAGACATTTCCATGGTGCCTTATAAAATTGTCGAGGCAGAAAACGGTGATGCCTGGGTAGAATGCCACGGTAAAAAAATGGCAGCGCCGGAAGTTTCATCACGCGTGTTGATGAAGCTGAAAAAAGATGCTGAAGCCTTTTTGGGGGAAGAAGTGACCGAAGCAGTTATCACTGTACCGGCTTATTTTAATGATTCACAACGTCAGGCAACCAAAGATGCCGGTCGTATTGCCGGCCTGGATGTCAAACGTATTATCAATGAGCCAACCGCAGCGGCCCTGGCATTTGGTATGGACAAGCCAAAAGGCGATACCACGATTGCAGTGTATGACCTGGGTGGCGGTACCTTTGATATTTCTATGGAAGACCTGATGATTCACACATTGAAGGAGGAGCCGAAGTGACGCCGCTTCTACTCAAGGACATTATCTCCCAGCGATGGAACATCCTGTTCGGCGCTCTCTACAGCCTGATATTCATACTCGTCTTTGGTCTCATCGGAGAGGCGA
>SPJK01022890.1_pt1 | contig 10935 bp, 5 predicted proteins | sample 3741771 | NCBI WGS metagenome assembly SPJK01 (sample SAMN10925997, study PRJNA522277) | cold seep metagenome | isolation source: Elba SIP-enriched marine methane seep metagenome, extraction at timepoint T2 | place: Italy: coast of Elba, Mediterranean Sea
CCGCCAGGTCGCTGCCGTCGAAGCTCACGCGACCGTCGCTGGGGGTCTCGAGCCCGCCGAGAAGGTGCAGGAGGGTCGACTTGCCGGCGCCCGAGACGCCCAGGATCCCCACCGACTCGCATTGTTGGTGATGAACCATTTGCTGTTATTCTCGCTGATGATTTGATCGAAGATTCCAACCGTGGCTGTATCGCACAAATGGTTAATGTTTATAACGAAAATCAATGTTCTGTGCTAGGCATAGAGCAGGTCAATCCATCTGAAACTGATAAATATGGCATCATCGCCGTGGATGATTTTGCAACAGGGCGTGCCGCCATAAAATCTATTATCGAAAAGCCAAAACCTGAAGAATCTCCGTCAAAGCTGGCTGTCGTAGGTCGTTATATTCTTACACCGGCAATTTTTGAAAAGATTGAAAATACAGAAAAAGGACGTGGAGGAGAAATACAGTTGACTGATGCCATTTCGGACTTACTCGCTCAAGAGCAAGTATTAGCCTATGAATTTGAAGGTACTCGTTATGATTGTGGCTCTAAGCTGGGTTTTTTAATTGCCACCGTTGAACATGGCTTGTTACATGAAGAATTAAGAAACGACTTCATGGCTTATTTGAAAAAATTGACACTAAATAATTAAAATCTTAATCAGGGGAATGATTTTTTTAAAAAATCATTCCTTTGATCAATAACCCATGACTGGCACTAGACCTAATAACTGATTATCACTGGAATAACAGCCACTATAATGAGTGTTATAGCCAAAGTCACTATGGGCAACAATAACCTTTCGTGACGATACCAGAATGCTTCATCTGCATTTAAGTCCTGTTTAAGGGCAGCACTGCCCATTATTTGACGACATAGTAAATGATTTAAGGCCACTGGCGGACTCAAATAACCTAACTCGAAAGAAACCAGGGTAATCATCCAAAAATGAACAGGATTGATACCATTCTGATAAGCGATTTGAGCTAAAGCACCCGACACCAGCACTACAGCTCCAAAGGGTTCCATAATCATACCAATCAAAACAAGTACCAACACCAGAAAACCCAGGCTACTCCAGATAGATTCAAAGTCATGAGGTATATTTAACAGAATTTCTGAGCGTTCAATAACCCCCCCCGAAACAAATGATAATCCCATTAATAATAACAATGCTCCAATATGCGTCGTTGACTCTGCGGATGCATTAGATAATAAATATTGATAACTAACAGGTAATTTCTGCTTAGTTGATCCAACAGGCTTTGTTTTTATTTCATAATACAAAAATGCCAATATTATAATAGGTAAAATATACGGTACAGAAAACTCATTGATTTCAGTCTGTAGTACTTGTTGATAAAACACAATTAAAGCTATGACTATTAAAAAATAAGGCATTAAATTGATACCGGCTTTTAAACTTGGAAGCAATGCAATCCCAGATTTGGCAACTTTCAAGCAATCACGCCGACTAATAATGACAACGAAAGCAAACACGAAAATAGTCGTTAAAAATGTTTTCAAGCCCCAGTCATAAAGTTGATCAGTCACAACTTCTTTGTTCAAAGCTGCAATCAATACCACCAGTAAACACGGCCTGAGCACAACACCGGCACTCCCGGTCATAGCCGTCGTTGCCAATGCTAATTGATTACGGGCACCTGCTTTCATCATTTGCTCGTAGACCACAGCCCCCATTGCAATAATAATGATCCCCGAAGCTCCTGTATAGGCTGTTGGCACTGCCATGATTACAATCGCTACCACAGCAAGAATTTCAGATGATAAGCGCCAGGGAGCAAATACATTAAAAACCCGCACCCCCAACTGGGTTTGTTTCAAAAGCATGCCTACCCAGATATAAAGTCCGACATTTACAAATAGAGCAGCCTGATCAATAATTAATGTAAAAAAAATTGCAGGGCCGGCAAAATTATTTTCAACAAAGAAAAAATAAATCCCCGTTATTATTGCCATGTAACTATAAAGCGGGATAGTCAAACAGGCAGACCAAAAAGATTCCTGATTACCCGGTTTGACGTTTGGATTTAAAATCTGCCAAGCATTACACAAACATAAGCTCAAAAACCCCAAAATCTGAATAATAAACAGTTCAGGCTTATCCACTCGTGTGCCCGCCTCATATTGATTGGCAAAATAATGAACAACTGACAGCAACAAAATGGAATTACCCACAAATTGAAGCAAAATCGAAACTTTAAATTCAAACAGATTTTTTATAGGTCTAAACGCTATGTGCTGCTGTTTTAAGCTGCAATTAATCGCTGAAAGAAACAGAATCAATAGTAAAATAATGCGCTGTTGCTGAATAAAAAAAGTTGTTAAGCTTGCAACACCCGTTTCAATATTTCGATAAAACTGGACTGCAACAGTCATTCTGGACTTGTTTTCCAGAAACAGATTAAACTTTTGCTGACACAATGCCTGACTTTTAAGAATAGATAGACGAGCTGATTCTCTATCAAAATTCTCTTCATCAAACAAGGCCTGGAGCTCATCTTCCTGATTAAACTCTGATTCCATTCGATCGAGTTCAGCATGAAAATCAATTTCCAACTGACAATCAGGTTTGCTTAGGTCAGTACGCAACAAAAAATAATCTTGCCAGATGCTTTCACCCAAAATCAATAATCTGGCATGAAGTTGCTCACCATTACCTGCAATAACTCCCAGAATCAACAGACATAGAACCAGAAGACTGAAAAATTTCAGCAACCGCTCCTGAAGAGAAAAATTCATAATTAAAATTATTCTTTATCCGATGCCGAGCACTCAGCCAGAGCCGGATCTTTTTTACAGCGTAGTATCCTCATGAGCTTCAACATCTTGGCATTATAAATACCTTTTTCCCTAAGCCTTAGACGTGTTTGTCTGAAAATTTCCTGATATTCATTTTTTTCCTTATCTTCAATCTGTATCCACCATTTTTCAGGGATGGCTGACTCATAACGTTTGATTTGTTCCAGACGCTGATCAAACTGAGACAAGGCATAGTGCCTGGATTTTTTAGCATATCCCACAGGAAACTCTGTGCTTCTGATTAAAATCTGCATGCTGACCTGAGCCAAAGAAAACTGAATCACTCCCCCATCAGGTTCCAGCCCCTTATACATTTCCATTGCCTCATACACAATGGCTGGACCGTAGGTAATATCAACCGAACCATTGTTAAATTTAGAAAACATATTAGCGATGGATGTCCCCACTGGAGCAGCTCCAATATGATTGACCATATCTGCCTGAGCTGGATCAGAATCCATAATAGCAAAACGTTTACCGGCCAATTCACTGACATTATCAAAATTTCTGTCACGAACAAATAAATAAACCGCACCTAAAGGGAAAATTGCAGCGACTTCAAATGGATCGTTCTGCATTAGTTTTTCAGCTTTGTCAGAACTTAAGGTTGCTATGATCGATTTCAAATGTTCATAACTAGGCATTGCTCCAACCGCATCCAGACTGCCACTAAAATGATTAAATTGCCGTGCTCTGATTCCGGTAAAACTGACGCTATCACAGACACCAGATTTAAAGTCTTCAGCAGCCACTCGCTCACTGGTATAGGGCTTCAATTCCAGTTCAACGCCCCAATCCAAAGCCGCTGCCTGATAATTTTTCATCTCAGAAAAAACCGGCCCATTTGCACCCAGCAAATCAAAAACACATAAGTTTTTTTCTACAGCATTAGCCGGGATATTCCCGCTGAATACAGTTAGAAGGCAAATAAATAAACAATGATTTTTTTTGGTTATGATCGTTAACATTATAAAATCTCTTCAAGATTCAGTATTTCTACTTCAGTATCTTGTGTATTTTCATCAGGAAATGAACCCAGTTTTCCATACGGCGTTCGGCTTCCGGTTTCCAAGGTCCAATAGCGATCAGAAAACAGCTGCATATAGCGGAAAGCAATTTGATTTAACATACGATAAGGATGGACTTCATTACTTAAAAAATCGGATTGAAAATATTCACGTATCGTTTTTTTCATCGCACTTAAATCCCCTGTTCCCCAAAATAATTGAGTCGCCATCACATATGAAAGGCCAATCGTATGTTTGTTTGCCATGATCAAAGCCTGGTCTATAGCCTGTTTGTATTCCGCTTCAACAACCGTATCATGAGGCAAAGTTAATTGAACCACTGCATTCATAGCCAGAGGTACACCCCACCATTTTTCATGATCCAGGCACTGAGCTCCTCTTGAAACTTTAGCTGCAATATCTAAAGGCACATGAGCTCTTCCAGCGGAGGCAGTATCATTCAACACAGCCTGCAACCCATTAATTAACCCCATCATCCAATAAAACTCATCGGTCATCTGATCAATTTCAGGACATGCTGTTCCGGGCTCACCGAAATAGGATGACACATATTCATAGCCTTGCATATAACGTTCAGCAGATCGTGATAACAGCCGTTGCTCAACGATGCGAGCATCGTGAGCTTCAATTGAATTTTTGGCTCGTACAGCGCGTAAATAGCGTAATTCCTGTTCCCTGCCCTCTAATTCCAAACAACTCCCTGACATTAAATGCAACAAAATTGCCAGTTTTTCAGGTGTCACATCCATCCTGGAAAAACTCATTAAAAAAGGGGTAAATGCTTGACTCATATCACAGGCAAGCAATTCATCATTGCTAGCCAGCAAATAGGGTAAGCCATGATCCTCAGCATAATTATTCAATATCTGCCCTGTCGTTTTATAAACAGGTGTACACCCACTCAATAAAACTAATACAACCACAAATATGAGACTGATAGTATTTTTCACTACCCCTCCTTTACAGCATTGTTATAACAGTTGCTTTTCTATCAAATTTCAAACAACCCAGGAAACTCATCAAGGAAATAAGTTTTATGAACAATCCAAAAAAAATTGTTCTAAATCTATAAACATTGCAAGCTCTGATATGAGCTCTATTTCCAAAATTTGAAGCAATATTATCCAGAAAAGCCGCACCATTTAAGAAAATTCGGGCTAGCCCGGTGAGATGTAACCCCCTTGTTCAGACTGTTTAATAACCGATGAACTGAAACAGGAGGCACAATAGAAATAAATACTAACGCAGTCGGTTTAGATATAGCAAAGAACATTTGCACACTTATTCATGAGAAGGACTAATAATGCAATTAAAAAGAAGCTTAACAGAGGGCATATGCTAGCCTTTCCCGGAATTTTCATGAAAGCGGTTAATTTTTACGTGGCTCTATACAAACCACAGGTTATAAGTTGTCTCCGTTTTGTTTCTCAAGTCTATTGACAGCAGGGATGCTGTCACTAAGGCTACACGGACGTAATGATGCTATACCTTGAAAGACAAAATGGAAGCTACCTGGGGTTTATATAGAGCCATGATATTTTAAATTAAAATTTATTTAAGGTTGCATACGCGAAAGATTGCTGTTTTACCCATTTATATATCGTTAAAAAAACTAAAAGCCGTACCAGAACCTGCCACCATTTTAGACTATTCAGGTCATTGAAGATCAAGGCTTACACACTACGGAATGAATCCATTGACTCTGGTAATTTTAAGGCTGATATAAAGGCCCAATAAATATTTCATTCACGGTTCATTAATCAATTTTTTAGATTATTGTCTATACTAAACAAAGTTAACCCAACCCAGATAATTCATTAAGGATAATAGTTTTTTGGACGACTATAAAAAAGCTATTCAGCTGGAACCAGTGTATTTTAAAAATCAAAAAATACACAATATAAATATTTGAACAAATGAGGTTTTATTGAAAATATTAACTGCTCTGATGAACAATCCAGACTAGCAAAAATGAACCCTGTTTATCATTATGCTTTTTGGAAATGGATCACCGCCTTGTAAATTGTCTTTGCTGGTTTTAAAGCCTGAATTTCTGGTTTCATCTTATGTCATGAAAATATCGATATATATCCAAAAAGATCAATAACATAGTGAAATTAAATAAAATCTCACTTTTGCTGATTTTCTTTCTCCTGCTTTCAGTATTTCAGGCAGGCTATGCCTCTGAGAAAATCGTAGTGATTACTCATATAAACGCACCGATAGATCGATTAAACACGACTGAAGTGGCCAATGTGTATATGGGAATCGGAGCAATTTCTAAACACTTAAAACCTTTTGATCGAAAAGATAAATATTTACGACGGCTTTTTTATCGCGCGACGACCAAATTATCCATTTCTCGCGTTCACGCATATTGGACAAAAAAAGTATTCACTGGGAAAGGCAAAGCTCCCAAAATGCTGACTTCTTCAAAAATGAGACAGACTTTATCCAATGATCAGCATGCTATCACGTATGTATTTTAAAGGAACCTGCCACATGACAGCAAAATTCTTCTCTACCTGGATGTTGGAGATAAACCATGAACAGAATCTTCGCTAGTAAATTTACAGTGTTTCTTGCATTCTCCCCCACTTGCAAAGCATTCGATTACCAATTGAGTGGCTTTGGTACTGCCAGTTATTCCTGTTTTACCAATGATCATGCTGATTATTTGATCAACGAACAGCCAGAAGGAGCGGTACGCAGTCAGGATTGTGACTGGGGAATTGACTCTATGTTAGATATCCAACTTGATTTTGGCCCAATTGATAATCTCAATACTTTAATTAAATTGAGCTATTTATTTGATTTTCTAACCATAGAAAACCCATTTGTCAAATTGATTACTGATAATTTAATTGATTTTGCTGAAAGTGCTGGAAAAGCATTAGCGTATGACCTTGAAACGGGCAACAACTTTTCGCATATAATTTCTGTTGGAATCAAACATGAAACTGAATACGGGTTTCTACTCAGCGAATTTTCTCATCAAAACATTGATGGATTTTTTCGAGATCAGTACAGTGCCTATTTAACCATCGGTTTATATCTCGAGAAATGGACACCCTATGCCACTGTTTCAAGGCGATGGACCAAAGGCAAAAACTGTGATACCCGGGCGGGTATTTTTTTTAGCCGTCCTGTTTCTGCGCTTTTAAATGCAACACGATTTGATAATACCAGTCTGTCACTGGGTTTAGCATACAGTTTGCAAGAACAGGTCACACTGAAATTTCAATCAAAATGGATCATACCTGATCATGCAGGTTATGGCCTTTATTTCAATCATGATTATGAGTTTGGTCTTTATCTTTTAAAAGGAATTTAATGAAATTTCCATTTTATCAATCATTAGTTTTTCGCTTTATGCTGGGAGGAATAGTTTTCCTGGTCATTTCGTTTAGTCTGCAACGCAGCAACAGCCATCATATACTTAAAGACTATGCCGTTTCTCAAACAGAGACCATGATCAAACAAATCTCTGAAACCCTGAGCCTGGCTCTTACACCCCTGATTCAAGACGAACAATACATCATGCTCGCCGATTATTTTGATGGCCAGTTACAAGGACAGGAAATTGGCGTAGTTTATATTGCCTTGATCGATGTAAACAACCAAATAATAACGGCAAGTTCTAATACTCCGTTTCCCTTGCCAGAAACTGCTATTAAGATTGAAGAACAATTGTCAAAAGGGATTATTCATGTATCACAGCCCATTCTGCTGGCTGACAATCAAACGGGGCATTTACGTTTCGGTTTCTCAACAGAATCAATTAACCAAACCATACAACGATTATATTTTGATGATATTCTGGTACTGGTATTGGTAACAGGCATTGCTATTATTATATTTTTGTTACTTGGCACCAGGGTCAGTAACAACCTAAATCACCTGGTTGAAATTAATCACTTATTTGCTGAAGGAAACTGGGATGTGAGGGCTACTATCAAAGGAAATCACGAACTGACTTACCTCGCAAACAGTTTTAACACATTGGCTGCTTCCATTGCCGAAAAAACCCACACACTCAAACAAAAACAACACTCATTGGAACAGGCTCAATCCGTCGCAAAACTAGGCAACTGGCAATATAGAAACAAAGATGATCATTTTGAACTCTCAGATGAAGCCTGTCATATATTGGGGCTCGACAGGGATCAATCCAATTCATATATTGATTTTAGTAAAAAATTAAACATCACTCATCTATTTGACATACAAAAAGCATCTGACCAATCTACTAAAGAAATCGATGAACAAATACGCATTTTAGTCAATGGTGAATCAAAATGGATTCATTACGTAGCTAGAATTCATTTCAATACAATCTCTTCCAACAACTTCATAGAAGGGACTATTCAAGATATATCCGGTATTAAAAAAATTGAGGAACAACTGGTAGAACAAAATCTAAAAGTCTTGTCTCTGTTGGAAAAAATCAATGGTATCAGTTGGGAACTGGATTTAAACAGCAAAAAGTTTAGCTATATCTCCCCAAATGCTACACGAATAATGGGTTACCCGCTTTCCGTATGGAATGATCTGGAATCCTGGGTCGAGATGGTTTATCCTGCTGACCGCGAATTTGCTGTTAAATTCTGCACCACTGAAACACAAGCCGGGCGAGATCATGTATTTGAATACCGTATGAAAAAAAATTCAGGTGAAATCATATGGGTCATGGATCTGGTTTCAGTCATAAAAAATGATCTGGATCAGCCCATCGCTCTAGCTGGGTTTATTGTCGATATCACACATCAATACCAAAACGCTACCGCATTAAGACAAAAAGACACTTATCAACATGCATTGTTAAATAATTTTCCATTTATGGTCTGGATTAAAGATACCGAAGGCAAATATCTTGCTGTCAACCAGCCTTTCGCTGATGTTGCTGGCTACGCAGACTTAAACTCAGTTGCTGGTAAAAGTGATGAGGATTTATGGCCCAAGGAACTGGCGATTACTTATCAAGCACAAGACCAACAAGTTATGTCTCAGTTAAAAAAACTGGAGATAGAAGAAAAAATTTTTCACCAAGGCAAACACAGATGGTTTGAAACCTTTAAAACACCAATATTGGATGATGATGGACAGTTGCTGGGTACAGTTGGTTTTTCCAGAAATATAACTGAACGTAAAATTACAGAAGAAAAATTAAAACTTTCTGCCAGTGTCTTCACCCATGCAAATGAAGGAATCAGTATTACCGATGCTGAAGGCACTATTCTGGATGTCAATCGCTCATTTTCCAGAATCACCGGCTACAGTCATGCTGAGGTTTTAGGTAAAAATCATCGCCTATTAAAATCTGGCCGCCATGATGAACAATTTTATCAGACACTCTGGCATGAACTTGAGAAGCACGGCCAATGGATAGGCGAGCTATGGAACAGACGAAAAAACGGAGAATTATATATCGAATTCCTGAGTATTAATGCAGTCCATAATGCTGATGGAAAAGTCCACAATTACGTCGCTTTGTTTAATGACATTACTACCCAAAAAGAACATCAGCAAAAACTGGAATATATTGCCCACTATGATGCATTGACCCGATTACCCAACCGGGTTCTGTTGGCAGATCGATTAAACCAGGCAATGGAACGCTCTAACCGAAGTCATCGTTTATTAGCACTTGCCTATCTCGATCTTGATGGTTTTAAAGAAGTTAATGATCAATATGGCCATGGTATTGGTGACCAGCTTTTGGAAAATCTAGCACAACGGTTTAATGATGCAATTCGAAAAGAAGATACCATTTCTCGCCTGGGTGGAGATGAATTCGTGGCCGTATTTGTTGATCTTCCAGATAAAGAAGAATGCATGCTATTAATCGAACGTTTGCTCGGAGCCTGCTCCGAAAGTTTTTATATCAATAACTTGTTACTCCAGTTATCGGCAAGTGTTGGAATCACTTTTTATCCTCAAGAAGAAGTCCTTGACCCGGATCAATTAATCAGACAAGCCGACCAGGCTATGTACCAGGCAAAACTTTCTGGAAAAAATCGCTACCATATATTTGATTCTGAAAAGAATAAAAGCCAGCAGACGCGTCACGAAAGTATCAAAAGCATCAGAAAGGCACTGGATCAAAATCAATTTGTTTTGTTCTACCAACCTAAAGTCAACATGAAAACTGGCTTCGTATATGGTGTTGAAGCCTTAATACGCTGGCAACATCCAGAAAAAGGCTTGTTGGCGCCAGATAACTTTTTACCTATTATAGAAAATGACCCATTGATTATTGAGATTGGTAACTGGGTATTAAAAACAGCATTAAGCCAACTGGATCAATGGCAAAAACAAGCCGTTAAATTATCCGTCAGCGTCAATATAGCCCCCTTACAACTGCAGCAAGAAAATTGCCTGGATACAATTAAAAATCTGTTAGCTATGTATCCTGACCTGAAACCTAATTCACTTGAATTAGAAATCTTGGAAAGCAGTGCCTTGCATGACATTAACTCAGTATCAGATGTAATCAGTGCCTGTAAAGCTATCGGAGTGAATTTCGCACTGGATGATTTTGGTACCGGCTATTCATCGTTAACCTATTTGAAACGTTTACCCGCCACAACATTAAAAATTGATAGATCCTTCGTCAGAGATATTCTGGATGACCCCGATGATCTGGCCTTATTACAAGGCATTATTGGCTTATCCTCTTCCTTCCGAAGAGAAGTGATAGCCGAAGGTGTTGAATCGGAAAATCATGGACAATTACTTCTGCAACTCGGATGTGAAAATGCCCAAGGTTATGGTATAGCAAAACCTATGCCTGCTAATGAGTTACAGGAATGGCTAAGTAGTTGGAAACCCTATCCGAGCTGGAGATATATAACCCCGGTTCCACGTAAACATTTAGATATCCTTGTCACTACGGTTGCTTATCGGTTCTGGATAAATTCAATCAAAAGTCACCTATTAGACAATGAAGATGGTAATTTATATCATGGCTCTGATATAGAACTATCCAATCAAAATTTTGAACAATGGTATCAGCAGCAAGCAATGTTTATTTATCAACATAATCCTGAATTTAAATTACTTTATACCGTATATGAATCCATGTTAAAAACTTTAAA
>SPJK01044107.1_pt1 | contig 10934 bp, 10 predicted proteins | sample 3741771 | NCBI WGS metagenome assembly SPJK01 (sample SAMN10925997, study PRJNA522277) | cold seep metagenome | isolation source: Elba SIP-enriched marine methane seep metagenome, extraction at timepoint T2 | place: Italy: coast of Elba, Mediterranean Sea
ATTTCCATGAACAGTTGATTGGCTTTGGGGTTGCTTCTAAATGCATCGTCAATCAAATGCAGGCTTTTCCGTATCAGTCGGATTGTAGTGGCGCGTATGCCTTTGAAGGCAGGGCTTTGTTGTAGTAGTAAAAATATTTCCAGTAAGGTTAAGGGCTGGTCGTTGAAGACATTTTCATGGCTGACTTCCAAATATCCGTTGACGCTGGAGAAGTTTTTGGTAATCGGTATCGAGGATTGTTGATTGTTGGCTTCTATAAAGCGTTCGTCAAACAGTTGTAACAGTATCTCGTTGATGCGTTGGATTTGCGCTGCAGTGTTAAAATAAAACTGCATGAAGCTTTCTACGTCCGGTCCTTGGTCTTCAGTGGTAAAGCCGAATTGTATGGCGAGGTCGCGTTGGTGATCGAACAGCAGTCTGTCTTCACAACGATTAGTCAGCTTGTGTAAGGCAAAGCGTAAGCGCCAGAGTTTGTTGCGGGCCTGAATAAGATCCTGGTACTCCGATTCCGGCATAAAGCCGTACTTGATTAATTCTTTCAGTGTTTCAGATTTATAATGATGTTTGAATACCCAGGCGATAATATGTAAATCTCTTAAGCCGCCGGGGCCTTCTTTTATATTGGGTTCCAGGTTATAAGCGGTGCCGTGAAATTTTTCATGGCGCTGTTCTTGTTCTTCCAGTTTGGCGTGGAAAAACTGTTCGGAGCTCCAAATGTCTTTGGTGAATAGTTGTGAGCGCAGTTTTTCAAAGAGATTCTCGTTGCCGCTGAGCAGCCTGATTTCCATTAGGTTGGTCAAAATGGTTTGGTCGGCGCGGGATTGCTCAATGCTTTCATTTAGATTGCGTATGGATAGGCCAGGTTTGAGGCCGATATCCCAAAGAAAATTGCTGAATGCCGATAGCTGTTCCTGCAGTTGTTGGCTGGGCGGCTCGTTGGTTTCATCGTCCAGTAAAATGCAGATGTCAATATCCGAGTGTAAAAATAATTCGTTGCGGCCATAGCCTCCGGTGGCGATCAAGCAATGTTGATGGGCTTGATTCTGGAGAAAATGGCGCCAGCAGGCGCTTAGTAGTTGATCGATAAATAAGGATTTTTCCCGAAGGATTGGTCCGGCGGGCCGACTAGGGTCGAAATCCTGTTTAAGTTTGTCGTGAAGATTTGTCAGCGCCTGTTTGAGTTGCGGAATAGGGGCGTTGTTTTGTAGCGTTTGGGTAAAATTATCAAGAGTGCTCACAATTCTTCCTGGCGTAAGGTCAGTATTTCGTGGCCATCTGTGGTGACCAGAATGGTATGCTCCCATTGCGCCGAAAGGCTGCGGTCTTTGGTGACGGCGGTCCAGCCGTCTTTTAAAACCTTCATATGGCGCTTGCCGATGTTTAACATCGGTTCAATGGTGAAAATCATGCCGGGTTTTAAAACCGCGCCTTCGCCGACTTTGCCGAAATGCATGACATGTGGTTCTTCATGGAAGTTTTTGCCGATGCCGTGTCCGCAAAATTCGCGAACGACTGAATAGCGATTGGATTCCGCGTGCTTCTGAATGGCGTGGCCTATGTCGCCTAAAGTGGCGCCGGGTTTGACTTGTTCAATACCAAGGAATAATGCTTCCCGGGTGATGTTGACGAGTCTTTTAGCATGTTGTTGGGTGTTGCCTATGCAAAACATTTTACTGGTGTCGCCGTGATAATCGTCTTTAATAACCGTGATGTCGATATTAACGATATCGCCGTTTTTGAGTTTTTTTTCGCTGGGGATGCCGTGACAAATCTGCTGGTTGATCGAGGTGCAGATTGATTTTGGAAAACCGCGATAATTCAAAGGCGCCGGAATGGCTTTTTGCTCATTGACAATATAATTATGACAAAGCTCATTGAGATGGTTGGTCGTTACCCCTTCTTTGACATGGGGTACAATCATTTCCAGTACTTCTGCGGCTAATTTTCCGGCGATTCGCATTTTTTCAATTTCTTCGGCGGTTTTGATGGTGATAGACATGCTATGAGAGTGTGGTTATTTGGCTGATGTTTTGTTTTTTATAGTAACATGTAACTATACCAAAAAAGTTTGCGATTAGGTTGGTGTTGTTGAAAAACAAAAAACATGGTATAAAGTGCAGTTCATTTTTTAATTAATACTCACATTTGTCGACACGTTTGATTGGGTGCTGGGCGTACTTCGCAGGAAGTATTACAGTTTTCAAGCGGGATAAATGGAGGCGTAACCCTTAGGACTGAGAATTTTATAAACCCCGAAACTAACTTGTCTTTTTGTCCAGTTTCTGCGTTGTGGAATTAGTTTCATAGCTTGCTATGCGCCTATTTCCACGCCTTGAACCTGAACAAAAATCCTACGCTAGTTTCGGGTTTTATTTCATCCTCAGTCCTTAGTAAAACAGGAGAAAAGTATGGCGGCGGTCAATATGCGTCAAATGCTGGAAGCGGGCGTTCATTTCGGACACCAAACCCGTTATTGGAACCCGAAAATGGCTTCATATTTGTTTGGAGCGCGTAATAAAATTCATATCATCGACTTAGAGCAAACTTTGCCTTTATTTAACGATGCGATGAATTATCTGGGTCAGATGACTGCCAATAAAGGCAGTATTTTGTTTGTCGGCACTAAAAAAGCAGCGCGTAAAGCCGTGGCTGAAGAAGCTCAGCGTTGCGGCATGCCATATGTCAACCATCGTTGGTTGGGCGGCATGTTAACAAATTTCAAAACGATTAAAAAATCGATTAATCGTTTAAAAGAGTTGGAAGCGATGAAAGCGGACGGCACTTTGTATCAACGGTTCAATAAAAAAGAAGCGTTGGGCATGGAGCGCGAGCTGGAAAAATTGGAGCGTAGTTTAGGCGGCATCAAGGATATGAAAGGTATTCCTGATGTGTTGTTCGTGTTGGATGTCGGTTATGAAAAAAATGCCGTCATGGAAGCTAAAAAATTAGGCATTCCAGTGGTCGCGGTGGTCGACTCAAATAATTCGCCGCAGAATGTCGATTATGTCATTCCGGGTAATGATGATTCTATCAGAGCGGTCAGATTATATGCCCAAGCAGCTTCCGCAGCGGTTCTGGAAGCTAAATCAGTTATCCAGGGCGCATCGGCCAAAGATGATGATTTTGTCGAAGAAGTCGAAGCTGAGCAAGAATAGTCAATAGTTTCACAAAGCAAAGCCGGAGGGTTTTTAGACCTTATATTCCGGAATACAACGGTGTTAAATTGCCCGCTAAAAGCTTGTGAAATTTGAAAGCCTTTTTTAAACGCCTCCTTGTGAGGCGTTTTTTTAGTTTAAGATTATTGAGGAAATAGAAAAATGAGTATTACGGCCGCAATGGTTAAGGAGCTGCGTGAAAGAACCGGTTCCGGCATGATGGAATGTAAAAAAGCCTTGGTTGAGGCAAATGGCGAGATGGAAACAGCCATTGAAAATATGCGTAAATCCGGTTTGGCTAAAGCGGATAAAAAGTCCGGAAGAACTGCAGCGGAAGGCATGATCGGCGCAAAGGTTTCTGATGATGCTAAAGTGGTAGCCATGGTTGATATTAACTGTGAAACTGACTTTGTTGCTAAAGGCGATGATTTTGTCGCCTTTGTAAATGATGTGACTGATTTGGTGTTGGTTACCGATGTTGAGAACGAAGAGCAGTTACTGGGATTAAGCTTTTCGAATGGTACGACAGTTGATGAAACGCGTCGCGCATTGATCGCTAAATTGGGTGAAAATATCGCCATCAGACGTTTCGTTAAATACACTGCCGAAGGCGGTAACGCAAGTTATCTGCATGGTAGTAAAATCGGTGTGATCGTTGAGTTGGCAAAGGATGATGCTGAATTAGGTAAAGATATCGCCATGCATATCGCGGCGATCAATCCCGCCTATGTCAGCGAAGATCAAGTGCCTGCTGAAGCGGTTGATAAAGAGAAAGAAATTTTTACCGCCCAGGCTTTGGAAAGCGGTAAACCGGCTGAAATCGTAGAAAAAATGATTGTCGGACGCATCAAAAAATTCTTGGCGGAAATTACCCTGGTAGGACAAGCTTTTATTAAAGATGACAAGACAACCGTCGGGAAACTTTTGAAAAATAAGGATAATGCGGTGATCCGTTTTAGTCGTTATGAAGTAGGCGAAGGAATAGAGAAAAAGGAAGAAAATTTTGCAGAAGAAGTGATGGCGCAAGTAAGGGGCTAATCATTTTCAAAAAACCCGGTTTTTACCGGGTTTTTTGTCCCGTTTGCGAAAGTTTTTTGTCGCCTGTTGTTTGTATGTTTTTAAAACAGAATGGAAGTGGATTATGAGTCAATTGATATGCCGTAGAATTTTGCTTAAGTTGAGTGGTGAAGCCTTGATGAGCGAACAAGGCGGAAATATTGATCCCGAAATAGTCAAGCGGCTGGCCCAGGAAATTAAAGAATTGTGCGAAGCAGGATTGGAAATAGCTTTGGTTATCGGCGGCGGCAATATTTTTCGCGGCGCGGAAATCGCCTCTGCAGGATTAAACCGAGTGACCGGCGACCAAATGGGGATGTTGGCGACTGTGATCAACGCCTTGGCGATGCAGGACGCATTGGAGCATTTGGGGCAACCGGTCAGAGTGATGACGGCGCTGAAAATTAACCAGGTGTGTGAGGATTATATTCGTCGTAAGGCTGTTCGGCATTTGGAAAAAGGACGGGTGGTAATTTTTGCTGCAGGCACCGGCAATCCTTTTTTTACCACTGATTCGGCCGCCAGTTTGCGGGCGATTGAAATTGACGCCGAGTTAATGATTAAAGCGACTAAAGTTAAAGGCGTTTATTCCGCTGACCCGGAAAGTGATGAAAATGCGGTTTTTTATCCATGTCTGACTTATGATGAAGCGCTGGATCAGCGTTTAAAAGTGATGGATACGACGGCGTTGGTGCTATGCAAAGAGAATGATTTACCGATGCGCGTAATGAATATTTTTGAGTCCGGCGCGGTGATGCGGTTAATGAAAGGCGAGGATGTAGGCTCCTTAATTGTTAAGAGGAAAACAAATGATTGATGATATTCAACAAGATGCTTCTGCGCGTATGGCGAAAAGCGTAGAAGCCTTACAAAAAGCATTTACAAAAATTCGGACCGGCAGGGCGCATCCCAGCTTATTAGATCAAATTAGCGTTTCCTATTACGGCGCTGAATCGCCGTTATCTCAAGTCGCAAATGTGACGGTTGAGGATTCAAGAACGTTGAAAGTGACGCCGTGGGAAAAAACCATGGTGCAAGCTATTGAAAAAGCGATTATGGCCTCCGATTTAGGACTCAACCCCGCTACCCAAGGGATGGTGATTCGTATTCCTTTGCCGCCGTTGACTGAAGAAAGGCGGCGCGATTTGGTGAAAATTGTTAAACAGGAAGCGGAGCAAGGAAGAGTTTCTATTCGCAATATCCGCCGCGACGCCAATTCTGAAATCAAAGAAGCTTTAAAAGAAAAAATGATTTCCGAAGATGAGGCGAGAGCGGGCGAAGATAAAATTCAAAAGATTACTGATCAATATATTAAAGAAGTTGAAAAACACCTGGAAGTCAAAGAAGCTGATTTATTGTCCATGTAATTATGCCGACTGATACGATGGAAACAGTTAATCCAAAACATATAGCCATTATTATGGATGGTAACGGGCGTTGGGCGCAGAAACGGAAAATGCCTCGCTTTATGGGCCATAGAGCAGGCGTAAAAACGGTTCGCGCTATTGTTGAGTATTGCGCGGAACTGGAAATTGAGGCGTTGTCCTTGTTTGCATTCAGTAGCGAAAATTGGCGGCGGCCTAAGGCTGAAGTCAGTTTGTTGATGGATTTATTTATGACGACCTTGCAGGGCGAAGTCGATAAATTGGATGAAAATGGTATAAAACTAAGAGTTATCGGCGACAAAACGGCGTTTTCAGAGAAATTGCAGCAAAAAATTGTGCAAGCGGAGACGCAGACCCAAGATAATAAAGGATTGAATCTGGTGATTGCTGCAAATTACGGTGGGCATTGGGATATTGCTCAGGCGGTTAGGACTATTTCCGAACGTATTAAATCCGGGGAGTTGGAAAGCGCTGAAGTTACTGAAGAGCTGATTGCTCAACATTTAACAACGGCGGGCCTGCCTGACCCTGATTTATTTATTCGCACAGGCGGCGAGCAACGCGTCAGTAATTTTTTATTATGGCAGTTGGCCTATACCGAGTTTTATTTTACTGACAAACTTTGGCCTGAATTTGATCAGACCTCTCTTTCCGAAGCGATAGAGAGTTTTAAAAACCGAGAAAGGCGTTTTGGCTATACCAGTGATCAGGTCGCTGATAAACGCCGCAATTAATTGTTTTAGTTGATGTTTTAATGAAAATGTCGACTGGGCGAATGTTCTTAATCCGATAAGCAATAATATTACACACTATGTTAATAAGTCGAATTTTAACCGGACTGGTTTTGGCTATTTTAGCCGGTTTAGCGATATTTCTTTTACCCCCCCTCTATTTTTCCTTATTTGTTGCCTTGATTGTGCTGTTGGCTGGTTGGGAATGGACTAGTTTAGTCGGGATAGAGGCGTTATGGCGAAAAATTGCTTTTATTTTTGCGTTGATTATCCCAATGCTTTTCATTCAATTTTGGACGGTAGTGTTGGAGGTCTTGTCGATTTTATTGGAGTGGCCGAATATCAAAGAATATTCGGGAATATTGGAGTGGTTCGTGATCGGGCCGGTCATCTTTTGGATTTTAACGATGTTTTTGATCAAAAAGGCGCCGAATGAATTGATGGCCTTGGAGCTAAAACCAAAATTAAGAGCATTCATCGGTTGGTTTGTATTATTGGCGGGGTGGATGTTTTTAAGCAAGTTAAAAGCTTATTACGGCTCGGAAATGGTCTTTTATTTTATCCTACTAATCTGTCTGGCGGATATTGCGGCGTTTTTTGTCGGCAAAAAATTCGGCAAAGATAAGCTGGCTGAATTGATCAGTCCGGGGAAAACGGTTCAGGGCATGTATGGCGCTCTGTTGGCCGGGGCTGCTTGCTCAGTTGTATTAAGTATAATTTACGGTTTTCCATTGATTATGGCGGTTAACTTTTTGTTTCTATCGGTGCTGACCGTTCATGTCTCCATCTTTGGCGATTTGTTTTTCAGTTTAGTGAAAAGAAAGAAAGGGGTTAAAGATAGCGGTTCAATCTTGCCGGGACATGGTGGTGTTTTGGATCGTATTGATAGTCTGGTTGCGGCAACTCCATTCTTTTATGCCGGCATTATCTTAATCGGACGGAGCGTTTTCGCATGAAGGGGCTTTGCATATTGGGCGCTACCGGATCAATCGGCGTCAGCACCTTGGATGTGGCGGCCAGACATCCGGATCAATATAAGGTTATCGCTTTAACCGCCAACAGCAATATTGATGCGCTGTTTGAGCAATGTTTGGCGCATCGACCGCAATACGCTGTCGTGGTAGACGCTCAAAAAGCCGCCGTATTTAAACAGAAAATCGAAGACTCGGAAGTGGCTGGTATAGACGTTTTGGCCGGACCGGAAGCTTTGCAGAAAGTCGCCTCGCTTGATTCGGTCGATACCGTGATGGCCGCCATTGTCGGCGCGGCGGGGTTGCTGCCGACGCTGGCGGCGGCTAAAGCGGGGAAAACCGTTTTGTTGGCGAATAAAGAGGCGTTAGTAATGTCCGGCGATATCTTTATGCAGGCGATTACTGAGTCCGGCGCTCATTTATTACCGATTGATAGTGAGCATAATGCCATTTTTCAATGTATGCCCGGTGGTTATGAAACAGGTGAGCGCGCTAAACAAGCCCGGCGAATTTTGTTGACCGCATCCGGCGGCCCTTTTCGGGAGTCCTCGGTGGATTCGCTGCATGATGTGACCCCTGAACAGGCAGTGGCCCATCCTAAATGGGATATGGGGCGCAAAATTTCGGTAGATTCCGCCACTATGATGAATAAAGGTCTGGAGCTTATTGAAGCTTGTTTGTTATTTAATATGTCTCCGGATGACATTCAAGTCGTTATTCATAAACAAAGTATTATCCATTCGATGGTGGATTATACGGATGGCTCTGTTTTAGCTCAAATGGGCAACCCGGATATGCGTACGCCGATTGCTCATGCGATGGCTTGGCCGGATCGTTTTGACTCGGGTGTTGAACCCTTGGATATTTTCGAGGTCAGACAGATGGATTTTGAACGACCAAGCTTAGAGAGATTTCCTTGTTTGCGTTTGGCTTACGAAGCTATTAAGGCCGGTGGCGTAATGCCGACGGTTTTAAACGCCGCCAATGAAATTGCCGTGGATGCTTTTTTGAATGAAAAAGTACGGTTTACCGATATAGCAAAAATTATCGAGCAAACGATGGCCGAGTTTAACGCCGAACAGGCGGACAGTTTGGAAATAATATTAGCAACTGATAAGCAGGCAAGAGATGTGGCGGAACAGGTGATTGAGCATAAATTAAACTGATGGAAATCGTAAATAATATTTTCTTTTTTATCGTTGCGATCAGCATCCTGGTGGCCTTTCATGAATTCGGCCATTTTTGGGTTGCCCGTAAAGTCGGGGTAAAAGTACTGCGTTTTTCGGTCGGTTTCGGTAAGGCTTTTTTATCGTTTCGTAGAAGTCCGGGCGATACTGAGTATGTCTTGTCGATTATTCCTTTGGGCGGCTATGTGAAGATGGTTGATGAGCGGGAAGGTCATGTTGAACCGGAAGATCTGCCGTATTCATTCAATCGTCAGCCTTTGTGGGCAAGGTCGGCAATTGTTGCCGCAGGTCCCTTTTTTAATATTATATTGGCTGTTTTTTTGTTCTGGTGCGTTTTGGTGCTGGGCGAAGTCGGTATGAGACCGATAGTCGGCCCGGTGAAGATTGATACCTTGGCGGCGCAGGCGGGATTTCAGGAGGGTGAGGAAATTATCGCGGTTGATGATAAAGCTGCGCCGACCTGGACTGAAGTCATGGGGCAGTTGTTTTCATCCGCTCTGAAGGGGAATCGGGAAATTGCCGTTAAGGTATTGACAGTTGATGAAAGGGAAGAGGTTCGAACGCTATTCTTGCTTGATAGCGATGTGGAAGAGCCGCAAAAATTTAATGAACGCTTAGGGTTGGAGCCGTGGACGCCGGACTTAAAACCGGTCATAGGGCGGGTTATTGAAGATGGCGCAGCCGCCAAATCCGGTTTGAAAATAGGAGATCTTTTGCTCAGCGCCGATGGCGTTGAAATTGACGAATGGATGCAATGGGTTGAATTTGTTCAGGCGCGACCGGAACAATTAATCAATTTGCTTATCGAAAGAGACGGCATTTTAATGGATTTGCAAATCGTCCCGGCTTTAGTTGAAGAAGGCGATAAAAAAATCGGTAAGATAGGCGCGGCCGTTCAAATTGATAAAACCTTAATTGAGTCATTAAAGGTGACTCATTATTTACCGCCTTTAGAGGCTGTTCCGGTCGCTTTTGAAAGAACTTGGTTTATTTCCATCAGTACTTTGAAGATGCTGGGTAATATGTTGATTGGAAAGGTTTCTGTCAATAATTTGAGCGGACCGATCAGTATTGCGCAATACGCGGGGCAAACGGCGGACATGGGTTTGACCCATTTTTTAAAGTATCTGGCCTTGATCAGCGTCAGTTTAGGCGTTTTGAATTGGCTGCCGGTGCCGGTATTGGACGGCGGTCATTTGTTGTTCTTTTTGGTGGAGGCCATTAAAGGCGGCCCGATAGGCGTTCGCACCCAAATTTATTTTCAGCAAATGGGAATGATGGTGCTTATGACCTTGATGGTGTTTGCAGTATTTTTAGATTTGGAAAGAATTTTTCAATAAACAATTTTATTCTTCAGTGTAATCAGATGAAACCCTTAATTAAGATAATCGCACTATTTAGCTTTATTGTATTAGCCCCCGCCGTTTCTGCGGATGAGGCGAAAATTCGAAAGCTGTTGCTTCAGCACATGCCTTCATTGAAGGTAGATTCGATAAAAGTTTCGGAAGCGCCGGGGCTTTATGAGATCAATATCGGCGGAAAGATTTTATATTCATCCGCTGACGGGCGATATTTAATACAAGGGCATATGATTGATGTCGTATCTCGAAAAGACTTAACCGAAGAGAAGCTGGCAACTTCTCGCATCAAGGCGATCAAGGACTTGGGCAATGATCAGTCGATCATTTTTAAAGATGAAAACAGTAAGCATCAAGTGACTATTTTCACTGATATTGATTGCGGATATTGCCGAAAATTGCATGCCGAAATGGATCAATACCTGGCCGAGGGCATCAGCATACAATATTTATTTTATCCAAGAGCGGGTAAAGGGTCCGACTCTTATGACAAAGCCGTGACTGTCTGGTGCTCAGAAAACAGGAATGAGGCATTAACCTTAGCAAAACAGGGCAAAAATCTGGATAGTATCAATTGTGAAAATCCGATAGATCGTCATGTAAACTTGGGCATTCAATTTGAAGCCAGGGGTACGCCGATGATTGTCACCGAAAAAGGAAAGATATATCCCGGTTATGTACCGGCGAAAAAGTTGGCTCAAGCATTACAAGCCGATAACTAATTCATTCAGACTTTCTTAACTGATCCATGGTGGTGAGAGCATTCTGTTGCTTACCACCATTCTGTAGACCGGACTTCAGTCCGACAATACTCTTTACATATCGACTACGGCGGCGTCTGCGAGGATTATCAGAGCTGCGCCGGGTTATTTTCTTGTCGCTCGCTTCAAAATCTACAAATTATCAAGCCACTCATTCAGTTGATCGGCATCATCAAGTTGATAGCGGTCCATAATTTTTTGAGGTAGCGCCCAAAACTCAATGATTTCGTCAGTAAAGTCATGAATGTGGTCTTTATAGCATTTCAAAACTTCAATAGCCTCCTGGGCCAGTTGTTTAGTTGTTGCGTCATATCCTGAAAGATCGGTGTC
>SPJK01033999.1_pt1 | contig 10933 bp, 7 predicted proteins | sample 3741771 | NCBI WGS metagenome assembly SPJK01 (sample SAMN10925997, study PRJNA522277) | cold seep metagenome | isolation source: Elba SIP-enriched marine methane seep metagenome, extraction at timepoint T2 | place: Italy: coast of Elba, Mediterranean Sea
ATTCTTGGTCGCCTGGGTGATGCGTCGGAATACTCTCAAATCCTGCTTGACCTGATTAAGAAACAACATTCAGAAAACTCTTGCGACCTGTTTTTTGCCACTGCAACTCACGATACCTTATTACCCGAGGCCGTTGATGAAATTAAAAAACTTGGCATTCCAACGGTCAATTTGTCATGTGATGAATTGTCTCATCCGTTTAGAGTTAAAGAACTGGCTCCACACTTTGACTTAAACTGGATACCCAATCCAGAAAGTTTGTCATTGTTTGAATCCTGGGGGGCAAGCTGTATGGTGATGCCCTGGGCAGCAAACCCAAATGTTTTTAAACCCATTAAGGTTACTGAAAAACCGGTGGTCGGATTTATTGGGACTTGCTATGGTGCCAGAGCTCGTAACCTTGCTGTATTGGCCAACGCCAACATTCCTGTCGATGTCTATGGCAAATCGCCCGAACAACTGTATAGCGGTAATAAAATAAACAATCCCATTTTGAATGCACTGGATAACTTTCCTGAAGCAGTTCTTCGCACTGTTCATAGCTTCAGCACGCCTACAACCAGGCGTTGTTTACAGGGGGTGCTTAAAAGGGCATTGATGGAATTAGTCTATCCGCCGATAGAAAAAACCATACAACATAATGCTCATAGCATTAATTATCACCAAAGCCCTGCATTTGAACAATTGGCTGAAAGTTTCAACCGCATGGCTATCAGCCTTGGTTCTATCGAACTAGCCAGTACCTATGTACTTAAAGATCCGGTTTATTTTATCCGTCTTCGTGAATTTGAAGTGCCTATGAGCGGAGGCGTACACTTGGTTCATAAACACCCCAAATTAATTGAATATTTTAGCGAAGATAAAGAAATGCTGTTTTATCAGGGAGTAGAGGAAATGCTGGATAAGGCAAAATTCTATCTTGCTCCAGAACGTCAAAAACTCCGCCTGAGTATACGAAAAAACGCCCGAAAAAGAGCATTGGCTGAACATACCTGGATGCACAGATTCAAACAAATAGGAAAGCATCTTTCAATCCCAATTTAACTTACATCAGATGTATATCTCTTAAATCTAAAGTGTAGCTATGCAAAGTTCATTGATGAGAAGCTATATAAATCTACCTGAATGGTTGACTAAGCAAAACCTTGCACTTTCCTTGTTTGGTGCTTTATTGGCCTTTTTAGTTTTAAATTCTGCTCCGCTAGCAATACTGTTTCCTTTTGCTATTCTGGGTGGGCTTTGTATTTTTGTTTTTCCACAAACCGCTTATTGGGCTATAGTCGTGTCCATTCCGGTTGCAATTGAATTATTTGCCGGGCTCACAGTGACCACAGCAGTTATACCTATTGCATTACTGTCATTGCTTTTAAATACAGGGATAAAACGCTGCCCATGGCCCATCTCATTATCCAGTAAGGAAGAACAATACTGCTTTCTGTTCTTCTTTATTATCGGTGTATCATCCTTACTCGCCGACAACACCACCGAAGCTGTTAAAGCGACAATTATAGGCGGCGTTTCGTTTATTATTTTTTTTACTACCGCCAGCCAGATAAACGATGAAAAAAGTTTAAAATCTATTCTTTGGGTATTAATCGCTCTGGGGCTAGTAGAAGCAATTATTACCATTGCCCAAGTAAAAATCGGATTCACATTACCCGGCAAATGGAGACTGACCAATCTGGAAGGAACAGATGTGTCAGAAGAATTTAGGGCAGATGGAACAACGGCACATCCTATTTTATTAGCCCATTATCTACAGTTTTCAATTGTTACTGCGGCAGCGATGGTTTTTCTGCATCGTGTAGTTATTGTAAAAATACTAGTATCTATTACATGTATTCTGATGCTTATTGCCTGGTACTATGCATTTTCAAGAACCTCATTTGTCGCCATAGCAATTACCGCTGTTAGCTGTCTTTATATCAGAAACCGGTTTTGGCGAATATTGATCTCCTGTTCGGGTATCGCGGTAATTTTATTAATGTTAATTTTTAACATTAAATCAGTAAATGATGTGATGGTTCTACTGGATCAACTTAATCTATATAGCAGTTCAATCTCAAAACTTGACATTAATTCAGGCCAGGATTCTTATGGTTTTCGTGCAGAGCAATTCTACGCTGCCTGGGGGGTGTTTTTAGACAACCCGATTATCGGTGTGGGTTACGAACAGGCGCCATTGATCTATATGCCCTATCTCCCTTTTTGGGCGACCAATTTATCTCACCCCGAAGTGATCCATAATATTTTTTTTAAAGTGTTATGTGAACAAGGAGTTTTAGGCCTTTTCGCTTTCCTTGGTTTATGGGTTGCGGCGTTAAAGTCTATACAGGCCGCCTGGTCTGATGAAGTTTATGGCAATTATGCCAAGATTATATTTCTGGTTTTAGTTGGCCAACTGGTGATGGGCTCAATGAACCCGATGTTAAAAGAAATCTGGTTGTCGTTAGGGATGGCGGCAGCTATTGGAAAACTGATGGTTAAAAAAAACAGGGAATTGAAATTATGAGTGCACTTAAAACATAACAGAAAATGTTTTGAGTGATTTTTATATTCAAATTATAAGGCTAATTATTACAAATGAACTGGAACAATAAAAAAGTATTAGTAACTGGTGGTGCAGGACAAATTGGCTCAAATCTGGTTCTGTCATTGGTAGAAAAAGGCGCAGATGTATCCGTAATTGATAATCTATGGAGAGGTCAAAAAACAAATCTGTATAAAGACGGTAACCCCATCATAGACATGGAGAATAAATTTTATGAGCTGGATTTGGTAAATTATGAGAACTGCCTGAAAGCTCTTGAGGGCCAGGATATGGTCTACCATTTAGCCGATGTGGTGGCGGGTATCAATTACGTTTTTGGCAATCAGTTTTCATTATTCAACACCAATCTTCTAATCGATTCCAATATGCTCAAAGCTGCGGTCAGCACTGGAATATCTGATTATATCTATGTTGGTACAGCCTGCAGTTATCCGGCTGATAAACAAAGCGAATTAAATCCACCTCCATTTAAAGAACCCGATGTCTACCCGGCATTGCCTGAATCATCCTATGGCTGGAGTAAACTGATGGGGGAATATGCCTGTGAATTGGCCGCGCAAGAAAAATTGATGAATATAGGGTTACTACGGTTTCATAATGTCTATGGACCACACTGCGTGATGGATCCGGAAAAATCTCAAGTCATTCCTTCTCTGATCAGAAAAGCAATAAACTTCCCCAACGAAGAATTCATCGTATGGGGAACCGGCAAACAACGCCGAGCTTTTGTCTTTGTCGACGATATCATCAAGGCTTTACTGTCTGTGGCTGAAAAAGGAATGAATCAAGGAGCCATTCAAATTGGCCCTGACTTTAGTACCTCAATCGCTGAAATTGCACAAACAGTGATTGAAATTTCTGGTAAAAATATTCCTTTGCTGTTTGATGAAAGTAAACCCGAAGGTGATATGGACAGAGCGGCTGACTGGACTAAAGCAAAACAAGTCTTGGGTTGGTCTCCTGAAATATCGATTAAGACAGGCGTTGAAATCACATATCAGTGGTGTGAACAATATTTATCAGAAAACAACTAATATTATAAAAGTTGCCATGAGCTTTTAAACTTCGATGAAAAGTAATAATGATTAAATATCCTGCCACTCAATGAAATAAAATGTTATTTAGCCCAAAGTCAAAAATTTATGCGCGTCGTTCAGTTTTACTACAGCTTTATAAGCTATGGGATATTCTGCTATTGCTGAGCAGCTTGCTACTTGCTATATATATTGAAAATACCGATATAGAGTTTGCAGCAGTGTTTCGATTCATTATAGACAACCTCCTGTTTTCCTTATCCACAATTGTCATTTGGCTAATTTCAAGTTTATACCTGGGATTATATGATTCCAACCGTTTGGTTTATATTAACTGGCTAGGCATTATAAAAGTTTCAACTGTTAGCATTGCTTTCATAGTCGTTGCTGCGGAACTTCTCGATAATGCCGTCAACAGCCCAAAATTCATTCTACTATTTTGGGGCATTAATTTGTCAGGCATGCTGGTTACCCGGCTGATATTGTCTAAATTGTTAGCCTTTACCCGACTACAAGAACGAAATCTGCGCCATATCATTATTGCAGGTGTTGGTGACAGAGGTAAGAAAATGGCCCAGTCATTAATAGACCATCCTGAAATAGGCTATCGGGTTATTGGTTTTGTAGATGATCTGGAAAAAATCAAACATGCTGAATTAACCATAGAGGGGATACAGTTTATTGGTGAAATTGATAACTTCCCCGATATCATTTCGGAAACCTCCGTTGACGAAGTTTTTATCTGCCTGCCGATGAAATCCTCCTATAACGAAATCAACAGATTAGTTAATCAGTGTAAGGAACAGGGGATACCTGCTCGATTAGCCAGTGATTTTTTTCATCTAGAAGAAATTAAAATACAAATTGGAGTCATTGATAATGCCCCGATAATCACTCTTTATAATGGCATGGAAGAAAACCTGAAAATCAGTTTTAAAAGAGCTATCGACATTATTGTTTCAGGTATTCTACTGTTACTGCTATCACCTCTTTTTCTAATAGTCGCGGTGTTAATTAAATTTACTGACCCTGGCTCAATTATCTTCTCGCAAAAACGTATCGGGTTGCATAAACGTCAATTTGAGTTATATAAATTTAGAACCATGGTTGAAAATGCAGAAGTGCTGCAAGCTCAACTAGAAGAAAAAAATGAAGCAAGTGGCCCGGTATTTAAAATTACCAATGACCCAAGAATTTCCAAAATTGGCGGTTATTTAAGGCGCTATAGCATTGATGAGCTTCCTCAACTTCTCAATGTTTTTAAAGGTGAAATGAGTCTCGTTGGCCCCCGGCCATTACCCATTAGAGACGTTGAAAAATTTGAGGAACATTGGACACGTAGACGATTTAGTGTGAGACCAGGCATCACCTGTATCTGGCAAACCAGTGGGCGTAGCAACATTTCTTTTGATCAGTGGATGGAACTGGATCTGAAGTATATTGATAACTGGACATTATTATTGGATTTTAAAATTTTAATTAAAACAATTCCGGCCATTATTAAAGGGACAGGAGCATATTAACTATGGATAATGTGAATTCAAATTATGGCCTAAGAGAAAATCTGGCCATTATTTTCAGATATAAAAGCCGGATTAAATTAGTTTTTTTCGCTACCGTTTTAATTTCCCTGATAGGTTCATTTCTAGTCTCAAAAGTGTATGAAGCAGATGCCAAGATTTTAGTCAGTAACCACCGTGAAGCCAAAATTGTTACCACATCAAACGCTCCTTTAGGCGTTATATCTTCAGACTCAAAGGAAAAACTGACGTCTGAAATGGAAATTTTTACAAGTTTTGCAGTGCTAGAAAAAACAGTATTAAAACTGGGGACGGATACTGTTTTGGAAAGCATGCGTTGGCGCTGGGACTGGTTACGTGAATTACCGGGCAAGGTTAAAGAAACTATTTATAAGCAATTATGGTCGTTCCCACCGACTGAAACAATGTTGCTTTGGATGGGGAAAACTCCTGAAAAAGAGGGTGACAAAGCAATCGTCGCGATGGCTAAAATACTGGATAACCTGACTCTCGAACCCGTTAGAGGGAGTAATGTTTTTGCTGTTGTATTCGAAACACCTGATCCAGATTTTGCTGCAGTAGTTGTCAATACACTAATCGAGATGTATCAAGAGGTACACTTAAATTTACGGCAGGGGGTTGGTGAAAGTCAGGTTTTTTCTGATCAAGTCTCACGCTTAAAACAAGAGTTACGCGAAGCGAAGAAAAAATTATTGCAGCTAAAACATGAAAATGGAATTATTTCTGTTGATTCTCAAATTCGCTTATTACTGGACAGGATGAGCGCCAATCAAACTCAAATTCAAGATTCCCAGTTACAAAAATCTGAAATAGAACTGGAAGTTGCAGAGCTGAAACGACAATTAAGCAAACAACCCAAGGTCATTTATCTTGAAAAGAGTTGGTCCAGAAACCCTGTGGTTGATGCGCTAACAAAAAAACTTTCAGCACTTAAATCTGAACAAAGCTTATATATCGAAAACAGTAGCGCTGCTGTCAGGCTCAATGCTGAAATAGAATCCATCAAACAGCGAATTAATAATGAAGTGGCAAGTGTCCAGGATACTAATAAATCAGGAATTAACCCGGTTTATCAGGAAATTCAGAAAGATCTCTCGCTGGGGGATAAAAAACTTCAGGGGCTACAAAACAGTTATGCCGAGCTAGAAAAGAAACAGCAAGAATTTGAGCGCCGCTTAGAGCAACTCGATAACAAAAGAATTTTGATTAATGAACGAAAGCTTGAGATAGAAAGTAAAGAACAATCACTTCGACTCTATACAAAAAAACAGGAAGAAAACAAGATCAATTCTATTCTTAATCGCAATAAAATTTCTAGTATTATCCCAATCGAATTTGCCGTTCCACCAATTTCAGCCTCACGCCCCAGCAAAATAAAAAACATCATAATCGGTATTATTGTCGGGCTATCCGGGGGCTTGTTAATTGCCTATATCAGTGAATTTCTTCGTCGCTCCTTATCGAATAAAGAAGAAGTAGAAAGTTTTTTTAACTACCCTTGCTTAGCTGCTTTTCGTTTATTTACTGAACAACAGGATAATGAAATTGATATACATAATCAGTTTCAGGCAAAAATGCTCGGTGAATCAGTGAGACAAATTCAGCGCAAAAAAAACCTAAACTCCATTTTAATCAGTAGTACCCGTCCAGGAGAGGGCAAATCAACAATTGCAAGTAAACTTGCAGAGAGTCTGATTAAAAAAGGCTCGAAAGTATTGTTGTTAAATAAAAACCAGATACTTAACAGTCATTCTGACTTTGATCAGGATAAGCAAAACAGCGATCAGGCTGTAAGCCCTGAAGACTCTTTTCTACCTTTAGGTAATAGCTCTTTGCTGTTCACTATAAATGACAAAAACTCATTAGCTAATAGTACACAAATTAACACTATGTATGATTTTGAGATTTTCTTAGGCCGCATAAAAGAAAGCTTTGATTTCATTATTGTAGATGCTCCCTGCATACAAGATGCACCTGAAATAATGTCGCTGTCAACTGTGATCGATACGGTTATTTTTGTTGTTGAAGCAGAAAATACCTCCCGTATTTCTGTCGCTAAAGCATTAAGCCATTTAAAACAAGCCGGGGCAACCATTTCGGGAATTGTCTTGAATAAAAGGACATTTATTATCCCTGACTGGACTTATAACTGGTTATTACTATTCAATAAAATTTAGGTCAACTTATGAATTCTGATCAAACTCAAGAAAATTACTCAAATTATCAAGTAGGACTAGACGGCTATTATGAGCCTTATGATTTTTGGTTATCATTAAACGGTTTATATGATCATTATGCATATACATTAAAATTGTTTGGAAGTCTTCAAAATAAAACCGTTCTGGATTGTGGCTGTGGGCGCGGTCATACTTCGGTGATGATGGCTAAACACGGTGCCGCGGTAACAGGGTTTGACTTATCTGAACAAGATATTGCAATCGCCAAAAAATTGGCTGAAAACAATGAAGTTGAAATCAAGCTTTCCAGTCAACGAATTGAAGAAATGAGTTATTCCGACAAGCATTTCGACTATGCTTTTGGTGCCTGCATATTACACCATGTTGATTTACCATCAGCTTGCAAGGAAATTGATCGAATCTTAAAGCCCGGTGGTAAAGCGATCTTTATTGAAAACTCTGCTCGCAATCTGTTTTTAATGGTGGCCAGAAAATGGGTGGTGGGATCTTTTGGAATTCCTAAATATGGAGATGATGATGAAGAACATCCTTTGACCAACAAAGATCTCAAAACGTTAAAAGAACACTTCCCGGGCAAAGTAACGGTTCATTACCCTGATTTTTTATTTTTTCGACTGCTTGATTTTTATATTTTTCAAAAGAAATCAACACTACTAACAAAGTCCTTAAAAATCCTAGATAACTTAATAGGTAAAATCCCTGTACTCAATCAATATGGATATTTTCAGATCATTGAATTTAATAAACAATGATTGCAGTTTATGACGCCCATTTTTCTAGCAACTATAATAATTATTCACAACACAAATTGGAGTTTTAATGAAGGTTATTCGAACAGTCATGGTAAGGAATTGTCGAGGCATCACTGGAATGACTGGAGGTGAAACCTATTTATTACAATTATTAAAAGGCTTCGATCCTGCAAGCTGTAATTGTTTGTTAGTCTGCATCGTTAAACCTTCATTAGGCGAAACACCTTGGTTAAAAGAACTCAAAAAGTCTGGCTTTGAATATGTCACTATCCCCATTGAAAATCCATTTAATTTTAAAGATATTGTTCAACTTGTTACGATAATAAAACAGTTCAATGCTGATATTGTGCATGCCTTAGACCATCGAGCTAATTTAGTCAGTCTAGTCGGCGCCCGGCTTAGTGGTCGCCCTGTCATAGCCTCCTTTCTTGGGTGGGTTAACTTTCCAAAAGGGTCGTGGCGTTCATTTGTTTACCCTTGGATTGACCGTTTAATTTTAAAAAGACTTGATGCCGTAATAACTGATTCTGTCGCCATCGGCGAAGAACTCAAAATGCATGAAAATGATCCTCCCATTGTTGCCATCAGGAATGGCATAGATACCCAACATTTCGATCCTAATAAACAACAAATAGGCTTTAGCAACCAGTCTTTTATACAACAGGCTGATTTTGTTTTTGGCATGGTTGGACGTATCCATCCTGTAAAGGGACATTTTAATTTTCTATCCGCAGCACATCAGATACTACAAACAAACCCAAATTTTCGATTTTTAATAACCGGTACAGTGCTTCCTGGGTTTGAAGACTATAAGCAAAAAATACTGGACTTTATTGATCAGCATAAAATGACAGAATCGGTGATGATCACAGAAGTTAAACTGGAGGAGATCCCTTCGGTTTTTGCGAGCCTTGATGTGCTGGTGGCACCTTCTTACGCAGAAAGTTTCAGTTTTACATTATTAGAAGGAATGGCGATGGAAAAAGCCGTCATAACCTCCGATGTAGGAGGGGCTTGTGAAATGATTCAAGACGGTGAAACAGGCTATCTAATCGATATTGATGATGTAAAAACCCTTACGGAAAGAATGCTTATGCTTTCGCAACATCCAGAAAAGATACAGCAGCTTGGCAAAAAAGCCAGACAAAAAATTATTAAAGACCTAGGAATTGAAGTTATGGCGCGCCTAACTACCGCTACATACGAGCATCTAATCGAATATAAGCACAGCAGTGGCAGCAAAAAACAAAAAATTTATTCTCTAAAACAAAAACTTGCCAAGGTGAGTGCTAAATAGAGAACTTATATTATAAAGGTTTCATATTGCCAATGGATCACACTATGTTTTCTAAAAATATAGAATGAACAGTGCAAATATATAGCGATTTTATATGAAAATATTAATAACAGGATGTCAGGGTTTTATAGGTAAAAGTCTTGCTTTATATGCTATCCGAAATGGGCATAGTGTTTTGGGCATAACGCGAAGCAAAATAGTACAACCGGTTTCTGAAATAACTATTCAACAGTGTTCGCTTGATAGTGATGAATTTATTGGTTTAATTAATCGATTCAAACCAGACATGATTTATCATAGCGCGGGATCATCTTCTGTAGGATACTCATTTCAACAACCGAGAGATGATTTTAAAAATGCCGTCGATACCTGGAGTTCAGTTCTGGAAGCGGTTAGGAAGTCAGATATAAACCCTCTGCTGATGTTTCCTTCAAGTGCTTCTGTTTATGGTAACCCTAAAGTTCTCCCTGTCGATGAAAATGCATTGTCACAACCCATTTCGCCTTATGGTTTTCATAAAGTCATCTCTGAGCAGTTGGCTAGGGAATATTGTCAATGTTTTGATATGAACGTTGTTGTCACCCGGTTTTTTTCGGCATTTGGCCCCATTCAGAAACGACTTTTAATATGGGAATTATTTAAACAGGCGATTAATCCAGACGAGAAGGAATTAGTCATACAAGGCACGGGTAATGAAACCAGAGATTTTCTGTATATTGAAGATATTTGTCACTATACCCTAAGACTTGTGGAAAGCGAGGTGTCAGGCTTTCTGGCAGTTAATGTTGCCTCCGGTGAATCCAGCTCGGTCAGGGAAATGGCTGAAATTATTCTTGCATTAACTGGCAGCAAAAAAACTATTCGAACCCTAAACAAAAATTTACCAGGCGATCCAAAAAAATGGCAAGCAGATATCAAATTATTGCAAACATTAGTTCCTTATCAGCCACCGTCTATCAATAAAAGTTTAGAATCCTGTATACAACAATGGTTGGATGTGTAATGCAAACAATATGCTGGATAAGTCCATCCAATTTAATCACTTAGTTTATAAATTTTTTCATCATCAACTAGGAGGCTGTCGGGTTATGGGGTTGGTAGCGAGGTTCGATTACCCATTACCGCAGTAGAATCATCCATAACCCGATAGCCTCCTGGTAGTGATTTCCTTCAAATCAATAGAAAAATGAATATAATCAAGATATTTCCATCAGGCAAAGCCGTCTTATTTTTTTGTATCGCATTTTTTGTGCACATGCAATTCACCCTTGCAGCGAATGCTTCAGAAAAACACTTGGATTTAGAAAAGCCAAAATATTTTCTCGGGGCTGGCGATGTTGTAAGAGTGTTTGTCTGGAACCATACGGATCTGACTTCAAATGTCCCCGTTAACCCAAACGGCATAATCAATTATCCTCTAATCGGCGAATTAAAAGCCTCAGGCATGACAGAGACGGAACTTGAAACAATCATCTCAAAAAAACTAAGCACCCATATCAAAAACCCCTTAGTCAGCGTTACACTTATTGAATTAAACAGTTACGAAATTTATGTTCTTGG
>SPJK01080566.1_pt1 | contig 10924 bp, 7 predicted proteins | sample 3741771 | NCBI WGS metagenome assembly SPJK01 (sample SAMN10925997, study PRJNA522277) | cold seep metagenome | isolation source: Elba SIP-enriched marine methane seep metagenome, extraction at timepoint T2 | place: Italy: coast of Elba, Mediterranean Sea
AGGTCGCCAGCTCCAAAAGCTCGCGGGTCTCGTCAGGAGCAAGATCGAGTTCGGTAAGATAACTATTACTGGTCATTTTAGACTCACAGAAGTCCCGCGGTGGCGGGATAGTTGAACAGAGCGTTGAAGTTTTGAATAGCCTGGCCGGCGGCACCCTTGCCTAGGTTGTCGATGGCAGCAAAAGCCGCCACCGTTTGGGTGCGGGGGTCGAGAGTCGCTGAAACGGAAGCCGTATTAGTATGGTTTTGGCGCCCAGTTTCAGGAGGTGTCTCGCCTAAGAAGCGAACTAAGGGTGTATCTTTGAAACTATCTTGATAGGCTTCTTGGATACTTTCAGAGGTAGTTTCTGCCTTGACCTGCAAGTATGCACTGACGATCAGACCACGGCGCATAGGAATGAGATGAGCTGTAAAAAGGACCGGAGCGCAGTCGTTTTTGCCAGCAAGACGCTGCAGGGCTATCTCGATTTCAGGTGTATGCTGATGGCCCGCGACTTTGTAGGGCCGAACACTCTCTGCCACTTCATTAAAGAGCAGATTATCTTTGAGTGCGCGCCCTGCCCCGGTGACTCCGCTTTTACCATCGAGGATGATCGGTGCGTCTTCTTTAAGCAGCCCAGCCTTGAGCAAAGGGCCCACCGCCAAGATAGATGCGGTGGCATAACATCCTGGATTAGCAACTATCTGTACCTGGTCTGCCTGATGAAGAGGCAATAGTTCCGGAAGGCCATATTGGGCTTTAGCTAGGGTGTCTGGGTGAGGATGCTCAAAGCCGTACCACTGAGGAAAGAGTTCGGGGGCTAGACGATGACCACCCGATAAATCGACGACCTTGAGACCTCGTTCTAGCAAAGTTGGCGCGAGTTCGGCGGCGGTCTGAGCGGGGGTGGCCAGAAAAGCAAGCTGCCCTGCTTTGGTCTCGGCTAAAACCTTTACGTGGGGCTGAAAAGCTAGTTCTCCGGCGAAATTCGCCACTAGAGAAGCAACCGGAGTTTCAGCATAACGGTCTGAACTTGCACCCACCAACTGGGCATTGGGATGGGTAGCCAACCGGCGAATCAACTCCAAACCGGAGTATCCTGCGGCGCCAAAGATCACGACCTCAGCCACAGGCGGTACACCTGCACCATAGTGAACTGAGGTCAACCCGCGATTGCCTAGCAGCGGGTCCTTCTTCGTCCTCGGCGCCAAATTAGCGGCAAGAGTAGTAAGGCTCCCAGATAGATCGGCAGGCTCTTCGCACCTACCGGCTCGGTACAGCGGCATCCCCCCCCGTCGCCAGTCCCCAGATTCAGCTCTGGCACGTAGATGGAAACCGGTTGCTCCCGGCGCCGGCCTGCCGCATCGGTGACCCGGATGGTGAAGCCCCAGGCTCCGGTCTCAAAGGAACGTCCGTAAAGCACAGCTGTATTCTCAGCTTCGTTTTGCTCAGGGCCTTCCACCAAGAAAAACTCGAAGGGAAGCAAGCTGCCAGGGCTGAGCTGCCAGCGATAAGGAGGCGTTCCTCCGTCGGCGGTAAAAACGAAACTATAGTAGCCACGCAATCCTGCTGGCGGCAAAGCCCCGCTAGTGATGCGAAAGTCGCTAGGGTCGGAGACGTCGATCTCCAAAAGAGCGGTATCGCTCACCTTAGCCGCGGTGGAGTCGCTCACTTTGACTCGCAAGGGCCAGCGTCCAAAACGCTCCGGAGTACCTCCAAGCACACCCTCACGACTCAAAGTTACCCCGGGAGGCAAAGCGGTGACTGCTTCCCATGAGTAAGGCGCACGGCCACCAATGGCCACCAGCTGATAGTTGAGAGGCTGTCCTAGAACCGCTTTGGGCTGATTTTCCGCCAGGATGAGCACCGTGGGACTGGTAACCACCCGCATGCGATAGTTGGCACTCTGCTTGGCGCCGAGCCTGTCTTCAACTTCTAAAGTAAAATCAAACTCTCCTAGGGCTTCAGGACGACCAACTAACTCACCATCTCCGCCGTCTACCTGTAAACCTGGCGGTAGCTCTCCACCCGAGTGTCGCCATTGATAAGGTGCCTCGCCGCCAAAGGCCAACAAGCGTTGGTGATAGTCGCGGCTAAGATAACCTACGGAAACCGTCGTCGTGGCCACGCGCAAAGAAACGCCGGTAGCCACCACCTCTAGTTGATAGTTAGCGCGATCTTCTCGAGCATCGCTGCGCACCCGAGCTTCAGCGTTGAAAGAGCCCGTTTGGGTGGGTGTGCCTTCAATACGGCCTAAATTGCCATCCAAGCGTAGACCGGGAGGTAAACTGCCGCTCACGATGTCATAGCGATAGTTCCCGTCACCGCCAGCTGATTGGAGATAGAGATTATAGGGCACTTCCAAAGTGGCCGAAGGCAAGCTGCGAGTCATCAAAGAGAGTTGTTCTTGATAGATCACCAAGGGGCTGGCCGCACGGGAAGTATTATCTGCGGTGGATTCCTCGATAGTTGCCGAGTCGTTTACCAAAACTATGCCCAGGTGGTAGGTACCGGTCTTAATTTGTGCCGGTAAAGAGACATCTATCTGCCGTGTATCCTCCGCGCCGGGGGCCAAAGTAATATTTGTCGCCTGGCCCAAAAGAATATCTTGGGGAGTAATAACTTCTTCTCGAGACAGATAAACCCGCGCGGTAGCTTGGGCACCTAACTCACCTTGATTGCGTAGCCGACAACTCACCCGCAGTTGCGCCCCAGGAAGGGCCCGGGCGGTGCCTAGGCTGACCTGATCGACGCTCAGCGCTGGCAAAGGTGCTCGCAGCCGGATATCCTCGGTAGCCGCGGTGAAGTTATTGTATTCGTTGCGTTCAGCGATTTGGCCTAGTGGGTCGACCTCGGCGGCGAGGTAATAGTTGCCATCGAGGCCTGCAGGCAAGGTCACTGGGATAGTTTCGGTGTGAATCGCCGTTTGGCTCACGGTAAAGGGACCAAAATCCCCCACACTGCGAGCGCCGGTCTTTTGACCGTCCCGAGTAAGATATACGCGAATCCCCACTGAGGCGCTGGCTTGATGCGCGGTCAAAATAGCTACGGAGACCGATACTTGCTGGCCTTGAACCCCTACGCGCGGCCCGGAGACACCATTAACCTTGAGATCGATCTGCGCCCAGGCAGGCGCTGCGCTCATGAGTAGGCCGGCCAGGATTCCCAAAACAGAGAAGGCACGGAAGATAGACTTGCCCACGATGGAAGGCAGTTTAGCCGAAGCACCATCGGTCTTACTTCGGCGCCTTGGCCGAGTATAAAGACTGACGGTGGGACTCTGGGTTCCCCCATACTTATCCGTTAATAAAGGCACCGTAGGGGCTGGGTACCAAATGGGGCGTCCGCCAACCAGGTCAAAGCGCCGCTAAAAGCGCTTTAAAAGGAGCCGCACATCGCCTTCGGCACGATAGTTCCGTCTCGCATAAAGTTTTGCTCAGGCCACTGGATGGTACCGGCAATCCAGACGTCATCGTCTTCCCGCATCGCCTGAGTAAACTCGGCGGCGAGCAAGCCATAGACATAGACTCGCAAGGTGGCGTTGGAGACGCTGGTCGGCCAGGAAGAGACTTCCTCAGCGGTGGAGTAATAATGAACCGCAATGGTGTAGCGCCCGTCGGGAATGAAGCGGGAGGCGCCATGGCCGTCGATATTGATGTTTTCTGGACCAAAACCAGCCCGGTCATCCACATCGAGACGAGGGTTGGCGCCAGGAGTCATGGGATACCAATCGGGGGTGCGTGCGCAGTCGCGATAGTGCACCGAAGTATTGCAGTCGCAGAAGGTTCCGCCCTCGCGAATCAAATGCAAGTCGAGGTCCGAGTCAGGATGGTCCCAAGTCAGTTCAATGCGGACGGCATTGGTGGGCAGTGCTTCCACCACCACCTTGGCTGCTTCGCTCTCTAGGCCCAAAGCATCGGTGACCACCAACTCTAGCTCATAGGTTCCGGTGAGATCGGCCCAGAAACTAGGTTTAGCCGTGCGAGAACGCTCCAGTTCAGTAGTGGAACCACCAGGGGTACTCACCAAGGTCCAGCGATAGCTCAAGGGCTCGTCGGGTGGGTTATCTTGGTCATAGCTCTTGGAGCCGTCCAAAGTAACTCGGCTCCAAGGTTCTACGGTTTGATTCTCACCTGGCACGGCGATAGGTGGCAGGTTTCCTTTTGCCGTAAGGGGGATTTGAACCCATCCAGGTTTCCCAGGAACATTCTTCTCCTCCAATACATTGGACTCAATAAAGATAGTTGCCGTGATAGTTACCGTCACCGATTCCGGTAATTCCGCTCGCAAACTCACGCTGGCCCGAGCATCGGGAGCGAGGCGCCCTGGCATTTGAGGCGCGGGGGTCGAAGTGGTGATGCGGAAAGGCGCATTCGCCGGCTCAATGCGAATGCGATCGATGAGAAGGTCATTAGTGCCGGTGGATTGAATCAAGAAAGAAGAAATGGCGATGCCGCCCGAAGGTACGAAGCCGAAGTCAATGGCTGCGGGGCTCACTTTGATATCGGGGCGCCGACTATCCGAACCGCGGCCCACCATGGTGATGGTTACGGTTCCGTTTTGGGGATCGTCGGTGGTGAAAGTGGCGGTGGCCGTAGCAATGCGCAGTCTTTGGGCTCGAAAGCGCACATTCAAGGCGTGCTCTTCATTGCGCTTGAGCTCAGAGATTGGATTGAGCAGTTGGAAGCAGCCCCCGCAGTCGTCCTTGATTTCGCTGGAAGTAATCAGTCCCCTGCCTAAATCGAGGTTGCGAATAGTCACCACCTCGATCTTTTGCTGGCCAAGTTCGACGCGCCCAAAGTCGAGATGTGCCGGGTCGAAGTCGAAAAGTGCGGTTCGTTGACTGACTTGTTCGTCTTCGCAGGCAGTAGTGCCCGCCACCAAGGCCAAGAGAAGCAAGCCGCGGTTTCGCCAGAGCCCAAACATGCTAGCAAGCATACCCTCAAGGCCCGGGGCTTCGGTCAAGATTCCCTCGGCAACGGTCTGGGCAATTCAGAGGGTTTTACCAGGTATTGGGCCCACCCCAGCGGAATGCACCCAGGTGCTTTTCTTCCTCCGTACCTGGGCTTTACGAACTTCAGCGGTGTCCTCAGCCGAACCCGCCTGCCAGTTTTGATCATATTGGCGCAGATAGTAGCTGAGTTTTCCTTGGCAATCCTTGGCCTGGGCCTTGTCGATGAAGGGCCCATTGCCCAACGGGGTGACCTCGATAGTTGAGACCTCACAGTCGGTCTGCTTGGCAACTATCTCAGCAACTATCTTAAGTTCATAGTCGACCTCAAATTGATAGTATTGTTCACCTTGGATGCTGACATAGTTGTAGCTCAAACAGCCACCAAGGCTTGATGCCCAAAGAACTATCCATAGTCGGCCAAACATAGTTTCATACGCTGATATTAACAACCTTAGGTCAAGCCTTCGGAGAATAAGAATACACCCCTTGTCTATCCGATGGGCCGTTTAGCGGGGCCTTCGCCTAGCCTTCATGCCCGGGCGATGCTAGCGATTGAGCCATGAGCACCTTAAAGGACAGAACCATCCTAATCAGTGGCGCCAGCCGGGGTATCGGCTTGGCAATCTCCAAGCGCTGCGCCCAAGACGGCGCCAATATCGCCATTGCCGCTAAGACCGCTGAGCCCCATCCCAAGCTGCCGGGTACCATCTACACCGCAGCAGAAGAGATCGAAGCCGCCGGCGGCAAGGCGCTGCCCCTCATTTGCGATATTCGCGACGAAAACGCCGTTCAAGCCGCCGTTACCAAGACGGTTGAGACCTTTGGTGGCATCGACATCGTCATTAACAATGCCAGTGCCATCAACCTGACTAACACCGAGATGACGCCCATGAAGCGCTTTGACCTCATGCACGGCGTCAATGCGCGCGGCACTTATTGCTTCACCCAAGCCGCCCTGCCCTATCTCAAGAAAGGCACCAACCCGCACATCCTCACCAATGCGCCACCGCTGAGCATGAAGCCCAAATGGTTCGAAAATCATGTGGCCTACACCATGGCTAAGTACGGCATGAGCATGTGTACTTTGGGTTGGGCCGAGGAGTTCAAAGAATACGGCATAGCAGCCAACTCACTTTGGCCTAAGACCGCCATCGCCACCGCGGCCATCAATATGCTCGGCGGCGAAGCGATGATGAAAACCTCCCGCAAGCCCGACATCATGGCGGAGGCTGCCTACGCGGTTCTAATCAAAGATGCCAAAACCAACACCGGCAACTTCTACATCGACGAGGAAGTGCTCAAGGAAGCCGGCGAGACCGACTTCGATAAGTATGCCTACGACCCCAACGTCGAGCCCATGATCGACTTCTTCCTCGACTAACTCCCTCTTCTACCAACCATTCAGAATCTGCTCACTTTCAGGGCAGACTTTCTTTTCTTTGACTTAGTGTTGCATAGACACTATGATGGCATCATGGTTGCTCAACAAGCCCACCTCGACGCGCTCTTTCATCGTAGTCCTGAGCAAATCAAGGCTTTGAGAAGCAATCACCTGCCTCAAGAACTCGCACAGAACCTGGTCGGACCTTTAGGGCCCCCTAAGGACGCTCATTTTCCGCTACTTTTTCTTCTGATGGCCATGAGTCTCGGCCTGGCCATAGGTTTGGTGAGCTACAGTTTACTGCTTTTCTATATAGGCTTGGGACTTAGTCAAACTATCTTGGTTTATGCCTTAGTCATCGATAGTCGCCACCGTAAGCAACAGCGACAAAAGGCCGAGATGGTTTGGCTCCGAAACCTCTGGGGTGAAGTCCAAACAGAGCGACACTGGACCTTTAGCTACCGAGATCTCTGCTTTATTAGTTCAAAGCTGACTTTTGAGCATCACTCCACGCCCACCTCAGACTACAAAAAAGAAGTCAACCTAGGGCCAGGAATGGGCGAAAAGTTCATTATAGGCCCAGCCAAGGCCTATGTAGCCATGGTTCCTTACTTTAGAAACAAGCTGGTAGAATATGTTCCGGTGCTGCTCTATTTGGAACTATTGGAAGGGGCGAAGATAGTTGAGAAGGCGATGGAAAATCCACCGCCTAAGGCACCATGGCTCTAGCCAACTATTGCAGCGTAACGGTTAAGAAGTAGGGCTCGATAGTTCGAGAGTTTCGATAACTCTCTACCCGGATATAATAAGTATTTCCAGGCACCACTGTGTGGTTGCTGATCAAAGAGCAAGTCGAAAAGCCACCGTCATCATCGGTGAGTATCTGCATACCCATGACATCGTCCAAGTAAAGTACCGAGTCCCCATTACAAGTATTGGCATTAGCCAGCTCGCCCTGGGTTCGCACCGTTAGCGAGGTCGCTCCCGCAGGAATCACGATGGAGAAGCGGTCGATGTCGGTCATGGGCGAAATTCGTCCCTCGACCAGCTGAAGACCTGCTTGGCTGCCCAAAGCATTGGCCTCGCCGGTCTGATCGTTGGGCTCGGTCTCGGCGATAACCATGCCTTCAAAGCGACAGGTCGAGCTACAGCCATCGCCGCTGAAGATATTGCCATCGTCGCAGTTCTCACCGTTGGAGGCTTCGATCACCCCGTTGCCACACTTATAAGGGAAACTTCCCACAGATACTTCAAAAGCGGGGATTGGAGCATTATTGCCATACTCTTCGATGAGCAAATAATAGGTTCCTGGGTCGAGCAATGCACCAGTAGTAGTCTGGTCAATGGCTGAACAAGCGGCCGGCCCACCATCATCGTTGAAGGCAATCTGATCACCTTGGGTATTAAACACTCGGAAGTAAGTATCTCGGCTGTCGCAACTATTGGCCATTTGGGTAGGCGCAAAGACCTCAGCATCAAGATAGGTGGTGGAAGTCACCACCAAGCGAACCCGCTCCGGGCGACCGGTGACAATCATTCCGGGAATCAAGGTGGGGGTTGTGGTAGGCAACGTGACTTCGCCTAGGACCTCATAGGTACACATGGCGTTACAGCCATCCAGGGGCATGGTATTACCATCGTCACACTCTTCGGCTCCGTTGTTCTCCACAATGCCGTTGCCGCAAACCGGCGGAGCTATAGTTACGTTGAGCTGGACCTGGCCAAAGGTCTCATACTCACCTTCTACCAAGAGATAGTAGCTACCCGCAGCAAGATTGGTGGCAAAACTATCTGCAGGAACTGTAATCGCCGCACAGTTGAGGCCGCCCATAACCGGACCACCAGCGGTGCGCCGACCCAAGATGTTATAGTTAGCATCCATCAAGGTCAGAGCGGTATCGACATTCATACAGCCGCCGGCGGGGTCGATGGCTTCAGCGCCGATACTTGAACCACCGCCAGTGACATCTATTTGCACCACTGCAAAGTCGTTCGCAGCCATGAGATTGAGGCCCAAAGAGCCGCCAGTACCGGTGAGCACCGTGGTTTGCACCTCGTACTGACAAATGCTGCTGCAACCATCTCCGGTGAAGCGATTGCCGTCATCACAGACTTCGTTACGGCTGCGCTCTACCAAACCATTACCGCAACCTGGCGCCACTACTTGAACCCGGACGAAATAGTTATTGAGACTTCCGCCGGCTCGAGCACGCACCCGGATGAGATAGTTTCCAGCGCTCAAAGCGAATACTTCTGGATGGATGGCCGGTGAAGCCAAGCCACAAACAGCGCCTCCGTTGCTGGGGCCTTGCGCATCATTGAGCAATACGGTGGTGCCGTCTGCTTGATAGATTGATAGTTCCACACCAGGAGCAGCGCAGCCGCCGATATTTCCGGCAAAGCTGGAGATGTGCAAATGGTGTCCCTCGGGAACATTGACGGAGAGCCAGTCTTCATCGCTGGTGGGCAAACTGCCGGTATGCCAACTGACTGCAGCGGAGGCGGTAACTACTCCAGGACCGCTAGGAGTATCATTGCCTGCTCCCTCCCGCTCTACGAGGCCCTCAAAGCCACAGGATCTATCGCAACCGTCTCCAGGCATGAGATTGCCGTCATCGCAGCTCTCAGTCGCTTCTAAGACGCCATTGCCGCAGCCGGGAGCTAAGGATTGTACCTGCAAACTATAGCTACCAAAGCCACCGCGGCTTTCTACGCGAATAAGGTAGGTGCCGGCAGGCATGGCAAAGAGATCGGAATCATCGAGATGACTGACCGCGGAGCAAACTCCTTGTCCGGCAGCGTCGTCGCTTTGGGCTAATAGTTGCCCGCCGCGAGTATAGACCGAAAGCAAAGTATCAAAACCGCAGTCTCGACCGGTAGAAGCACTCAAATAGCCACCTTCGGCAATATCTACCGTAAACCAGTCTTCACGTAGCTTACTATCTACGCGCTCCGAGATAGTATTTTCGGGACCCACCAAGTTTTGGCTGACGTAGACCACAGCTTCGGATTGCTGCATGCCACCGGCGCTGGAAGCGGTCAGGGTAAACAAAGTAGAGGCGGTAGCGGTCACCACATAGCTGCCGGAACGGTCGATGGCGGTGGCGCCGCCGAAGGAAGTCAGCAAACGACCATTTCCGTGCAGCTCAATACGAGCGGTGTCGCGGGTAGCCCAAGCCAAGGTCGCGGTGCCGGTGCCCAATAGATAGGTATTCGGCTGGGCCGTGAAACTATCTATTTGTGCGGGACGGTGTCCGTAGACAGTGGTCATCGCCCGAGTCATGCCGTGAGGGTTGACGGCCAATAGTTCAAACTCCTGGGCGCTATTTTCAATGCGCACGTTAAAGACACCTTCGGAGGCGGTAGAGGTATGAATCACCTTATCGTCCTCTAGGATGCGGATTTCGTCGCTGCCTTCAGCGCGCCAGGTCAAAGCCGCGCTGCGTCCGAGAGCAACCTGCTCTGGCACACCCGCGAAGGCAGCAACCAAAGGCGCTCGAGGACGCACGGTGACGCTGAGCATCTGGGTGGCATCGGGGCCAGTGCTGCCCCGGGCGGTGAGCACATAGGGCAAGTCTCGGCGGGGATAGACCACCAATTGGCCTTGGGTAGGCCCGTTGCTCACTAAGACTTCTTTGGCAGCATCGCTGCCTTGAGACAGTTCGATACCCTGATCGGAGTTAAAGGCGATCCAAGAGATAGTTGTGGGGCGCCCGTAGTCGACCTCTTGGGGGGTCGCTTGAAACTGGGAGATAGTTGGATCGTCGTCAGGAAGCACCACGATAGATACTTGCTGGTTGACAGTATCCCAATCATTTTGGGCGACCAAACGATAGGTCTGGTCGACGTTGGGCCTGACCTCCACCATTCCCGAGGCTTCGGAACCGGAATAGACCGAGTTCCCTTGCTTATCCTCGATAGATAGATTGGCCACATTCTCAACCCGCCAGCGAATGGTAGCCGACTCGCCTTTGACCAAGCTCATTTTGTCGATAGCGAACTCTTGGATACGGGGCGGCATGCCGGCATTGGGATCTACTTGCACCGCGACTTGAGCCAGGGCCTCATGACCGCCTCGACCGTAAGCGACCAAGGTGAATTCAGTGTCTACGGTGAGCGGAGCGGTAGAAAAGGAACTCACCGGGCGATTCACCGTATCTAGGAGAACACCGCCGGGGCTGGCCCTGAGCGTGATGTTGCTGCCATTGGCTACTCGCCAAGACAGCACCGCCTTACCACCGGGCCCCACGGCGCGCACATTGGCCTCGAAGACCTCGATGGTAGGTTGAATGATAGGTTCGGTTGGGGCTTCGCCACAGGCTGTCAAAGCGGCTATGCCGCTTAGTAAAACCAAGTATCTTCCTAGATCCCGCATCTTATCTCCTAGCCCACACTGGTGGCTTACCCGATTGCTGTCCCAGGTCACACCTGACTCCGTCGATGACTCCCGCATAAAAGTCACCGCAGCATTCCGCAGCTGCCACATAGGCGCAAAGAAATCGCACCGCGGTTGCGTGTCAAGGTCTGCCCTCAAAGGGAATCACTTATTTCACCAAGGACCTATAGTTTTACATGAGCTTGATGCACTATGGTGCCGTCCCCGTCGGCAT
>SPJK01014408.1_pt1 | contig 10920 bp, 13 predicted proteins | sample 3741771 | NCBI WGS metagenome assembly SPJK01 (sample SAMN10925997, study PRJNA522277) | cold seep metagenome | isolation source: Elba SIP-enriched marine methane seep metagenome, extraction at timepoint T2 | place: Italy: coast of Elba, Mediterranean Sea
CAAGCCAAGTCCAACGATTGGCATAAGAATTTTGGCAAAGCCTACAAAAGTGCTATACGTGTTCTCTGACCGAAGCATCTGCTGCCTTAATGCGAAAAGATGTCAATTTCGGGCCAGCCGCCCAGATCCAATGTCGCGCGTGTCGGCAAGAAATCAAAGCAAGATTGTGCGATTTCTGCGCGCCCTTCACGATCAAGCATGACGTTCAGTTTTCCCATCAAGCGGTGCAGATACAAAACGTCCGACGCTGCATAAGATATTTGCGCTGCTGTCAGCTCTTTTGCGCCCCAGTCCGAACTTTGCTGTTGCTTGGAAATATCAACGCCCAGCAGTTCAACCAACAAGGCCCGAAGTCCGTGCCGATCTGTATAGGTTCGCACCAACTTGCTTGCAATCTTAGTGCAGTAAATGGGGGATGCCATGACACCAAATGCATTCTGCATCGCAGCCACGTCAAAGCGCGCAAAGTGGAATATTTTCAGAACATTAGAGTCCGCCAGCAACCTTGAAAGGTTCGGAGCTTCACGCTGGCCTTTCGCGATTTGCACTAGGTGTGCATTGCCATCACCAGAGGACAATTGAACGACGCATAGACGGTCACGAACAGGGCTCAAGCCCATGGTTTCACAGTCAATCGCAACGATTGGTCCAAGGTCCAAATTGTCTGGAAGGTCGCCCTGGTAGATTTTGTTGACCACAATAGCTCCTTTGCCGTTCTGCGGCCCTGTACTACAGTTTGGGGAGTGGTGCCCAGGAGAGGCAACTTCAGCCTCCTCATAGATGGACACTGCACCACTCAACCCACTGTAATTACCGCATTCAGAATTTCTCTTGCCTCATAGCTGAACATGGCTCACTCTTCAATCCAATGCTCCAGGGTGGTCTAAAAGGTGGTCCATATATGACGGTGCACAATGCGATTTCGCAGATGCGAGCCAAGAACATGGAAGCCGGGAAGTACGCCGACGGTCAGGGCCTGTGGCTGTTCAAGAGCCGGAAGGAGGCTGGTAAATGGATACTCCGATTGGTGATCTCCGGCAAACGTCGCGAGATGGGCTTGGGCCGGTGGCCAGATGTTTCTATCGGTGAGGCACGGCGTCGGGCGGAGGATGCGCGACGGCAGCTTCGCGATGGCGTTGATCCGATCGAGGCGCGGGCGAAGCAGAAAGTGCGCGTGGAGCGGATCACTCTTGGGGAAGCCGTTGAGGGATGCTTTGAAGCGCGGCAAGCCCAACTAAAAAGCGATGGTAAGGCGGGACGCTGGCTGTCGCCTCTCACGGTTCACATCCTGCCCAAGTTCGGGAGCACGCCTGTTGAGGATATCGATCAGCACGTCTTGAAGCGTGCTCTTGAGCCGATCTGGCACCAGAAGCCTGACACCGCGCGCAAGGCGATGAACCGGCTGAACCTGACGCTCAAGCACGCCGCTGCATTGGGGTTGGACGTGGATCTTCAGGCGACGATGAAAGCGCGGGCCTTGCTAGGGAAGCGACGGCACGAGGTGCACCACATCCCATCGCTTGCCTACGCGCAAACTCCGGCATTCTATCAGTCGCTACAAAGCTCGGAACTCGTCTTAGTCTTGGCACTAAGGTTTTTGATCCTGACGGCAGCGCGCACCAGCGAGGTTCGCTTTGCTTCGCTCGGCGAGATTGACGATGGCGTGTGGCACCTTCCCGCATCACGCACGAAGACCGGGAAAGAGCACCGGGTGCCGCTATCATCGGAGGCCTTGGAGGTCTTGAGCCAAGCTGAGAGTACGACAGGCGGCGGGCTGATGATGTTCCTCAGTCCCAGAGGCAAGGCGCTCTCTGACGCGGCCATAAGCCGGTACATGCAGCGCGCTGGTCTGGAGGCGCGACCACACGGCTTTCGCGCGACCTTCCGCACTTGGGTCGAGGAGACGACAGACACGCCCTATGAGGTCAAAGAGAGCGCTCTGGGCCATCAAGTCGATAGCGGTGTCGAGCGCGCCTACCAGCGCTCCGATAGGCTGGAAAAGCGCGCAGTGCTCATGAGCCAATGGGCTGAGTACTTGACCAAATCGAAGTGACAAAAGTCAATTCTGCCATTCTTTCAGGCATTGGAACCCGCGAATGATACCTTACATGGTCTCTTTTAAGCTGTGAATTAATCCTGACGTCGAGCCCCAAGGCTAAGCCCGGAACCTGGCAAAGATACACTCACGCTCTAAACCAAAACTGCTTCTCTATGGCTGATACAACTATGTCGTTAACAAGCTCAGAGCAGTCTATCTGTCTGACGTCAGCGCTTATGGGTCCAAATAGGGCAATTTGATAAGAGAGGGTTTCTGGCTCATCGTGACCACCATGGAGTGGAAGATCCTGGATTGCTGTGAGAGGGGCCAGTCTTTGATCCGTCAGGCTGTGCTTCAAACAGGCCAGGGCATGGTCTTCGACAATTCGATGATCAACGCGCCGGCTCGCTTGGTCCTATTGTTCGCCGCGGTCCGACTGATCCAAGCCGAGCCGTTCCTACCAAGCTGGGCGCTGACCAGCTATGCCGAGGACCTTGTGATTTTGCGGCGTTAGATTGGGCGGGGATTTTGCCTTCATCTCAATATAGGGTGCTTCCACACGCCTTGGATACGGTTTTGATCTGGGCTTCAGGGGGCAAGTCCGCACCCAAATTTAAATCCGACTTCGCCTTTTCGTTTGGCATGCGAATAAGTGCGTCTGTCTTGCCGACCGATTTCAGCCGCGTCCACCATGCGTCCACCAATGCGCATATGCCTGCGCAATCCCTTCCTCCAAGCCCCGCGCCCGGTTCCAGCCCAGAGCATGCAGCCGCCCGGAATCCATCAGTTTTCGCGGTGTCCCATCGGGTTTGTCCGCATCAAAGGTTAGGCGCGCCTCATAGCCCACCATGCGGGCAATGGTCTCCGCCAGCTCGCGGATCGTGACCTCGATGCCAGAGCCAACATTCAGCGGCACATCACCTGAGTAGTCCTTCAGCAGGAAAACTAGAGCGTCGGCTAGGTCGTCCACGTGGAGGAACTCCCGCAGCGGCTTGCCTGAACCCCAGACGACGACCTCGGGCGCGCCGCTTTGTTTGGCCTCATGGAATTTACGCAGCAGCGCGGGCAGCACGTGAGAGTTTTCCAGATCGTAATTGTCACCGGGACCGTACAGATTGGTCGGCTGCGCGCTGATAAAGTCCGCGCCGTATTGCTTGCGGTAGGCTTGGCACAGCTTGATGCCGGCGATCTTGGCGATGGCATACCATTCATTGGAGGGCTCCAGCGGCCCGGTCAGCAGCGCATCCTCGGTGATCGGTTGCGGCGCGTATTTGGGGTAGATGCAGGAGGAGCCGAGGAAAAGCAGCTTCTCGACCCCATTGGCATAAGCGCTTGTGATTACGTTGGTTTGCAGAGCGAGATTTTCGGCCAGAAAGTCCACCGGGTAGGTCGCATTGGCATGTATGCCGCCGACTTTGGCTGCAGCTAAGATCACCGCATCAGGCTTTTCCGCTGCAAACCAATCGCGAACGGCTGCCTGATTGGTCAGGTCGAGCTCGGCGCGCGTCGTTGTAATGACATCACAAGGCTCATTTGCCAGACGGCGCACCAAAGCCGCGCCCACCATCCCGCGATGGCCTGCCACGAAGACGCGTTTACCGGTCAGATCAAAGGACATACCTCTACCCTTCCAACGACACCGGCAATTCCAGCCCGTGCTCTTTTAACAGCTTCAAGCGCCGGGCGGATTTGAGATCTTCCATCACCATCTCGGCGCACATCTCTTGGGCGGTGATTTCTGGCACCCAGCCAAGTTGCGCTTTGGCTTTCGACGGATCGCCCAGCAGCGTTTCTACCTCTGCGGGGCGGAAATAACGCGGATCGATGCGCACGACGACATCGCCGACACAAAGCGCCGGAGCTTTTTCGCCATCGATGGCCGTCACGGTTGCAATCTCGTCCACGCCCTCGCCGGTGAAGGCGAGCGATACGCCCAACTCTGCTGCGGACCAAGTGATGAACTCGCGCACCGAATACTGCACACCAGTGGCGATCACGTAATCCTCGGGGGTGTCTTGTTGCAGCATCATCCACTGCATCCGCACGTAGTCTTTCGCATGCCCCCAGTCGCGCAAGCTGTCGATATTGCCCATATAGAGGCACTGCTCGAGGCCCGTTGCGATATTGGCCAGACCGCGGGTAATCTTGCGGGTCACGAAGGTCTCGCCGCGCCTAGGGGACTCGTGGTTAAAGAGGATCCCGTTGCAGGCGTAGATGCCGTAGGCCTCGCGGTAGTTCACGGCGGTCCAATAGGCGTACATCTTGGCCACGGCATAGGGCGAGCGCGGGTGGAAAGGGGTGGCCTCTGTTTGCGGGATTTCCTGCACGAGGCCGTAAAGCTCGGAGGTAGAGGCCTGATAGAACTTGGTCTTCTTCTCCAGCCCTAAAAAGCGGATCGCCTCCAGCATGCGCAGCGTGCCCATCGCATCCACATCGGCGGTGTATTCAGGCGCTTCAAAACTAACGGCGACATGGGATTGCGCGCCGAGGTTATAGACCTCGTCGGGCTGAACTTCAGAGATAATCCGCGTCAGGTTCGAGCTATCGGTCAGATCCCCGTAATGCAGCTTGAAGCGCGCATTATCGTTGTGCAGGTCTTCATAGATGTGATCAACACGTTGGGTGTTGAACAGCGATGCCCGGCGCTTGATGCCATGCACCTCGTAGCCTTTATCGAGCAGAAACTCCGCCAGATAGCTGCCATCTTGGCCGGTGATGCCGGTGATAAGTGCTCGTTTCATGCTCTGCCCTTGATTGTGTCCCGCTCGGAAGAGCTTGGCGGGACTGTCGGTGATGACTGTTCCAATTTTGTGAACACTGCGCAAGGGCTCGGGCGGTTTTAGGGCATTTGGGTGGCTGCAGAGCCATCTTGATGGTCAATCGCGGCGAAATAGATCGCGGCAGGTTCACTCCAAAGAGCCATTCTCGGTGTCTGTGCTTAATGTGAGACCGATATGCAGGGTCATGCGCCCGGATGAACGACGCATGCCAGCTATGGTGCTGCGAAGGACGGGGGCTTGAGGTCTGGGGGGCACGACCCGCGACTTGCGTCGCGCTCGCATTCGGGGCAGACCTTGGCCTAGATTGGCACAGTAATGTTCTGACGAGGTAAGGGCTCAGCATGGCAGGATTGATACGGCGGCTGTTTGGGCAAAAACCCCGCAGATCACTTCCCAACCGGCAGCGATCGCGCTCCGAAAGCCTACCGCTACAGGTGCGCCTTCCGGTAATACCCCCGCTGACCTATGTGGTGGGCGACATCCATGGCTGCCTTGATCTGTACCTAAAGCTCGAAACGCAAATCATGGAGGCGGTGGGCGACATCCCGGTTCTGATTATTTCCGTAGGCGATCTGGTAGATCGTGGTCCTGAAAGCGCAGGCGTGATTGCGCATCTGATGTCGTCACCTCCCAAAGGCGCGCAGCGATTGGTTCTTATGGGTAATCACGAGCAGATGATGCTTGAGTTCTTCAAGGCTCCCCGTGCTCATATCCGTTGGCTCGACTACGGGGGCCGCACGACCCTGACCTCCTATGGTGTGGACGAGTTGCAGATGGGTGGGTTTGACCTGCCCGAGGACCTGCTCGCCCAGAAGATGCAGGCTTTGGTGCCGGCCGAGCATCTGGCCTGGCTACGCGGTCTTCCGGGCGCCGTTCGTCTGGGGGATCGATATTTTGTCAGTCATTCGGGCATCAACCCGTCCAAGCCGCTTGGCAATCAGTCGGCCCGTGATTTGATGTGGACGCGAGGAATGCAAGGCCCACCGCCTGCGGGGATCACCGTGGTTCATGGACATACGCCAATCGACACCGTCGATTTGACCGGGCCATATATTGATATCGATACCGGGGTCTACCAAACCGGACGCCTGTCGGCTCTAAGGCTGACACCAGAAGGCGCACCGGAGTTGATCGAAGTCTCGGCCTCGTAAACACTTCTGCCGTAAGCCCATTTGTACATGGATAGCACTTTCCAAAAGACGGCGCAGATGCCGACCCAGACCTATGCCAGCCAAGGCGATGCGCTGGTATGATCTTGGGTGACGGGCATGAGGTCCCGGGCTATGCTGGAGAGCGGACAAGACGGCTGGAAAACGGATTAGTCATCGTTGGGATCCTTCTCGGAGGCGATTGAAGCTCGGCTGGACCCTGCCGAAAAAAGGTTAACGCTTTTTAAACTTTGCGTGCGGTGGGAGGAGGTGTGGTGCAACATCCCGAAAGAGACTGAGCCGGACCTATCGTTTCGCAGGCGATGCGGTGGAGCAGCAGTACTGATCTATTTAGTCATTGCCAAACAGGTCTCGCGTAGAGACCTTGTCGGCGACATCCATCAAATCTTCTGCCTGCCGATTGGCGATGATCACATCGGCTTTTGATTTGAACGCCTCAAGATCCCGAAGCACGCGGGAGCCGAAGAATTCGTCTTCTTCAAGCGCAGGTTCATACACGATCACCTCAATGCCCTTTGACTTGATCCGCTTCATAATGCCTTGGACCGCGCTTTGGCGGAAGTTATCCGACCCGGCCTTCATCACCAGTCGGTAAATGCCGACCACTTTCGGTGCTCGGCGCAGGATTTCCTCGGCAATAAAATCTTTCCGCGTCCGGTTCGCGTCTACAATCGCCTGCATCAGGTTTTGTGGGACTTGGTCGTAATTCGCGAGCATCTGCTTGGTGTCTTTTAGCAGGCAACAGCCGCCATAGCCGAAGGAGGGGTCAGCAGGCCAGCGAAAATCTCAGCGCGGGCGTCTTGTTGGCCGATGATGATCCGGCTGGGATGCAGGTTGTCATAGAGGGCGCGGCCCTCGCGCAGGAACTCCGGCGAGAAAATCACCTAGCGCGTGTCCATCTCTGCGCTCACGCGTATGGTAAAGCCCACGGGCACGTAGATTTGACGATGATAATCGCGTTCCGATTGACCGCAATCACTTGCGCAATGACCGCTTCGACGCTGGAAGTGTCGAAAGAGTTCGTAACCGGATCGTAGTTGATCGGTGTGGCGACAAGGACGTAATCCGCATTTTCATAGGCCTCATCGCCGTCCGTTGTGGCGCTCAAATTAAGCTGCCTTTCTCGCGAGATACTGTTCGATCTCATGAATCCATGATCGGCGATTGCCGCGCATTCAGCTGCGCGACCCTGTGCTCGGAGATATCTACCGCGGCGACGGTGTTATGTTGTGCAAGCAAAACTGTGTTGGAGAGGCCCACATAGCCGATACCTGCAACAGCGATTTTCATTAATGATTTTCCTAGAAGTAAAATGAACTCAGCAGGGGTTTTGTCCCATCATTGGAAAAGAGGCGAGGCAATCATTGGAGTTTTCCTTGGGCATCACTACCGTCCATTAGCTCTGACCAAAATTGGCTCTAGACCGACTGTCCTGGCTCTTAATAATCGGAAACACTGGAGATACTGGGCCCGTTATCCCTTCGCCCCCTGTCCGCGCGCGTAGACGTCCTCGTAACGAACGATGTCGTCCTCGCCCAGATACACCCCAGTCTGCACCTCGATTAGCACCATGGGCACCTTACCCGGATTCTCCATCCGGTGGACTGCGCCCAAGGGAATGTAAACCGACTGGTTCTCGGTGACTAATTTCACCGTATCGTCCACAGTTACCTTCGCCGTGCCTTCAACCACGATCCAGTGTTCGGCGCGGTGGACGTGGCTCTGCAGCGACAGCGCAGCACCTGGTTTAACCACGATGCGCTTGACCTGGAATCGGTCACTTAGCGCCAGCGTCTCGAACCAGCCCTAGGGGCGGTGGTCTCGTGGGAATTCTGTTGCCTGCTTGGCGCCTTTAGCCTTGAGCGCCGCGACCGCCAGTTTGACGTCTTGCGCGCGGCTTGCGTCGGCCACCAGAACTGCATCGGGGGTGGCGACCACGATGGTGTTGCTTAGGCCGATCCCGACCAGTTCAAGCCCGTCGGCCTCGGAGCGCAGGAGGGTGCCTTCGCACGCGATCGCGGTGCTTGGTCCTGTCGTAACCACGCCTGCGCCGCTTTCGCGCCAGACGGCGTTCCAGCCGCCCAAATCGCTCCAAGCGCCGGTGAAGGGGACCACGGACATGTTGTCAGCCTTCTCCATCACCGCGTAATCGATCGAGATATCCTCGGCCTGCGCCCAAGGGTCTGCATCCAGCCGGAAGAAGGTCAGATCGCTTTGCAGCCCATCGACCGCCGCCTGCACTGGTCCGATCAGTTGCGGGCAATGGGCCTTAAAGGCGGCGATGATGGAGCGCGCCGAGAAGAGGAAAATACCCGCGTTCCATAGGAAGTTCCCGCTGGCGAGCATGGCTTCGGCCGTAGCAGTATCAGGTTTTTCGACAAAGCGGGTTAGGGGCACGGGGCCGCCTTCTGGGGGGGCGGAGAGCTCCAGATAACCATAACCCGTCTCGGGCCGGTCGGGCGCTATGCCGAAGGTGACCAGACCGCCTGCTTCCGCGACGGATCGGCCGAGATCAACGGCTGCGTGGAAGGCGTCGGCGTCGGGGATGACTTGATCCGATGGTGCGATCAGCATCAAGGCATCGGGGTCTTTAGTCGCGAGATGCAGGGCGGCTGCCAGCACTGCGGGGGCGGTGTTGCGGGCGTCTGGCTCGATCAACACTGTACCGTTTTCGACACCTCAGGCGGCAAGTTGTTCGGTCACGATGAAGCGGAAATCCGAGCCGGTGATCACGAGGGGTACGGCATATCCCGCTCCAGACAGGCGCTTGGCTGAGGCTTGAAACAGGCTCTCGCTGCCCACCAGTTGAGTGAATTGCTTGGGGAAACTCTTGCGGCTCAGCGGCCAAAGCCGTGTGCCTGAGCCACCGCAGAGAAGAACAGGGGTGATGGTCATCGACGCGCTCCGAGCCGAAAGTGGCGTATACTTGGAGGGTTTGCCACGGTTGCGACCACAGTGTCACGGGTCGAAAGAAGTATTTTGGGAAATTGGTAGCACGCGGATACTAACGGCAATGGCGTAAATTATTGAACTTTTCTCTTTCCCTTTATGGCGACGCCGCCGAAGCGGTCACAGTCTTGATGGGGCATCGTTCTGTGTATCTTGGGGCCAGACTGTCAATGTTCGGCCCGCAAATGCGTGTCCTGCAGAAGCCTGCCTGTGGCTCTAAGGACCCAAAAAATTGTGGATAAGCCAACATTCGATTGATGCAGGGTTCCTCTTTTGCGCGTTTCAATGTAGGAGATCGACAAAAGCAAAGACTGGGGCATTGGCAGTATGCGCAACTTTATCGTTATCTTGGTTTGTTTTGTCCTAGCGGCCTGCGCGGATGGATTTACGACCTTTCCTGTGGATGAAGCAGCGCAGGACAGCGTTAAGGAGGAGGTAACAATTGTTCGCCTCGACGCCACAAACATAGGTCAATTTACAACTTCGGCCCGAGCCCCACAAGCCGCTTCCTTCAGGACGTCAAATCGCTGGGAGTACCGTGTCGGTCCAGGTGATATTCTTTCGGTGACAGTGTTCGGCCACCCCGACTTTACAACGCCCGCCGGCGAGGGCCGCAGTGCATCTGACTCAGGATTTGCGGTGCAGGCTGATGGATCGTTTTTCTATCCCTTTATTGGGTCTGTGATGGCGAACAATCGTCCAGTGGCAGAGATACGGGGCGAGATCGCGGAACGTCTGGGTAATTTCATTCCAGACCCCCAAGTCGAGGTTCGGGTAGCGGCCTTCAACTCTCAAAGCGTTCTGATTAGCGGTGAAGTAAACTCCGCCAACACCCAAGCCTTGAATGCCGTGCCGCTGACGATGCTGGGGGTAATCAATGCTGCAGGTGGATTGACAGATGCTGCAGATCCGACCCGTGTGTCGCTGCAACGGGGAGATCGGATTGCCCATATCGACCTTAAGGGGTTCTTGGAGCGCGGCTACCGGCAGAACAATCCTGTACTGCGCAACGGTGACATCGTAAATGTGCCGAAGCGACGGACACTTGAAGCATTCTTGCTCGGCGAAATCGCCTCGCCGGATACAATTGATTTGTCGCAAGAGCCTATCACACTGACCCAAGCTCTTACACGACAGGGTGGTCTGCGCGAAGTACGTGCCGATGCGCGAGGGATTTTCGTGTTCCGCGCAGTTGCGGACGCAAAGATGACGGTGTTCCAACTGGATACCAGCTCTCCGACCGGATTGTTGCTTGGGACCAAGTTTGTTTTGGAGCCCGGAGATGTAATCTACGTCACCCGCTCGCCTCTCCAGCGCTGGAACGACACGATCTCACGCATCCTACCGACGGTTCAAGCTGTGTCTGCGGTTGAGGCGTTGCGCAATTGATAGCTTGGCTCGATGCGGGGGCCGACTTCGATGCGCATCTTTTCGGAGCACTTTCGTGTTAGAATGATGCTATTGTGGACTTCTGCCCTCCTCTTTCTGAGAAAACGGTGCTATTTTGTCCTTACCGGGCTCGGTTTGGGTTTGGTGTTTGGGCCAGACTCGGGTGGCTTTGGGGTCTGAATACTACTTTGAATGTGCCAGAATTGCGGAAAGTATTGACCAGATGACGCATCTTTTGAGGGCCTATGACATATGTATCCAGAAGCCCAAGTGAGACTTGCCCATGCCAGATGACAACCGTGAGCACCTGCCATTCACATCTCGGCGTCGCAATGGGGCCAATAGTCAGTTGATGATGCCAAACCAGCCTCTTCGGAACCAGCCATTCCGTGCCCCTGAGCCGGACCAAGATGATGAAATTGATCTGATGGCTTTGCTGGCCCAAGTTTGGTCAGGAAAGCTAATTGTTGTAGCCTTCGTCTTCGTCTTTGGCGTGGTTGGCCTTGTACGGGCGTTAATCCCGCCGCCCGTTTATCAAGCCAATGCATTGATGCAGCTTGAAGAACGCTCAGGCAGCTTGGCTCTTCCTGCCGGA
>SPJK01024631.1_pt1 | contig 10917 bp, 10 predicted proteins | sample 3741771 | NCBI WGS metagenome assembly SPJK01 (sample SAMN10925997, study PRJNA522277) | cold seep metagenome | isolation source: Elba SIP-enriched marine methane seep metagenome, extraction at timepoint T2 | place: Italy: coast of Elba, Mediterranean Sea
GGCTGCGCGGGGCGCGAGGGTTTGAGGTCCGGCGGCGGGGCTTTCTCGCTATGGCCGGTCAAGACGATGTTGACCGCCTCCACCCCGTCCAACGCCTTCAGCGCCGTTTCCGCGTCGGCCTTGATCCCGGTATAGACCTGCGCCGCGCTGGGGGGGATTTCCATCACGAACCGGATGGTGCCGCCCTCCACGTTGAGCGCGCGCACCACGCCGCTGGACAGAATGTCTGACCCCGAAATGGGGTCTGCGATGTCTTTCAATACGGATGTTACCGCGTCCCGGCTGAGCGCCATACTATCAGTCCTGTCCTGCAATCTCGCCGTCAATCTGATGCGTCATGCCCAATTCTTCAATGGTAATAACGGCGCGCACTTTCACAGGCTTGCCGCCGGTCTCCGCGCCGCGCAGGGCCTCTTCGATGGCCTGCTGCGAGGTCACGCCGACCTTCTTGAGAAATTTCCGCATGGACATGTTGAAGTCGTCGCTCATGATCTGGTTCCTTGCTTGACGGTTGACTGAAATGGATGGCGCGGCCTAGGTTGAGCGCCATGATAGTGCGCCTCTTTGCCCTGACCCTGTGCCTGTTGCCCGCGTCCCTGATGGCTCAGGACCGCCTTGTTAGGCTCTATGCGCCGCCAGGTTTGGTGGAGACAGGGCTGATGAAATACGCACTGCCGCGCTTCTCGCTGAAAACGCGTGTGAAGGTGGAGTTGGTGCAAGATCCCGCCGCGGCGCAGGTGTTGCTGGACCGCAGCGGCACGGCCTTGTTCGAAGGCGCGGGGCAGGTCTGGCATATGGACGCGCCGGGCGCGGGGCATGAGGGCACGGACAAGCTGGCGGCGTGGCTGACCTCCGAGGTGGGCCGGCGCACGGTTCTGAGTTTCGCCCCAGGTGGCACGCCGCTCTTCACCGAGCCTCAAGCACAGGTGGCCGAGGTGGTCGCCGTGGAGATCACCGGCGATGCGGAGATTGGCCACAAGGTCGCGCGCGGCATGTGCACGCGCTGCCATGCGGTGGATGAGGCGACGCGCGGTTGGGGCATTGGCTCGACGCCCAGCTTCGGCGTGCTGCGGGCGCTGCCCGATTGGGAAGAGCGGTTTGGTGCGTTCTTCGTGCTCAACCCGCATCCGGCCTTCACGCAAGTTGAAGACGTGACGGAGCCGTTCCCCGTGGAACGACCGTCGCCGATCGAACCGATCAGGTTGACGCTGGACGAGCTGGAGGCGTTGATGGCCTATGTGTCCACCATGCCCGCAGCGGACCTTGGAGCACCGTTGCAAAGTCAGTGATCCTTCCGCGTGCTGTAGTAATCATCCGTGGTGCGGGGACGCGGACGCTCGCCGCCTGAGAACGGATTGTCCTCCGCGTGGAACTGCGCATTGACGCGGCAATCATCGCACATCTGGATCATGCGGAGTTTGGAGGGATCGTCAAACATTGCATGGCCCGTGAGCTTCTCGGTGATCCGGTCAATCGCGGATTTCGACCCGAAGAGCGAACCGCATTCGACGCAGGCGAAAGGCTCTTCTTCGTTCAACACCTCTTGGCGCAAGGCGCTGTCGGCGAGGTTTAAACGCGGCTCATAGGCAATGGCGTCCTCGGGGCAGATGCTGGCGCAGAGACCACATTGCAAACAGGCATCCTCCTGGAAGCGCAATTGCGGCTTGTCGGGATTGTCGCCCAAGGCCCCGGCCGGGCAGAGCGACACGCAGGACAGGCAGAGCGTGCAGGCATCGGTGTTCACCAAGACCGCCCCATAGGGCGCGCCCTCGGGCAATGGCACAGTCTCGGTGCCGGGATGCAAGGCGCGGGCGGCTTGCCGGGTGATCTGCCGCCGAGTGCCCATGGGGCGGACGGGCGTGGTGACCGGGGCCGGAGCTTGCGCCGCGAACAGCCGTTCCGACATCATGTCCGGGTCCGCCTCGTCCAAAATCGCCACCCGATCAGGACCAGCGATGGCAGAGGCCAGAGCAACCTGCGCATCCAGCGCCGCGCGGTCTGCGCCGGGGCCGGGCAGGATCGACACATGGGCAAACCCAGCGGCCAGAGCGGTGATGCTTTCCGCATGTCCAAAGGCCCCAATGGCGGAGATGTCCAGCGGGATCACATCGGCGGGCAGGCCGGACCCGTGCCGTGCGGAGAGACGGATCATCTCTGCGCCATGGGCATCATGGGCCAGCAAACGGGGAGCCTCTCCCCCCGCGTCGGGCCCCGCGTCGAGATAGGCCTTCGCCAAGGTCTGCACCCGCCGCATCGTCAGATCCACGGGCGGCGCATCATAGCTCACCGCGCCAGAGGGGCAGGCCGAGGAACAGGCCCCGCACCCTGCGCAGATCATCGGGTCAATAGTGACATGCTCCCCGTCGGGCACAATCGCGCCGGTGGGACAAAGATCGAGGCAGCGTGTGCAGCCGGTTTGCCCGGCCCGGCTGTGGGCGCAGAGCATTGGCTCAACCGCGACGTAGAGCGGTTTTTCGAAAGTGCCGACCATGTGGGATGCCGCCATCACCGCCGCTGCGACGGCGGGGGCGTGGGCCGGATCGGCGCGCAAATAGCCTTCGCGTTTCTCGGGGGCGGGGAAGAGCGGGCTGTCGCCGCGCAGATCCACGATGATGTCGCAGACCGATTGCCCGCCATCGCGCGGCTCGGTCCATCCCAGCGCGCCGCGCCCGCCGGGGACCACCATTTGCAACGCGTCAATGACCACCTCAAAGCCGCCAAACGCCCCAGAGGCGCGGCGCAGCTTGCCTCGGATCACGTCGACATCACGGCCGTCCGGCACGTCTTCCGCCTCTGCCAAAAGCACGGTGACCGCGAGGTGATCCTTCAAAGCCTCCGCCGCTTGCAGGGCCGTCTCACCGGACCCGAGAATCAAGCAGGTGCCCTCGGACGCCACATCAACCGTCTTGTCTGGACGCGCCGGGAGCAGGGCTTCTGCAACCAGAGCGGACATTTTGGGTAGCGTGGAGCGCGTATCGCTGGTCCATCCGGCCCGGTCCCTCAGATCGAGCAGAGGGGCGGGGGGGAGCTCCAACTCGGCTGCGAGGTCCTCGAACACCCGTGCTTCTTGGGTGCAGCAAAAAACGACGTCCTGTTGTGTCAAGGCATCGGCGGCGCGGTCCAACTGGGTGGTGCACAGCGCCTGACAGGGGGCGCGGACCTCAAGACCCGTGGCCTTTGAGAGCGCCTCGGCATCTATCGTCTGACTTCCCAAACATGAACATGTTATCAATGTCTTAGACATGGAAACAGCGCCCTCCCAGCCGCATTTTCGGGTCCGGTTTCTCCGGCTTCCGCCGCCTAGGCTAGACATAAATGAAAGGGGCCGTCCATCGCTAATCTTCGCTCAAGGCACGGTGAAAATCCGAACGGGCGGCGCGAATCACCCGGCATTTCGCTGAGTGATTCGCAGCGGGGCAGGGATGGTTAATCCCAAGTATTTTAGTCTGTTTAGACATTTCGTCCCAAGCGGTCCGAAGGTCCCCATGCCCTTGGTCAATCTGTCCGCCGCACTGCAGAAGACAGCCGAAAGTTGAAAAATCGCTTTGCCGGAGCGGGGTGCGCGGACAAGACTGGGGGCGGAGGAGCTACCCGTGATCTACAATCCGAAGGCATACCGTACCGTTCCGGTCGGCGTCGTGCTTGAGCGCGCGCCTGGGGTGACGCGGTGGCAAAAGTGGTCTTGGACCGCCAGTGCCGTTCTTCCCGGAGCAGGGGATGCTTCGTGGAAAGAGCTGCGCCGCGATGGCGAGCGCGTCCAATACCACGCGGCGACCCTGACCCTTGAGCTACATGGGGCCGATGCGGAGGCCTATCACCACGGGCTGGGCGCGCTGGAGCCTGCGATTTACATCATCATGCGGCCCGGCGAGGGCGAGCATCCGCTGGATATCGTGCTGGTCACGGTCTCACCCTATGAGGCGCAGGATTACACCGATAGCGGCGAGGAGATTGTCGAGAAGGTCGCGATGCCTTTGCTCCTGCGCGAGTTCGTCGAGGAGTTCGTTGAGGAATTCTACGAGGAAGAAGAGTTCATCAAACGCAAGCGCGACAAGAAACAGGTGGATCTGACGCAAGACGGTGTCGGTGATCCGCGTGTTGGCAAGGCGGCCGATGTGTTCGCGTCCCCGGCGTTGATGCGGAGGCGGCTGCAATGAGCGCTTGCAGGAAAAGTGGGCACCGGTTTTCCGTCCGCAAGCGCGACCTAAAAAGCGGGAGCGTTGCATGAGTGACTTTTGGTCCCGCCGCCGTGCCGCCGTTGAGCAAGAGCAGCAGGCCGAATTGGTCGCGCTGGAGGTTGAGGCGCGGGCGGAGACTGAGGCTGAGTTGGAGGCCCGCAGTGATGCGGAGCTGCTCGCCGAGTTTGATTTGCCCGAGCCAGAAGCGTTGGACAGTTCCGAAGCGGTGCGCGAATTCCTGACGCACACCCTGCCGCAACGGCTGAAGACCCGCGCGTTGCGCCGTCTGTGGCGTTTGAACCCGGTGCTCGCGAATATCGACGGGCTGGTGGATTACGGCGAGGATTTCACCGACAGCGCCACGGTCGTGGAAAACCTTCAGACCGCCTATCAGGTCGGGAAGGGTATGCTGAAGCATATCGAAGAGATGGCGCGTCAGGCGGAAGAGGCCGAGGCCAGCGAGGCCCGTGATGCAGCCCGCGCCGCTGCTGGCGATCTGAGCGAAGGTGAGGCGGCGGATTTGGCCCAGGCTGAGGCCGAGGCGGCAGAGGTTGCCGCGATCGAGCCGGTTGCGCCCGTTCCTTACGTCGCCCCCGATTACGACGAGCCCGAAGAGGCGACCGCCCCGCGCGCGTCTCGTATGACATTTCAATTCGAAGCGTGAGCCCAATGACGGACGTAATGACCATGACCCCGAGCGACCAGATCAGCCCCGAAGACCAGATGCGCGCGGATCTTTATAATTATCTGGGCGTGATCCTGTCCGGTCCGCCCGATGAGATGATCTTGAGCCAGACCCGTGGACTGTCCGGAGATGACAGCGAGATGGGGCAGGCCATTGCGACGCTGGCCCGTGTGGCGAGCCTGTCCAAGCCCAAGAGCGTGACCAGCGAGTATAACCGTCTGTTCATCGGTTTGGCGCGCGGCGAGTTGCTGCCCTATGCCAGCTATTATCTGACGGGGTTTCTCAACGAGAAGCCGCTGGCGCTGCTGCGCCGCGACATGGCCGCCGAAGGGCTGACCCGCGCGCCGAACGTCTTTGAGCCGGAGGACAATATTGCCTCCCTGATGGAGATGATGGGCGCGATGATCAAAGGGCGCTTTGGTGCGCCTGCGGATCTGTCGCGGCAGAAGGCGTTCTTCAACAAGCATATCGCGCCTTGGGCCTCGCATTTCTTCACCGATCTCGGCGCGGCCAAGAATTCTGTGTTCTACGCCCCGGTTGGCGTGGTGGGCGGTCTCTTCATGGAGATTGAGGCCGAAGCGTTTCGCCTGTCGGGCGATTGATTTTCACCGGCTGCGCCTCGGCGTAGTCATCCCTGCTCCGGGCGACCGGGGTTCACTTTTGAAAGGAGACCAGGATGTCCAAACAGGATGACACGAGCCGTCGTGACTTTCTGAAACTGGCCGGAACGGCAGCCCCTGCGGCGGCTGTTGCCATGGCCACGGCTGGCACCGCCGTTCAGGCGGCTGAGCCGGACCTGACCCGTGAGAGCATGCAAGATACGCTGCACACGCGGGCCTATTACGACAGCGCCCGGTTTTAACCGGACGATGTGATCAACGGATCCAGGCCGCCGGTTGCGTGACGCCCACAGGCCAACGGATTCAAGTCGAAGCCAAGCAAGCGCGGGGGGAGGTCCCCAAGCTCGCAAGGGAGGATATAAATGCTTAGGAAAAAGACCAACGGGGTTGCGAGACGCCCCCAGCGGACTTCGATCCTGTCCGAGGCGGCGCATGCCTCGGTTGACCGCCGCGCGTTTCTGCGTGGGTCAGGTCTGGCCATCGGGGGTCTGACGGCAATTGCCGCAACAGGCGGCACCGTGACCCAGGCCACAGCTGCAACGGCGACAGCCGGTGCGGTCGATCTGAAGAAATCCGTCTGCACCCACTGTTCCGTCGGGTGTACCGTCGTGGCAGAGGTCAGCGATGGTGTCTGGGTTGGGCAAGAGCCCGGCTGGGACAGCCCGTTCAACCTTGGCGCACATTGCGCCAAAGGGGCGGCTGTGCGCGAGCATGCGCATGGTGAGCGTCGTCTGAAGTATCCCATGAAGAAAGAGAACGGCGAATGGGTCCGTCTCTCCTGGGAGCAGGCGATCTCTGAGATCGGTGACGGGATGATGTCGATCCGCGACGAGAGCGGACCGGACAGCGTGTACTGGCTCGGCTCTGCCAAGCACAACAACGAACAGGCCTATCTGTTCCGCAAGTTCGCCGCCTATTGGGGCACGAATAACGTGGATCACCAGGCCCGGATCTGTCACTCGACCACGGTTGCGGGTGTGGCGAACACATGGGGCTACGGCGCCATGACGAACAGCTACAACGACATCCACAACTCCAAGGCCATTTTCATCATTGGCGGCAACCCAGCCGAGGCGCACCCTGTGTCCTTGCTGCACGTGCTCAAGGCCAAGGAGCAGAACAACGCTCCGTTGATCGTCTGCGATCCGCGTTTCACGCGCACCGCGGCGCATGCTGATGAATATGTGCGCTTCCGTCCGGGCTCGGATGTGGCGCTGGTTTGGGGCATTCTGTGGCACATCTTCGAAAACGGTTGGGAGGACAAAGAGTTCATCCGCACCCGTGTTTGGGGCATGGACCAGATCCGCGAAGAAGTCGCCAAGTGGACCCCTGAAGAAGTTGAGCGTGTCACCGGCACTCCCGGCTCTCAGCTGCGCCGTGTGGCGCGTACCATGGCCAACAACCGTCCCGGCACCGTGATTTGGTGTATGGGCGGCACGCAGCACACGAACGGGAACAACAACACCCGGGCCTATTGTGTGCTTCAGCTGGCTCTTGGCAACATGGGCGCCTCTGGTGGCGGCACAAACATCTTCCGTGGCCACGACAACGTGCAGGGCGCAACGGACCTTGGTGTTCTGTCCCACACATTGCCAGGCTATTACGGTCTGTCCAAAGGCGCATGGGCGCATTGGGCGCGTGTCTGGGGTGAGGATGCGGACTGGCTTGGCGGCCAATTCGACACGCTCACCGGGGCCGACGGTAAGGAGAAGTCACTTCAGAACCTGACCGGTATCCCGGTCTCGCGTTGGATTGACGGCATCCTGGAAGACAAGGACAACATGGATCAGCCGAACAATGTTCGGGCCATGGTTCTTTGGGGCCACGCGCCAAATTCTCAGACCCGTATGGTCGAGATGAAAACCGCGATGGAAAAGCTGGACATGTTGGTGGTCATCGACCCCTTCCCAACGGTTTCGGCCGTGCTGCATGACCGTCCCGATGGCACCTATCTGCTGCCGGCGACAACCCAGTTCGAAACGCGTGGCTCTGTCACGGCGTCGAACCGGTCCTTCCAGTGGCGTGAGCAGGTCATCGACCCGCTGTTCGAAAGCAAGCCTGATCACGAGATCATCGCTTTGTTCGCACAGAAGTTCGGGTTCCACGATCGCATCTTCCGCAACATCAAGTTGGAAGAGGACGGGCTGACGCCTGAGCCAGAGGACACGCTCCGCGAGATCAATCGCGGCATGTGGACCATTGGCTATACGGGTCAAAGCCCGGAACGCGTCAAGCTGCACATGGCCAACCAGCACACGTTCGACAGAACAACGCTGCAAGCCATTGGCGGTCCTGCTGACGGGGATTACTACGGTCTGCCATGGCCTTGCTGGGGCACCGCAGATATGAACCACCCCGGCACGCCAAACCTGTACGACATGTCCAAGCCGGTCTCCGAGGGGGGTCTCACCTTCCGCGCCCGCTTTGGCGTCGAACGGGACGGCGACAACCTGTTGGCCGATGGCGTCTACTCGGTAAATTCGGAGATCCAGGACGGATATCCAGAATTCACCATGCAGATGCTGATGGACCTGGGTTGGGACAGCGACCTGACGGATGAGGAACGCGCCGCGATTGATGCGGTGGCGGGGCCGAAAACCAACTGGAAAACCGATCTCTCAGGCGGCATCCAGCGGGTGGCCATCCAGCACGAATGTGCGCCCTTCGGCAATGCCAAGGCCCGCGCAGTTGTCTGGACCTTCCCTGATCCGGTGCCGTTGCACCGCGAACCGCTCTACACGAACCGCCGTGATCTGGTCGAAGACTACCCGACCTATGAAGATCGCAAGTTCTATCGTCTGCCGACCATGTATGCGTCGATCCAAAAGCAGGACTTCTCCAAGGATTACCCCATGATCCTGACGTCCGGCCGTTTGGTCGAGTATGAAGGCGGCGGCGATGAGACTCGCTCGAACCCCTGGCTTGCCGAACTTCAGCAAGACATGTTCGTCGAGATCAACACGCGGGACGCCAACAATCTTGGTGTGCGGGACGGCGCGCAAGTCTGGGTCGAAGGCCCGGAAGGCGGCAAGGTCAAGGTTATGGCGATGGTCACGAACCGGGTCGGCGAGGGCGTTGCCTTCATGCCGTTCCACTTCGGCGGCCATTTCCAGGGACAGGATCTGCGGGACAAATATCCCGACGGCTCTGACCCCTATGTGCTTGGTGAATCCACCAACACGGCCCAGACCTATGGCTATGACTCGGTGACACAGATGCAGGAGACCAAAGCGACTCTCTGCAAGATCACCACAGCGTAAGGAGAAAGAAAGAATGGCGAGAGCTAAGTTTCTATGTGACGCCGAACGCTGCATTGAGTGCAACGCCTGCGTGACGGCCTGTAAGAACGAGCACGAGGTGCCGTGGGGGATTAACCGCCGTCGGGTGGTGACGATCCAGGACGGCAACCCCGGAGAACGCTCGATCTCTGTGGCCTGTATGCACTGCTCGGACGCGCCCTGTATGGCGGTGTGCCCGGTCGACTGCTTCTATCAAAGCGAAGAAGGGGTCGTGCTGCATTCCAAGGATCTGTGCATCGGCTGCGGCTACTGCTTCTACGCGTGCCCCTTTGGCGCGCCGCAGTTCCCACAGGCGGGCAATTTCGGATCCCGTGGCAAGATGGACAAATGCACCTTCTGTGCCGGTGGCCCGGAAGAAACGCATTCCACCGCCGAGTTTGCCAAGTATGGGCGCAACCGGATCGCGGAAGGCAAATTGCCGATCTGCGCCGAGATGTGCTCAACCAAGGCGTTGCTGGCCGGAGATGGTGACATTGTGTCCGCCATCTACCGCGAGCGCGTCGTGGCACGGGGCTTCGGCTCCGGCGCTTGGGGCTGGGGCACAGCCTACGATCAAAAAGGCGGCTGACGCTTTTGCGCAGGGCGGGGATTTTCTCGCCCTGCGCACCGTTCAAAGGACGGTGAGTTGGCAACCCACCCGGCGCAAGTGGCGGATGGGTTCCTTGCGCACCGACAGAATGAGGGAGACTGACGATGCTGCGGCAGGTAATGGCTTTGGTGATGCTGATGGTGCTGGCCCTGCCAGTCACAACAAACGCCCAAGACACGATGGAGCGGGACCGCTCCGCCACAGGCGGCGCTCAAACGCTGGAAGATATTCTGGCCCGCCAACGCGGCGACGCCGTGGACTCGAAGTTTCGGCGAAAATTCGGCGACCCGGACAGCGCGGCGGGCGTGGCGCAACAGCTCGGCACCCGCGGCGGGGCCTCTGACCCCGATCTATGGCGCGCGATGCGCTACAATGAGGCCGACATCTCCGTGTCCGCAGGCGGCGACGTCGCCAAGGTCCTCGTCCAATCCGGCGGCATGGCCTGGTACGAGTTCCGCAAGGGCCCTCTGATCACCTATGGCGGCTATCTTCTGCTGGGCACCATCGGCGTGTTGATCCTCTTCTATCTGCTGCGGGGCCGCATTCCTGTGGACGGCGAGATGACGGGCCGCACCGTGACCCGGTTCAAAGCCATTGAGCGTTTCGCCCATTGGCTGCTCGCCTCCTCCTTTATCCTGCTGGGCCTCACCGGACTTGTCGTCCTTATGGGCCGCAGCTTCATCGCGCCCTATCTTGGCAAGGACGTGAACTCCGCCCTGCTGATCGCCTCGAAATTCGTTCACAACAACGTCTCTTGGGCCTTCATGCTGGCGCTCGTCATGGTTTTCGTCTTCTGGGTCGCGCATAACTTGCCGAGCCGCTCCGACCTGAAATGGATCGCGCAATTCGGCGGCATCGTTGGCTCCAAACACCCGCCCGCGAAGAAATTCAACGCCGGTCAGAAAGTCATCTTCTGGTCCGTCATCCTGCTGGGCAGTTCCATCAGCCTCTCCGGCCTGTCGCTGCTCTTCCCCTTTGAACTGCCGCTTTTCGCCAAAACCTTTGGCCACCTGAACGGCTGGGGCGTCTATGACTGGATCGGCATGTCCCCGTTCCCAACCGCGCTCACGCCGCAGGAGGAAATGCAATTCGCCCAAGGCTGGCACGCCATTATGGCTTTCGTGCTGATGGCGATCATCATCGCACACATCTATATCGGCAGCGTCGGCATGGAAGGCGCGTATGACGCTATGGGCACCGGCGAAGTGGACGAGGCCTGGGCACATCAGCACCATTCGATCTGGCTCGACGAGGTGAAAGCCAAGGAGGCCAGCGCGGGCAAATCCCCGCCGAGCAGCGCCACCCCCGCCGAGTAATCCAGCCCCGCCGAGTAATCCAGCCCCGCAGCGCGCCCCGCTGACACGGGGCCGCAGCCACAGAGACCGAACGGGCACTGAACGGGCACTGGACGGAGCGGGCATCCTATGATCCGATGCCCGCAAGGCCACCCAGTGTGTGTAACCCTGAACCACCAGGCCACGCCACAAGAAGGACCACCACCATGAAAGCCATGTTCACCGGCTTTGCCGCCATGATCTGCATCACC
>SPJK01041096.1_pt1 | contig 10902 bp, 9 predicted proteins | sample 3741771 | NCBI WGS metagenome assembly SPJK01 (sample SAMN10925997, study PRJNA522277) | cold seep metagenome | isolation source: Elba SIP-enriched marine methane seep metagenome, extraction at timepoint T2 | place: Italy: coast of Elba, Mediterranean Sea
ACCAAGGGCTTATACCTATTTATGAGCCGGGGCTTGATAATATGGTTAAGGAAAATATGGCGGCCGGTCGCGTCAAATTCACTACCGATATTGAGATGGCGGTGACCCATGGCACTTTCCAGTTCATTGCTGTCGGCACGCCGCCGGATGAAGATGGCTCTGCTGATTTGCAATATGTATTGGCGGTTGCTAAATCGATTGCCGAAAATATGAATGAATATCGGATTGTTGTTGATAAATCAACAGTGCCGGTCGGCACAGCGGATAAGGTAAAGGAAACTATGCTTAGCGTACAGCAAGCGCGCGGCGTCAATATTGATTTTGATGTGGTGTCTAACCCTGAGTTTTTAAAGGAAGGCGCGGCTATTGATGACTTTATGAAACCCGATAGAATCGTGGTCGGCACCGATAATCCACGAACGGCGGAGCTTTTAAAAGCGTTATATGCGCCGTTCAATCGCAGTTATGAGCGGGTAATCACCATGGATGTCCGTTCAGCGGAGCTGACAAAATATGCCGCTAACGCCATGTTGGCGACAAAAATTAGTTTTATGAATGAGCTGTCGAATCTGGCGGAATTATTAGGTGCGGATATTGAGCAAGTCAGAAATGGGATAGGCTCGGATACCCGTATCGGTTATTCTTTTATTTATCCCGGTTGCGGTTACGGCGGCTCCTGTTTTCCTAAGGATGTCAAAGCGTTGGAAAAAACCGCCCAACAGGTTGGTTATCATGCGGAATTGTTAAACGCCGTTGAAAATGTCAATCACCGACAAAAAAAGGTTTTAATTGAAAAGATTAACAAACATTATAACGGCGAGTTAAAAGGAAAAGTTTTCGCTTTATGGGGCTTAGCCTTTAAACCGAAAACCGATGATATGCGCGAAGCCCCCAGCCGGGTTGTTTTGGAAGCATTGATCGAGGCCGGAGCGATTGTTCAAGCTTTTGATCCGGAAGCAATGCAGGAAGCCAATCGAATTTACGGGGATCATCAAGAGGCTCTAAAATTAATGGATAGCGCTGAGGCGGCCATTAAAGGCGCTGACGCGCTGGCGATAGTGACTGAGTGGAAAAATTTTTGGAGTCCTGATTTTGAAATGATCGGCAATACGCTAAAGGATAAGGTGATTTTTGATGGTAGAAATCTTTATCGTCCTGAGCAAGTCAATAATTATGGACTGATTTATTACAGTATAGGGAGACAATGATGGTCAATTAGGAATGCACAAGTTATAAAATTTCCATTCCTTATGGGCGCAAGGCTGATTGCGCCCTAGTTAAAAGATTGTCAAAGTTTCTAATTAATCGGCAAAGCATCTACTCTTCTTTCAATTATTTTAATCAGTCGTTTATACTCAGTGCTTTCACCCTTCAAAAATCGTTTTTTAAATTCTTTTTCATCAACATTGCTCGGTAAATCATCCACTCTGGGCATAAAAATGCCTTCTGATAATTGATTAGACATAATGCGTTGAATTCTTCTGGCGCTGGATTGACTTGTTGTCGCCAGCTCCGCTAATCTCATGCCGGCTAAATTCGCTGCATAATCAGCAAAACTGAAGCCGCGGTGCCCCTTAACTTCGCCGAATTCTTGATTGATGCCGACAGCGTTGGCTAGTGCTTTACCACCGGTAACGGCCATGCCGGCGGTAAAGGCTAAGTGTTCGGCTAAATCATCATTATCATAAATCAACAATTGCAACGGTTTCGGCGGTCGATCCCGGCGTCCGGTTAATTTGGAAAGGTTTTCACCGTTTTTGTAAAAACTATATTTTATATAAGCATTCAATATGGTCAACAAGGCGCGGTTTTCTTCAACCGGGTCGCCTTTAACGGAACGTTGCATAGCGTGTTTGAATAAGGGTTCTAAAATAACAGTAATGGAATATTTCCGCTTATCCGATAGGATTTTGGTTATTTGCACCAATTTTTCCTGATAAGCGTAGAGTACATCTTTGTCTTGTCGGGTAACAATCAGGTCTTTGACTTGTTGAATGTTTTGTTTGCTATAGGTATAAGCTAACAACAGTTTGTTCGGACTGATTTGCATCTTGTCCAACATTTCCGTAATGGCGACTAATTGAGAACCTTTGGCGGTGTTTTTAATCAACGACCAGGTCAAGTCTATAATGAAATTAGGAATGGCGACTTCACCGATTGTAAGCTTGTCCAGGTCAGGTTGATATTGACTCTGTTCAATATTCAACTGGATGTTGAGATATTGCCCGAAAGGGTTCTGGGGTAATATCGCTGTTCCCTTAATATCCATTTCGCCGCTATCGAAACGGGTTTCAAAGCCGCCTCGGGTAATCTGAGTGAGTAAATAATTAAAGGCGTTTGAAACATCGCTTGATTTCATCGTCATATAATTTTTTTGGCCTTTTTTTAATAACCTGGGGTCGTTCTTTTTGATAATGGTTTTAGCCTTGGCGATCTGACGATGTGTGAGCGGCGGCGCTTCATTAACCAGCGGGTAGTCCTGCAGGCTATAAATGAGAAATACAATAATAGCGATCGGTATTGAAATTAAGATGATTAATAACATTCTGGCTAATATTTGCATGATTTTTTATTCCGCTGAAAAAAGACTATCCATTAGATTATTGAATAATAACAATTAGCTAAAGATTTGTAAGCTATGTTGATTGCTTTACAGAAGTTCCTTTAGCCGGTAAATCATATCCAGCGCCTGTCTGGGACTTATATTATCCGGATCCAATTGTTCAACCTGACACACGATAGGGTGGTGATCCTGGGCAGAGAAAATATCCAATTGTTTGTTGCCGCTAGCGCTTTGTTGGTTGACGTAAGCATTATCTTCCAGTTGACGTAATTTTTCCTTAGCTTGATTAATAACGCTTTTCGGCACCCCGGCTAAGGCGGCGACTTGCAGTCCGTAGCTTTGGTTGGCCGGGCCGTCTTTGACGGTATGCAGAAAAATAATTTTGTCATGGTGTTCCATGGCATCCAAATGCAGATTTTGTATACATTTCTGTTCTTCCGCCAGGGTTGTCAATTCAAAATAATGGGTGGCGAATAGAGTAAAGGATTTGCTGTGTTTTGCTAGATAATCGGCGCAGGCCCAAGCCAGCGACAAGCCGTCGAAAGTGCTGGTGCCGCGACCGATTTCGTCCATCAAAATCAAACTATTGGCGGTGGCGTTATGCAGGATATTGGCGGTTTCCGACATTTCCACCATAAAAGTGGAGCGACCGCCGGCCAAGTCATCCGATGCGCCGATGCGGGTAAAAACCTGATCGACCGGGCCGCAGCTTGCGGCTTTCGCAGGAACAAAACAACCGATATGCATCATAATTACAATCAATGCGGATTGACGCATATAAGTCGATTTACCGCCCATGTTCGGTCCGGTGATGATGTGCATGCGCTTTTGAGAGGAGAAGTTCAAGTCATTGGCGATGAATGGTTTATCAATGACTTGTTCGACAACCAAATGGCGACCGCCTTCAATCATGATGCCGGGCGTATTGGTTAAGGTCGGTTTGACTAGATTTAAATGGTTGCTGCGTTCGGCGAAATTAACCAGCACATCCAGTTCAGCCAGGGAGCCAGCGCATTGCTGCAATTCGCTTAAAGATTCGCCTATTCGGGTTAATAAATCGTCATAAAGCGACTTTTCAAAAGCCAGAGACTTTTCCCGGGCGCTCAGGACTTTATCTTCGAAGCTTTTTAGTTCCGCAGTGATATAGCGCTCCACGCTTTTCAGGGTTTGTTTGCGTGTATAGTGGGCGGGAACCTTGTCAGCTTGGGCGCGGGAAACTTCAATATAATATCCGTGAACGCGATTGTAATTGACTTTCAGATTGTTGATGCCGGTTGCTGTTTTTTCACGACTTTCCATATCAATCAGGAATTGATCGGCGTTTTGGCTAAGATTGCGCAATTCATCCAATTCCTGATGATAGCCGGGGGCAATGACGCCGCCGTCGCGTATTAATACCGGCGGATTATCAATAATGGCTTTAGTGAGTAAATCCAATAGCTGCGGATGTTCCCCGATACTCAGACAAAGTTTTTCGAGGAATGGGTTTTTACAGTCTGCTAAAGCTTTATGTAGATCGGGCAACACGGCCAGAGTTGATCTCAGTGTGAGTAAATCCCGCGGTCGAGCTGTTTTTAAGGCAATGCGTGAACTGATGCGTTCGATGTCGCCGGTCTGCCGCAGTAAATCATGGATGTTTTCAAAAAGATGGTTGCTTAATAAGGTGTCGATGCAGGCATAGCGTCCGTTTAAGATTTGTTGATCGCGTAACGGGCGGTTAATCCAGCGGCGCAAACAGCGGCTGCCCATTGCCGTCGCTGTTTTATCCAGAACCCCATACAAAGTATATTGCAAGTTGCCGCTGGGATGATAATCCAATTCCAGGTTTTGTCGGCTGGCTGCGTCTAAATTAATGCAATCTTGTTGGTTTTCTACTGAGATTCCCTGTAAATGCGGAATTGTATCTTGCTGGGTATCTTTGACATATTGTATTAAGCTACCGGCCGCGCAGATGGCGGCGCTTAAATGTTGACAGCCGAAGCCCTGTAAATCATGCAGTTTAAATTGTTTTAAAATGAGCTGAGTGGCGCTTTGCTGATCAAAGTGCCAAGGCGGTCGGCGAGTTAATCCGGAGAATGCCGCTAAGGCATCCGCTTCTGGAAAGTCTTCACTGTAGATGAGTTCCGCAGGGTGTAAACGCTCAAGTGTTCCGGTCAGTTGATTTAAACTATTCATTTCCTGAACAGTAAACTTGCCGCTGCTTAAATCCATCGCTGCGATGCCATATAAATTTTTCAACTGATGAACGGCGATTAACAAATTATCCCTGCGTTCATCCAATAAGGCTTCGTCGGTTACCGTGCCGGGCGTGATAATGCGAACCACTTTTCGTTCTACCGGCCCTTTGCTTTTTGCCGGATCGCCGATTTGTTCGCACATTACGATTGATTCGCCTTGTTTTAATAAACGGGCGATATAGCCTTCCGCCGCATGGTAAGGAACGCCCGCCATAGGAATGGCTTGTCCGCCGGATTGCCCGCGTTGTGTTAAAGTAATATCCAGAATTTGTGCGGCTTTTTTGGCATCATCAAAAAACAGTTCATAAAAATCGCCCATACGATAAAACACCAGATTATCCGGGTGTTGAGATTTAATGCGCAAATATTGCTGCATCATGGGCGTGTGTTGAGTTGATGATTTGGCGGCCATAAAGTCTGTGGTAAGTTCAATAGCATGAACAGCGCGCGGGTGCGCGTTGTCGAAATACCGAATATTTTAACCTAAATTGTAACTACACCCGCCTTTTAAAAGGAGCGAGTAGTTATCCTGAATTTTATAAACGATGATTATTAAGAGGAGGAGGTCATCATTAATAGGTCCGAATTTAATATTCAACAAGCGGCGCTTGATGTGGCTGATTATTTGATGCAGCGAGATTTAGTTGTTGCGACAGCGGAATCTTGCACCGGCGGCGGAATTGCTTCCGCGGTTACTGATGTTGCCGGGAGTTCTGCTTGGTTTGATCGGGGGTATGTCACTTATAGCAATGCTTCAAAAATGGATTTATTAGGCGTTAAAGCGGAAACTCTGGAAAATAAGGGGGCGGTCAGTCGCCTGGTCGCGATAGAAATGGCTGAAGGGTGTTTACGCAACAGCTCGGCGGATATTGCCGTTTCAGTGACCGGCATTGCCGGCCCAAGCGGTGAAACGACCGAAAAACCGCTGGGAACAGTGTTTATCGCATTGGCGACTGAAGGTCAAAAAACCATTTGCCGGCAGTATCATTTCAACGGTGACCGAAACCAAGTTAGACAACAAACGATTATGACTGCATTACAGTTGATGCAACAGTAATTTTACAGGGCGCGCCGCTGATTTCCTTGACCAATTTAGGGACTAAATAGCCGGGTAGGCGGTTTTGAACTTGGCTTATCAATTGACCGGCTTCGGATTCAGACACTTCAAAATGTTGCGTTCCCTTCGCTTTGTCCAGTAAATGCAGATAATAGGGCAAAACGCCAATATCGAATAGCGCTTCGCTTAGATCGCATAGCGCCTCCGCCGAGTCATTGATATCCTTTAACAACACGCTTTGATTCAATAAGGTCACCGGATATTGTTTGATTAATCGGCAGGTGTCGGCGACTTCATTATTCAATTCTTGTGGATGGTTGGCGTGTAAAACCATGATGATCTGTTTACCTGAATTGATTAAGGTTTGCATTAGTTGCCGGGTGATGCGGGCGGGTAATACTACCGGTAAACGGGTATGAATACGGATCCGTTTAATATGTGTGAAGTCTTTTAATTGTTGCAATAAATGATCAATTCGCTCATCGCTAAGCGCCAAAGGGTCGCCGCCGCTGAGAATGATTTCGCTTAATTCAGGATGATTTTCAATGTAGCTGAGCGCGTTTTGTATTCTTTGTTTGCTGAGCTGTTGTTGTTGATAAGGAAAATGGCGTCTAAAACAGTAACGGCAATTAATGGCGCAGGCGCCGGTTGTAATCAGCAAGGCGCGACCGTGATATTTATGGATGATCCCATTGTTCGCTGATGCCTCCAGATCGCCTACCGGATCGCTTAAATATCCCGGCGCTTCGGTTAATTCAGTTTGCTCAGGCAGTATTTGTTTTAACAGCGGGTCATTCGGATTTCCCTTCTCGATACGGTCGGCGTAGCTTTGCGGAACTTTCAGCGGAAAATCGATAGTTTGTGTCGGCAGATTCAGCTCAGCAGGGGAGATCGATAAATAATTGCCTAGCGCATCAATATCAGTGAAAGCGTTGGCGAGTTGCTGTTGCCAGGTTTGAGTTTTGGCGGTTGAAATAGGAATAGGTGTGTGAGTATTCGACATAAAAAATTCGGGTTTTCCTGCTTTCAAGCATTACAAATCGGCTAAGAGTTTAACTTGTATCTGATTCGGAAGAGTTTTTGTCCTATTTCATCCAATACGTAAGGTGAGTAAAAAGGCGGTAAAATTGACCATGACCATCAATATAATTTAGTTAAATTATATAATTTTTGAAACCAGCTTGTCTTTTTGTTTATCTTTATTGCATTTTTCGCCTGTTTTGCGCATGATACACTTCAATTCACAGAAGGCGACTCATAAGCACCCAAGCATACACATTTAACATTTTACTTGTCTTTTTTTCCATCTTCAGCGTTGCCTACATGGATGTAGGTAAGGGGCGTGAGCAGGAGCGGAAGCTTTGCATAAATAGTTACATAGCGGGCTATGCGCCTATTTATGCGCCTCGGCAACTGCTCCATGCGTTGCTCTAGCTCCTGCATAAACTACAGGGATGTAGTGAATGCAGATATTGCAGGAGCAAATATCTGTCCCTGCAGTCGTTGAATATGAAAAAAAATCCTGCGTGAAATTTAGTTAAATGTGTATGCTTGGGTACTTACAACTGTTTTGATAAGACCTTCTCCCCGTTGCAAAACAGCGAATTTTAAAATATGTGTAAAATTAATCCGCGCGTGGATTTCGCGTTTAAAAAGCTTTTTGGCAGTGAAGAAAATAAAGACCTGTTGATTTCTCTCATTAACGCAGTGGTGTCGGATCAGGATCAAGTGGCCGAAATTGAACTGAAAAACCCTTATAACCTAGCCGCTTACCAGGCCGGTAAGATGTCTATTCTGGATATAAAAGCCAAGAACGAACAAGGCCGGTGGTTTAATGTAGAAATGCAGATCAGCGAAGATTATAACTTCGATAAGCGAGCAATCTATTACTGGGCAAAGTTGGTGACTGAGCAGTTAACTGAAGGGATGATGTTTAAGGAACTGCAAAAGACCATTTGTATTAATATTTTGGATTTCAATTTTATTTTTGATAGCGAGGCCTTTCATAATTGTTATCGCATTACTAACACCACAACACAACAAGATGATCGCTTGCATGATATGTTTGAACTGCACTATGTTGAATTGAGGAAATTCAGGCTGCAGAATTTAGGAGTTAATACTGCGTTGGATCGTTGGAGCACTTTTTTAACACAGGCGCATAAACTTGATAAAAATGATGTGCCTGCTGAATTGAATGTGGATCCGAATATAGTTAAAGCGATTACAGCCGTTGATCGCATGTTTGATGAAGATGAACGGCAGATTTATGAAACCCGAATGCAGGCATTGGCGGATGTTGAAAGTAAAATTGTTTCGGCAATAGATAAAGGTCGGGAAGAGGGTCGGGAAGAGGGTCGAGAAGAGGGTCGAGAAGAAGGCAAGGAAGAGGGTCGAGAAGAAGGCGCTAAAACAGCGGCAAAACAAATTGCCCTCAATTTATTAGATATTATTGATGATGAAACTATTGCACAGAAAACAGGGCTTTCAGTTGAGGAAATAAAAGCGTTGCGAATGCATTCTCAAAAATAAAAATTACGATGCCTTAGAATTCAATGCTATGAAACTGTGCATTTTTTGTCAGTACTCTCAAGCGCTTAATTTGATTCAGTTCTATCCGGCGCTGTTGATCCAGCGCCAGAAATTCCCTTTTATCCGAGTCGGTAAGCACATCTTCTGCAATGCCGATAATTGTCTCACCATTGCGTAACAGCAGTTTGACCTGATAATGGTATAAACAGGCAATTTCGATATAGTCGTGCTGTTGGCATGAAATCAGTTTATTCATGATTTAAAGCGTATATGTTGGCGCAGAGGGGAGTCTGCCGACCAGATAAACGATTCGGAATAATAATGCATTAATGCCAAATAACCAATCACGCCCAACGTCACCGCTTTATAAATTTCAAAATCAAAAAGATTACGGGTAATCAGGTTAATCATTTCATCACCGTAGGCCTGCAGTAGAAAAGCTAAGGCAAAGGATAAAATAGGCAAGACAATGAAAATATGCAAATGAAACTTCTTAGCGTATCGGTAAAGCAGGTTTTGTGCTTGCGGATGGTGTTTATTGTAGTCATGAGTGATATAAAAAGAATAGGCGGTAATATCATGTATCAAGCGGGGAACCAGTATCGCTATGAAATAATACTGCTGACTGTATAAATATAAGCTGGATACCACCATTAAAGTGTTAGCCCAGAGATAGCATTTTCCCATCCAGGTATGGGTTAAGGTTTGGCAATATGCGGATGCCAATACTAAAAGTAATGTTAATGCGGTAGCAATATTGAGAACCCAGGAAGTATATTGGGGCGTCAGCGAATTTTTGAGGAATATGCCTAAATAAATGCAGATGCCGGCTAAAATGCTCAGGGTTAGTAAGGTGTAAAAAGCATGAGTCGGGAGTCGGCATATGCCTTTGCCGATGCCGTGCTGTTGTTTCAATACATGGTATACCGTCCAGCAGGCAGTGATTACATATAATGCGATGTAAGGAATAAACAGGCTGCCGATGCCGAAAAAGGCGATGATAAATAAGCTCATCCAAACAATTTTTCGTTGATAATTAATGATGTATTCTTTATTGCTGAATAATAAAATGGAGCTGGCAATGATATGCGGCGTACCGAAAAGAATTTGGAAAAGCAGAAAATGACTTGGACTACTGGGTAAATTGTTAAGTAAATAGTCATTCCAAATGAATCCGTCCAGCCAATATATCATCAAACAAATAGGAATGATGATGTATAAACCCAGTAAATAGCGAAAAGAAATTGCCAATTTCTCTTCTGTAGGCTGGTGGGATGTTGAAGCGATGATAGCCGACATAATGCACCTGTTTATTGTTATTATAAGGCGAGTATTGTGATCTCAGATTTATACTTCGCGCGGTTACGGGTGCGGATTTTATGGCGAGGTGTTTTTGGTCGAGAGCAAGGCGCTGATACAGGCGCATAGCAGGCTATGTAACTGTGTCAGCAACGCTGCTATCGGCCAAAAACAGCCGATAGAAAACCGCAACCGTGGCCGCGCGAAGTATACCTATTATGAAAAAATATCGGTCAGGCATCAAGCATAAATCGTATTTGGAAATATCGGATTAAAATTTAATCTTTATTAACAAAGAGTGGCGCGTGAAATTTATATTACCCCCGCAATTAGCTGCGGATTGTTTACAAGTCGGTCAATTAAGGCTTTCTCGCATATTGTTGATGAATGATCGGCAATTTCCCTGGTATATTTTGGTTCCGGAGCGGCAAGATGTGACTGAGATCTATCGGTTATCGCAAAATGATCAAATGCAACTATGGCGAGAGTCGGCTTTACTTGCCGAAATGATAACGCAGATTCACCAACCGGATACATTAAATATTGCGACTATCGGCAATATTGTGCCGCAGTTGCATATGCACCATATTGCTCGTTATAAAACCGATAAAGCCTGGCCTGCCCCTGTGTGGGGCAAGTTTGATCGTTTGCCGTATGGCAAAGATACAGGCGAACAACAAGTTTCAGCAATGAGGGATGCCTTGGAAGGCTTTCTACTGGATTAATAGCTCAGTGAAATAAATATCTCTAAAGCCATCGCTGTTGTCGAATTGATCCAAAGCATCAATGAGTACTTGTTTGGATTTTTTGCGCAACTTTTCACGTTGCTCCATGGTTGCCAAATCTTCCACTCGTTGACTTGTGTAGAGCATAATTAATTCATGTCGCAGTAGAGGCATATGTTTGGTTATTTTTTCAATGTGCTTGTCTCCTTCGACTAATAATTGGGCGTTAATGACCATGTATTTTTTAGGTGTAGCCAAATTAATTGTGAATTTTGGTTTCATCTCCAAATATTCCACTTCAGCTTCTACATTTTCGCCATCTTCGGCAAAAGCATGTCCATTCCAAAACATTAAACTCAGTAATAAAAACAATACGCGCACGGTGTTTCCCCATATAATGTAGTGATAAGTAATGACGTTATTAAATTTGTAACTACTCGCCCTATGTTTATCAGTGTCAGGCATTCTTAATCAATAGCTGACAACCGC
>SPJK01086309.1_pt1 | contig 10902 bp, 12 predicted proteins | sample 3741771 | NCBI WGS metagenome assembly SPJK01 (sample SAMN10925997, study PRJNA522277) | cold seep metagenome | isolation source: Elba SIP-enriched marine methane seep metagenome, extraction at timepoint T2 | place: Italy: coast of Elba, Mediterranean Sea
AAAGCAGGCAAATAAATCCACTGCTCATCAGGAACTAATGAATGAGAATAGCTTAAAAAAGCGGTGCCTTTAACGTCACGCGGATGGTCAAATACCGTTAACCCCTTATCACCATCGTTTTCCATTTCCAAATTTGTCACTCGAATTAAGCGTGTACTTTCTTTGCCTTGTCGATTTTTTAACACCATCTTCATTTCAGCAGAACTATCGCTCCAGCCTTTATCGCGGTTATCTGATTCAACAGCAATCTCCATACCTTTTTCTTCTGCTGTTTCTGCAACACTTAGCTGGGGCAGTATCGTTAATAAACCGAATAACAGTAACCATTTACGCATTTTTGTTTCCCTCTAATTTCATTAGTAATGGTGGCAAGAATAAGAAATCCATCACTAAGGCAACACCAATCGTGATAGCCGCCATAGCCCCCATATCTGAATTAATCGAAAAATGTGATTGAGCAAGCACGATAAAACCAGCAACTAATACAAATGATGTTACCCATAAGGCAACACCTACCGTATTAAAGGCATAGCGTACCGCTTCTATTTCATTCATATTATTTTCACGGCGAGCACGTAGATATTTACTCAAAAAATGAACCGTATCATCGACGACAATACCTAATGTCATCCCCGCTACAACCGAGAGTGACATGCCAACTTGTCCGACTGCCATACCCCAAAAACCAAAGGCCATCCCTGCTGGAATAAGATTTGGGGCCAAGCTGATTAAGCCAATACGACTCGAACGTAAGGCAAAGACGAGAATGAATGAAATTAACACTAAGGCAAGTGATGTCCCCATTAACATACTATTCACATTACGTTTACCGATATGAGCAAACATCAGGTTAGGATCTGCCACCGTGAATTCAATGTCCGTGTTTTCTGTTAACCAGCCAGAAACACGTCGCTCGATCTCTAACATTTCTTCGGTATGCAAATTTTCTAATGTAATCGTGACGCGAGTTTGTGATTTGTCGATGTCAATTTGATCATTCAAATCCAGACCATATGGCAATGACAATTCATAAAGTAACAAATACTGGGCAGCTAAATCACGCGACTCTGGCAATCTGTAATAGCTTTGATCATCACCATGCATATTTTTATTTAAACGTTTAAAGGTATCAGTGATACTTTGCACATGCATCACTTCAGGTTGAGTGTGTAACCACTGTGTGAACTTGTCTGTTTGCTTTAAAAACGCAGGTTCACTCACACCACCACTTTCTTTCGCTTGTAGTGAGTATTGCATGGTGTAAATACCAGACAAATTTTGACTTGCAAAATCAGTATCGTTTCTAAAATCTACACTCGTATCAAAATACTCAACAAACTGATCATCCAATTTATTATTTGGCATGAATGCAATAACAACGACTGCAAATAAGCCCATAACGATCAACAAAGGTTTGCGCTTTGCAATAACAAACTCAGCCAAATTATTCATTGCTTTTAACTCTGACTGCTTCTGTATTTTAGATTTTATAGGCAAAATCATCATTAACGCGGGTAATGCAGTGATTGATAAAACAAATGCGAACATCACACCAATAGCGACCGTGTTCCCTAAATCATGGAATGGCGGCACATCACTAAAGTTCATGGTTAAAAACCCTATCGCAGTGGTGATACTGGTAATAAAGATAGGTTGTAAGTTAATCCGTAAACTGCCTTGCATTGCTTGCTTACGATCTTGACCTTGACGTAAGTTATGCAAAAACGTCACCAATAAGTGCACCGTATCTGCAACCGCCATTGTCATAATGATGGTCGGCGCTGATGCTGAAGGTGGTGTCAGTTTCCAGCCAAGCCAGCCAAATATGCCCATTGCAAATAAAATTGTGCTGAAAATCATCACAACGACAGCGAATGTTGCTGAAAAAGAACGCAATAAAATACCAAGAGAAATAATGATAACCAGAAACATCAGCGGCACTAAGGTCTGCATATCATTTTGTGATGACTCACCAAACGCATTATTCATCATTGCTAAGCCAGTGATATAAATTTCGTGCTCGGGGTATGCTTCACGAAACTGGTCTGCAACTTGGCGTGCATAATTAGCGACCTCAGGGACTTCTGTTAAAGCCTTACCTGGTAACTCGACTCGAGTGTTAACGCCAGTGACATGACCTTTAGCAGAAACCAGCTTTCCAATAAGTAAAGGTTCATTCATCGCCACTGTTTTTATTTTTTCAAGCTGCGATGCATCTAATGATTGAGCATCGATAACAAGATCTTCTACTAGTAAATCATCTTCAAACGCTTCGGTGCGCTGAAAATTGCTGATCGAGTCAACACGCGTTGAGTAAGGAATTTGCCAGGATGCTTCGGTCATTTCTTCGACCATTTGCAAGGTCTCATTGCTGAATACATTGCCGTCCTTAGGGGCCACCACAAACAATACATTATCAGTTTTGGTGTAAGTGTCTTGCATTTGCTCAAAGGCTAATAATTCAGGATTATCTTCGCTGAAGAACACGCGATAATCATTGGTAAACTCAATAAAACGGCCGCCAGTCGCGGCTGCAAGTACGAATAACAACGTGGCGAGTAGTAGTAACCATGGGTGATTTACTACATATTGAATATAACGTTCACTAAACGTCGCCTTCATTTAATAACTCCTGTTAAATAATCCTTCATTTTTTTAAGCCATTAACCAACAAATGACACAAGTTTTTTGCTTTGTTTTGTAGCTCTTTTCTAGAATATGCCATTAAAATTAATGGGTGAAAAAAAAGGACTAATGCTGTATTGATTGCCTCAGCCGTTACTGTTAAATCATCAAAAATAAACTCTTCACGCTGACGAGCTTCTTGCAATAAACGCATAATCATATCTAACGTACTTACGTGATGCTGGTTAACCACCTCTGGTCGCTGCGTCGTCATCGCCATCACTAGCTCATTCATTTTTGGATCTTCTTCGCAATGCGTATAGGTGTAATCAAGCAGTGTATTTATAAATTTTGACAATTTATCAGTTGAATTTACAGTTGAATCATCAACCACTTCGGCAAGAAAAGCTTCTTTCTCACCTAAGCATTTTTCTGCTAATGCAGCACCGATATCAAGTTTATTTTTAAAATAGCGGTATAAATTTGCTGCAGACATATCAATATCTGAAGCAATTTCGGCCATGGTCGTTTTATTAAAGCCATAGACCTGAAAACGCTTTTCGGCAGCTTGTAAAATGTTAGTTCTGATATCTATCTCAGTCATGCTGAACGAGGATACCAAGTGAACAGTGAATATTCAATAAAATATTCACTGTTCAACATTCAGACTATTTTATTCTGAAATAGCTTGACCTAATTTTATCGGCATAGCCGCTTGCCACTGTTTTAGAAACTGAGGTGCATGCTTGGGTAATACTAATATAATAGTAGACCCCATATTGAAGCGGCCCATTTCTTCACCCTTTTCTAAGAAAATTGATTTTTCATCATATGTCCAATTCTGTATTTGCTTTCCATAAGGCGGAGTTAGCTGACCATGCCACACAGTGTCCATACTGCCCACAAAAATTGCGCCCACTAGTACCAGAGCAATCGGCCCATACTCAGTTTCAAATACATTAACGACACGTTCATTACGAGCAAACAGATCGGGGACTGCCCTCACTGTTCTTGGACTTACTGAAAAAAGTTTACCGGGTACATACGTCATTTTTGTTAATTTGCCTTTGATAGGCATGTGTATCCGATGATAATCACGGGGTGATAAATAAATCGTTGTAAAGTGGCCACCATCAAATTGTTGAGCCAGCTCACTATCGGCTAACAATGTTGATAAACGATAACTATGACCTTTAGCTTGGACTAATTCACCATTATTAATACCGGTAATTTGACTGATGGCACCATCAACAGGTGAACAAAAAACCTGTTCATTACCCTCAATGGGACGTGCCCCCTGTTTTAATACGCGTGTAAAAAATTGATTGAAGCTATTATAATCATCTAAATTTTGAGACTTTGCTTCATCCATATTGACCCGATAATTTTTTACAATAAAACGGATAAATGCATTTTTGAACCATTTTATTTCGCTACGGGTCAACCTAAACATAAGCTTAGATAAAGTATGTTGAGGCAATATGTGTTGAGGGAAAGTCAATAATTTATCCCAAGAACAGTGTTTTGCGGATGTTGATGTTTTTTTATCTTTTACTGCCACGTTTTTACCTCTTTCGTCTCAGGCATAACCTTGTCATAATTTTCTTGTGTCATATTTAACCTACTTAAAACTAACTCAGGAGTTTAACAAGTAATGAACCGCTACCTTGCCCTAATTCTAATTACGTTTTTGTCGTTATTTACTGCTACGCTTCAAGCTGAAGAAGATGCGGAAGCTGCTCCAAAAGCAGTCTATTATCAAATAACAGAACCTTTCACTATTAATTTTTTAACACAAAGTAAACAGCAAGCGCGCTACCTACAAATCAAAGTCACACTGATGGCACACGATCAAGCAATACTTGATGAAGCTGAAGCCAACTTACCAATGATACAAGATGAACTGAGGATGTTGTTCTCAACTCAATCAATGGAAACTGTTAGTACAGTTAAAGGTAGGCGTGCCCTTCAAGCAGCAAGCTTAGAAACTGTAAAAACAGTTCTCAAAGATGAAACAGGTAATGACAATCTTGATGGTGTCTACTTTACAAGTTTTATTCTTCAATAACTAGGCATAGTAATTGCTAATTAATAACAAGTTAAATAGGAAAACCAACAAATGGCTGAACAAGAAGACATTGAAGTAGTTGATGAAAAAAAAGGTGGATCAAAACTGCTTATCATCATTGCAGTAATACTTTTGGCTATAATCGGCTTAGCCGTAATGATGTTTTTAGGTGGCGGTGACGATAAAGCTACTGAAGACGGTGAATCAGCTGAAACAGCTGAAGTAGTTAAACAAAAGCCGATTTATTACACCGTAGATAGCCCATTTATAGTGAACTTTAAAGACCAAAGTAATGATGCTGTCCGCTATTTACAAATTAAATTAAAAGTAATGGCACGATCACAGGAGGTTATCGATTCATTTACCTTGCATGAACCAGCTATTAAGCATGAGCTATTACTTCTGTTCTATAGTCAAAATTATGACGAGTTAAATACAGTAGAAGGTACAAAAGCACTTCGTAAACTCGCTTTGGTAAAAGTAAATGAAATTATCAGTGAAGATGTCCCCGACTATCAACTTGAAAACATTTACTTTACTAGTTTGATAATGCAATAAAGATAGGATTATGGCTGGACACGACATATTATCTCAAGATGAAGTTGATGCACTATTAGGTGGCATTGACGATGGAGATGTCGAAACCGACTCTGCCGCTGAAGATGATGGTAGTGCTCGCGGGTATGAATTTGGGAATGAAGATCGCATTATTCGCGGTCGAATGCCAACACTAGAAATGATCAATGAGCGTTTTGCTCGTTACCTGCGTATAAACCTATTTAATATGCTACGCCGTTCGGCCGAAATTTCTGTCGGCGGTATTCAGGTGATGAAATTTTCTGAGTATGTGCATACCCTGTTTGTGCCAACGAGTTTAAACCTGATCCATATGCATCCTCTTCGAGGAACGGGTCTAATTGTTTTAGAGCCCAAATTGGTATTCACAATCCTAGATAATTACTTCGGTGGTGAAGGTCGTTTCCAAGCGCGTATTGAAGGCCGTGAATTTACCGCTACCGAATTACGTGTAATCGCAATGGTAGTAAAACTGTGCTTTGAAGATTTAAAAGAAGCATGGGACCCCGTATTAGAGATTGATTTTGAATTTCAAACTCATGAAGTAAATCCACAATTTGCCAATATAGTGACACCGAGTGAGGTTGTGATTATTTCAACGTTTAATATTGAGCTGGATGGCGGTGGTGGAGACCTTCACATCACACTTCCATACTCAATGATTGAGCCGATTCGCGAATTACTAGATACCGGCTTACAAAGTGATCGTAGCCAAGATGACGGCCGCTGGTCTACCTCGATGCGTGAAGAGATATTACATGCAGACGTTGAACTCTCTGCAGAACTCACAAGTATAGATATGAATTTACAACAAGTTTTAGCATTAAAAGTGGGTGATATTTTACCAATCGATATGCCAAAAACGGTTGTTGCTAGAGTTGAAGATGTCGCGATGTATCGAGCTAGTTTTGGCGAACATAAAACAAAGTCGGCATTAAAAATTGAAGAGTTTATCGCACATCCCAAAGATAACTCGACACTAGCCATTATTAAAAATAAGGGTGCAGAAAATGAGTGAAGATAATCCGCAATCAGACCAAGACGTCGCTGATGAATGGGCGGCCGCATTAGAAGAAGCTGGTGATGCAGATGGTGGCGCAGAAGAAGATCCATGGGCAGCGGCACTAGAAGAACAGGCTGAAGTTGAGGCTGAGCAAGCAGCTGCAACACCATTAACTGATGATGCAAAACCATCAGGTATTTCTGATTCAGATCTTGAGTTAGATATGATCTTAGATATCCCGGTCACTATTTCTATGGAAATTGGTCGGACTAAAATTAACATTCGTAACTTGCTTCAATTAAGCCAAGGTTCCGTGGTTGAACTAGATCGCCTTGCTGGTGAACCAATGGACGTTTTAGTTAACAACACATTGATTGCTCACGGTGAAGTTGTTGTAGTTAATGACAAGTTTGGTATACGCCTAACTGATGTTATCAGTGCGGCTGAGCGTATCAACAAGTTAAAATAATGATGCGTTTCACTCTGTTTATTATTAGCTTATTTTCGACATTGCAAGTGTTTGCTGCCGAAACAGCTGATGATAAACAATTAGCATCACTAAACTCACCTGTATCCTTAGCAACCTTGGCTGAAACAGCCTTTGGACTCATCATCGTTTTAGGCTTTATCGTCTTACTTGCTTGGCTGGTTAAGCGAACTAATCAATTGCAAACATCAGCCAATGGCAAACTTAAAATCATTGCAGGATTAGCTCTTGGAACACGTGAACGTATAGTGCTGATAGAAGCTGGAAATGAGCAAATTCTAGTTGGCGTTACTGCCCAACAAATTCAAACGTTACATGTGTTAAAAGAACCTATTGACAGTGACTCAAGTACTCAACCGACCAATGGTTTTGCTGAAAAGTTAAAGCATGTTTTAAATCAACAGGATAAATCGTAGTGCGCTTTTTATTTTTAATTAGTCTACTACTTATGCCAATGCTTACTTATGCTGCAGATCCTGGTATCCCAGCAGTGACCGTAACAACAACCGAAGATGGTGGAGAAAGCTACACCGTAACGCTACAAATTTTAGCGTTGATGACCATATTTACGTTATTGCCTGCAGCATTGTTGATGATGACCTCCTTCACTCGCATTATCATTGTATTCGCAATACTTCGTCAGGCATTAGGACTACCGTCGACACCGTCTAATCAGATTTTAGTGGGTCTTTCTTTATTCTTAACATTTTTTATTATGCATCCGGTATTTGACAAAGCCTACTCCGAAGGAGCCCAACCCTATATCGATGGCAACACAAACGGTACACAAGCGCTTGATGCTGTTACCGCTCCATTTAAAGAATTTATGCTTGCTCAAACGCGTGAATCTGATCTTCAATTATTTGCAGAAATTTCTGGTCATGGTGAAATCAAAAGTAAGGATGATGTGCCACTAAAATTGTTACTGCCCGCCTTCGTAACAAGTGAGTTGAAAACAGCATTCCAAATTGGTTTCTTAATATTTATTCCCTTTTTAATTATTGACTTAGTTGTAGCCAGTGTGTTGATGGCAATGGGTATGATGATGCTCTCGCCAATGCTGATCTCGTTGCCTTTTAAGCTTATGTTGTTCGTACTTATTGATGGCTGGGCCTTATTAATGGGCACCCTCGCCTCTAGTTTTTACATATAACCATGACGCCAGAAACAGTACTCACCATCATGCAGCAAACACTTCACGTAATTACGTTATTAATTGCGATTATATTGTTGCCAGCACTATTCATTGGTCTGTTAGTGAGTATGTTCCAAGCGGCTACCTCCATTAATGAGCAAACACTGACCTTTATTCCAAAACTGTTTGTCACCATCATGGTATTAATCTTTGCAGGCCCGTGGATGCTCCAGCTTATAACCGGCTATGCTCAGCGAATTTTTGAAGATATTCCGTTTTTGATTGGCTAAGCAATGGAAATTTCAACGGCTGAACTAACAGGCTTAATTGGTAGTTATCTTTGGCCATTTTTCCGTATTGGTGCGATGTTAATGGCCGCTCCCATTTTTAGTAGTAACTTTGTTTCAATGCGAACACGTTTGCTGATTGCCATAGCGGTTAGCATCGTCATCGTTCCAACAATACCCCAAGCAGCACCTGCCGTTGATCCGTTAAGCTCGCAAGGCATCTTGATTGTTATGCATCAAATTATTATCGGTATCTCCATTGGTTTCATGCTGCAACTGTTAATCAACGCCTTCATCATTGGTGGACAAGTCATTGCGATGCAAATGGGGCTTGGTTTCGCCTCAATGGTTGACCCTCAAAATGGCATCACAGTCCCCGTTATAAGTCAGTTTTATATTATTTTTATTACCTTACTATTCATCAGTCTGAACGGTCACCTGATTCTGATCCAAGTGGTTCAAGAAAGTTTCATTGCTATACCCGTAATACCAAGCGGCTTACCGATAAGTTCATTTAGAGATATTGTTGCTCAAGCTAGCTGGATGTATGCAGCTGCAGTATTAATCGCCCTGCCAGCCATTGGGTCATTAATGATTGTGAATTTAGCGTTCGGCATTTTATCAAGAGCCGCACCACAAATCAGTCCATTTTCTATCGGCTTCCCAATGACCATCGTGCTTGGCTTTGCCATTATGATTGTCACCTTACCCAATGTTGGACATCATCTTGTCAACATGAGTGATCACGTTCTCTCTTTAGCTAGACAGCTGGTGCATCCTAATGGCTGAACAAGATCAAGGACAAGAAAAAACCGAACTGCCCACGTCCAAACGACTTAGTGATGCAAGGCAAAAAGGTCAAGTTCCGCGCTCTGTAGAGTTCACTACTGTGCTGGTATTAATTGCCAGTGCCGCGATTATGTTTGTGTTAGGTGAACGTATTATTGAGAGTTTGGCCCAAGTCATGACCGAATCACTGACTTTTGAGCGGCAGGACATCTTTAACCCTGTCATGATGATGCATGCTTTTTTACGTTCCTTAGAAATTATCGCTTTCGATCTTGGCAGTTTTCTTGCCGTAACCGCCATCGCAGCGATTGTTGCTCCTACCAGTATCGGCGGCTGGAATTTTGCAACGCAAGCGTTTGCTCCGAAACTGAACAAAATAAATCCACTCAATGGTTTAAAACGTATCTTTGGTCCTCAAGGCTTAATTGAACTTACGAAAGCACTCGCAAAATTCACATTGGTAGGTGTTATTTCTGTATTAATTATCTGGAGCCTTCGTGACCAATTATTGACACTCGGTAAACAAGAGGTCAATGTCGCCATGGTAGCCCTAGGCGAGCTCGTTTTATGGGTGTTTTTTGCTATTTCATCTAGCCTTCTCTTAATCGCTTTAATCGATGTGCCATTTCAACGTTGGAACCATACTCGCCAACTTAAGATGACAAAACAAGAAGTTAAGGATGAAAGCAAAGATACTGAAGGTAACCCTGAAGTGAAAGGACGCATCCGAAAAGTTCAAATGGAAATGTCACAACAACGAATGATGCAAGACGTTCCTGATGCCGATGTCATCATCACCAACCCAACGCATTATGCAGTCGCCTTAAAATACGATCAGACTGGCTCTGGTGCTCCAACCGTTGTTGCTAAGGGCGCTGACTTAGTTGCACAACAAATTCGCACCGTAGGTGAAGCTAATGAAGTTCCGGTGTTATCAGCACCACCACTCACACGAGCTGTTTATTTCAGCACTGAAATAGGCGATGAAATTCCATCTGGTCTGTATTTTGCAGTAGCCCAAGTATTGGCGTTTGTCTTCCAGATGCGACGTTATCAACGACAAGGTGGTACTAAACCACAATTGGATCTGGAGGATTTAAGCATACCTGATGAGTTAAAACGAGATTAAATGTAGATGGAACAAAACGACCTAACTTCCCGTTTAAAAACACTTTTGAGCGGAAATTTAGCTGCACCGATGATATTAGTCGCTTTGCTTGCCATGGTGGTTTTACCATTGCCTGCATTTATGCTCGACTTACTATTCAGCTTTAATATCGCTCTATCAATGACCATTGTACTAGCCAGTATATATGTCAAAAAACCGCTACATTTCGCTTCATTCCCTAGCATTCTATTAATTGCGACATTATTACGTCTCGCACTTAATGTTGCTTCGACTCGTATCGTATTACTAGAAGGTCACACCGGTACAGCATCTGCTGGTAATGTGATCGAAGCATTCGGTGAATTCGTTATTGGTGGTAACTACACCGTTGGTTTCGTCGTCTTCGCCATTCTCGTTATCATCAATTTCGTGGTTGTAACCAAAGGTGCGACTCGTATTGCCGAAGTGAGCGCCCGTTTCACTTTAGATTCAATGCCTGGTAAACAAATGGCTATTGATGCTGATTTAAACTCTGGTTTAATCGATCAAGATGAAGCGCGGCGGCGGCGACAAGAAATCATGGAAGAATCAGATTTCTATGGTTCAATGGATGGTGCCAGTAAATTCGTACGCGGTGATGCCATCGCCGGTATTTTAATTCTGTTTATCAACATCATCGGTGGTTTCATCATTGGTGTAGCACAGCACGATCTGACGTTTGCAGCTGCTGCACATAACTACACATTATTGACTATTGGTGATGGTCTTGTAGCGCAAATCCCTTCACTTCTTTTAGCTTCAGCGGCAGGTCTTTTGGTTACTCG
>SPJK01054019.1_pt1 | contig 10899 bp, 8 predicted proteins | sample 3741771 | NCBI WGS metagenome assembly SPJK01 (sample SAMN10925997, study PRJNA522277) | cold seep metagenome | isolation source: Elba SIP-enriched marine methane seep metagenome, extraction at timepoint T2 | place: Italy: coast of Elba, Mediterranean Sea
CTGCGCGCCCTTTTCCGCCACTTCCGCACCCAGTGCTTTTGTTGATCCGGGGAGGGAGGTTCCGAAGTCGATCACAACCTTGCCCGCAGACAAACCGGCGATCACGCCGTCTTCGCCGCGCATGCGGGACTCCACATGATCAGAGGTGCCCATGCACAGCATGATGATGTCACTCTGCTCCGCTACTTCGCGGGCATTGGCTGGCTCAATCGCGCCGCGTGCGATGGCAGCGTCAATTCCACTGCGATCCCGATTGCCGAGAACACGAATACCTTCATGTCCCATATCCTGTAGCCTGCCCACCATGGCGGCTCCCATCAGGCCGAGACCAATAAATCCGATTGTCGGGTTCGACATGAACTCTCTCCTTCAATGCGATTGGATTAACGGCCGAAAGCAGGGCGCTTCAGGCCGGATTGTACTTCATATATCGACCGGTTCAGTTCCGGTTGCGGCTGCGGAATGCGGACCGGCCAGTCGGATAGTCGCGGATGCAATGTCGGTTCCCCACAGAGCATCCGGGTATTGTATTCTTCGATACTGTCGAAAGTCGTCATGGACCCCATGACCGGGAAGGCATCCGCTGCCATCATTTCCAGGAACAGCATTCGCCGGTCTCTGTCAGAGGTGTTTTTGGCTGAGCCATGCACCATCCGCCCATGATGGATTGAGATAGATCCTGCCGGCGCGGTCAGGGTCACTGAATTCGCCATATCCAGGCCTGAGCCTTCAAAATCAAGCGCCCCGACAAACACCCCATCTTGGTGGTGATCGAAGGTCGGCCCCTGATGCGAGCCAGGAAAGACGGTCAGGGGACCATTCTCCAAAGCCATATCATCGATGACGACCCCGATTGCTAAGACATCGTCATTGGTATGCGGGTAAAAGGCGACATCCTGATGCCATTCAATCGCAGCCCCGTATCCTTTGCTCTTCATGTTCAGTTTGGTGTTGTGCAGGCGGATATCGTTGCCGAGCAGGTCACGGGCGGGCGCCAGGATGTGATCTGAGAACAATAGATCCTTGATCACATCACTCAACCGATGCGGTTGCTTAACCCGTCGAATGCGCGGTGCATCCGGTTGATGGGATTCTTCCAAATCCAGCCGCTCATCCGAGGCTGTCATGCCACGCGCTTCACCTTCGAACCGGGTGATTTCAGATCGGATCGCTTCGATGATGGGCAGGGGAATATGCCGTTCCAGGACGAGATAGCCGTCCCGCCGATAGTTTTCGATTTGGTCGGTTGTCAGTGTTTCAGGCATTACATCACCGCGCCGATTTGCCAGGGCACGAATTCATAGTCGCCAAGCCCCTGGGCTTCCGATTTGGATTTCTCACCGGATGCAACGCGCAGCCAGAGTTCATAAATCTCCCGCCCCTTATCATCCAGGGAAACGCCATCGGAGAGCATTGCACCGGCATCGACATCCATATCTTCGATCATCCGGCCATACATCTCGGAATTCGTGGCGATCTTGACTGTCGGTGCAGGCTTGGACCCAAAGGCAGAGCCTCTTCCCGTTGTGAAGCAGACGAGGTTGCAGCCGCTTGCGATCTGCCCGGTGACGGACGCCGGATCGTAACCGGGACTGTCCATGAAGTTGAAGCCGCGCGTGGTGATTGTCTGTCCATATCGATAGACACCTTCCAACGGTGCCGTCCCGCCCTTGGCCGATGCGCCGAGAGATTTTTCCAGGATCGTGGTCAGCCCACCCTTCTTGTTGCCGGGCGATGGATTGTTATCCATCGAGCCCTTGTTCCGGGCGGTATAATCCTCCCACCATTTGATCCGTTCAATCAGGCGCTCACCAACCTCTTGGCTGACGGCGCGGCGGGTCAACAGATGCTCGGCGCCATAAATCTCCGGCGTTTCGGCAAGGACACCCGCGCCCCCCTGCGCAACCAGCAGATCACAGGCGCGCCCGACGGCGGGGTTTGCTGTAATACCGGACCAGGCGTCGGAGCCACCGCATTGGAGGGCCACGGTCAATTCGGACGCCGGACAGGGTTCCCGCACCGCCTTGTTCGCTTCCGGAAGCATGGCGCGGATCTTTTCGATCCCCATCTCCACTGTCTTTCGCAAGCCGGCGACCGATTGGATATTCATGGTCTGGAAAGTCGGTCCTTTTTCAAGACCATAGGCCTCCAGCAGCCAGTCGATCTGGTTCGTCTCGCAGCCCAAGCCAACCATCAGAACAGCAGCGTGATTGGGATGGCGAGCATAGCCCCACATCACCCGCTGTAGTGCTTCGAACCCATCACCATCCGGTGCCATGCCGCAGCCCGTGCCATGGACAAAGGCACAGACACCATCGACATTTGGATAGTCTGCCAGTTCTTCCGGTCCGAAGGCCTGCGCAATCATCCTGGCAGCGGTTGCGGAGCAATTGACGGAGGTCACGATGGCAATGAAGTTGCGCGTGCCGATCGTGCCATTCTTGCGACGGAATCCCATGAAGCTATCCCGCTCGGCCTCGGGCACCTTCGGCGGCGGATTAAGGTCGGTTGAAAACTCATAGTCATGGGACGTGCCCCGAAATTCAATCTCGTCCACATGGACATGATCGCCGGGCTCGATATCGCGTGTCGCGTAGCCGATGATTTGTGCGTATTTCCGGACCGTCTCACCCTTCGCGATGGCAGTCGTCGCGACCTTGTGCCCGCGCGGGATCATCTTGACCGTCTTCACAGATTCAATTGGATGATCAGCGGGAAGGGACCGGGTTACAGTGACCACATTATCCGCGTCTGAAAGCCTGACAAAGTCTACCATGGCTGAAGTTATCCTTCGATCTTTGCCGTGCCGACCTTCTGTTTCGACCAGCGATGAATGTCGATATGCGGGGTCTCCGCCAGCCGTGCGCGGGCGTCTTCCCATAAATGCTGCCACTCTTGCCAATCCGTGAGAACATTCTCCGGCGCGGCGCCACTCCGCGCAACGAATTCCGGAAAATGGCTACGCCCGGAAGGCTCCCCGGTGCGATGATAGCGTATATCAAAGGACCAGCGAATACCGTTGCTAAGATTTGGCAGGGAAGCATGCGGGACCAAGGGGTGGAAGAAAATCACGCTGCCGCGTTTGACCGGCAGGGGCGTGATTGCCGATTGGTCCAGATTGTCATTGCTGATGAAGGGTTGGGTCTCGACCCCATGCGGTAGCAAGCCGCCCTTGTGTCCGCCTTTTACCACCTGCAGGCAGCCATTTTCCTCGCTCGCATCTGTGATTGCGCACCATACCGTGACCATCCGGGTATTATCCGCTTCGACATGGGTCACGCCGCGATCCTGATGCCAATGGGTGGCCGTGATATGGGCGCGTGTCTCCGTGTTGTGAAGGTCGAGGGAAGGCGGCTTCAAACGCACATGCTGGATCGGGTTGGAGGAAATCTCCGGCCCGACAAAACCTTCCACCAGATCAAGCAGCTTTGGAGCGGTAACCAGACCAAAGACGGCAGGTCCGAAATGCATCGGCGTATCCGCTGAAATCTGATCCCCGGGCAAGGAGATATCCATCGGCTGGAACCAATCACAGCCGGCACGGTAGGCGGCAACCAGTCGTTCTTCGAACCGTGACCCGGCCTCCGGTGGTTCAAGGCGCCCTTCTGCAACCCACTCGGCATAGAGGCGGTTCAGCAAAGCGTCATATTCTGCCTCAATCGGGCGCAAGACTGTTTCTTCGTCGAGGACATTCTCAACGACCAGATATCCATCCCGCTCGAACGCGGTTTGTTGGGCGGCGGTCAGTGTCATGCTTCTGCCTTTAGTGATTCCATAGACGCGAAATCGAAGGCAACGCCATGTCCAGGCCTGTCCGGCGCTATCGCCAATCCGTCTTCGATCTGCATCGGGTGTTCGACATAGTCATCCAAGCCAAAGCCATGGGCCTCAAGCATCGTTCCATTCGGAACGGCGGCGAGCAGATGAACAGTTACATCATGGGCGCCATGGCTTGTCACCGGCAGGTTAAACGCCTCTGCCAGATGCGCGATCTTAAGGAACGGCGTGATGCCACCGCAATTCGTGACGTCCGGCTCTGGGAAGGCAACCTTGCCAACGGTCAGCGCATGTTTGAATTCCCAGATCGTGCGCATGTTCTCCCCACAGGCAATCGGGATCCCGCCTTCTTGCGCGACGCGGGCCATACCTTCCAGGTCGTCCGGGATGATCGGTTCTTCCAGCCAGCGGGGGGCATGCGGTTCAAAAGCCCGCGCGGCGGCAATCGCTTCAGAGACCGTCCATTTCATATTGGCATCAACCATGATCGGGAAGCCATCGCCGAAATGGGCGCGCATCGCCGCCAGTTTCTCCACATCCTCCGACAGCTTGTCGCGGCCTACCTTCATCTTGATCGCGCGGAAGCCCCGCTCGACATTACGCTCTGATTGCGCGATCAACTCGGCGGCGGAAAGATGCAGATCAATCCCGCCAGCATAGCAGGAAACCTTATTATCATGACCGCCCAGAAGACGCCAAAGGGGTTGCTCGGTGCGTTTACCTTTCAGGTCCCACAAGGCCATATCCAGGGCGGAAAGCGCTAAGACCGTCGGGCCGCCCTTACCGCCGTAATGGGTCGCCCACCAGACCTTCTCCCAAATCGCTTCAATACACTCTGCATCCTGACCAAGGACGAGATCCGGGAACTCATGGCGTGCTGTTGCATGGATCGCGTGCCCGTTTCGTCCGCCGGTGAAGGTATAACCAACCCCGGTTACTCCATCCGCATCGGTGACCTGGATCGTGATGACTTCAAACGCATGGTGTTCGCCATGCATGGCATCAACCAGCACCTCCTTGAGCGGAAGCCGGTAGAAATCGCTTTGCAGTTTGGTGATCTTGGCCATCAGTTCAGGTTACCTCGTAGTATCGCATGAAGTCTCGATCCGGTTCGACGCCCAGGCCTGGACCGGTTGGGATGGAGACCCTGCCTCCGTTTTGTTTCACTTGCCCTTTAATGTCGAGCGGTTCGGTGATCAATTCGTCCCGAAATGCGTTATCCGTCGTATCGGATTCGAGCATTGGCTCCCAGGGATGCAAGCCGCCGGGAAGGGGCGGGATCGTTGCCAGCAGATGCAGGTTTGCGGCAATTGCAATTGCGGAGCCCCAAACGTGATTGATCACCGGTGTGAAATGCGCATGGCACAATGCCAGCACGCGCAGATATTCCGATATGCCGCCCAAGGCACAGACTTCCGGCTGGGCTATATCCAGACCGCGAGACTCAAGCAGCGTCCGCCAACCCCAGCGCCCGAATTCCGCTTCTCCGCCTGCGATATTGACCTTTAGGCCTTGCCGCAATTCCCGATAGCCGTCGTGATCTTCCGGGGCGACTGGCTCCTCGAACCAATAGGCGTCCAGTTCATCAAGCGCACGGCCGACATGGAAAGCATCGCTCGTCGTGTAACAATGGTTCGCATCGACCATGAAGCGGAAATCGTCGCCGATGCCCCGGCGCACCGCTGTTGCCAGCGTGATATCATCACGGGGCCCAAAGCCCACTTTCATCTTGGTCGCAGCGAAGCCCATATCCTGGATCGCTGCGGCTTCTTCGGTAAAGCGCGCGGCCAGTTCCGTGACAGGTTCCGGGCGCAGCATCATGCCGTAGCCATAGACCGGGACAGTCTTCCGGAAACCCCCACCCAGCAGCGATGACAAGGGCAGACCTGCGACCTTCCCGGCGATATCCCACAAGGCGATATCGACACCGGACAAGGCCTGCATCGACATTCCCTTCTGCCCATGATCTCGCAGCAGATTATAGACTTTGTGCCATATGACATCGCGGGAAAGCGCATCATCGCCCAGGATCATCGGTTGGATGACCCGCTCCACAATCGCCTTATTCGCCAGCGCGATATTCCCCGGCCCGAAGCATTCGCCCCAGCCGGTTATCCCCTCATCTGTTGTCACTTCGATCAGATGGGTGCTGCGTTTCGTATAATATTGTTGTGAATAACCAAGCACTTCCGGCAGGTCATACTGCAGGACGTGGCTCTCCACTTTGACAATCTTCATATGCCTCCCCACGGAGATTTTTTTTGGTGCTGTGCACTTCTTGAAAAATGGTATACCAAAATTCTTCGAAGTGAGCTAGAACTCGTTTCGCAGAAATAAGAAGGGCAAAATCGCCCCATTGTTTCAGGAGGAAGTGACAGTGAGCGACCGCATCGAAGCGGATTATTTGATTGAGACCCCAGTTGACCCGGCCCGCGCGGCGGAAGCGATGGCGGGGGAACAGAGCTCGGGCACCTTTGTAAAAGTGCCCGGTGAGACGGAAGCGCTGCGCGAAAGATCCACGGCGCGCGTTGAAACCCTGAGCGCGTTGGAGGACTGTTCTGCCCCTTCTCTGCCAGGTGGTGCGACAGGGGAAGTTTACCACAGGGCGAAGGTGACGTTGTCCTGGCCCTTGGACAATATCGGCCCTGACCTGCCAAACCTGATGGCGACCGTGTCGGGCAATCTATTTGAGTTGCGGCAGTTCTCGGGCCTCCGAATTCTGGACATGCGGTTGCCGCGTGCCTTCGCGTCTGCAAACCCGGGCCCACGCTTTGGGATCGCCGGAACGCGACAGCTGGCCGGCGTTGATCAAGGACCTTTGATCGGGACAATCGTCAAACCGTCGGTTGGGTTTGATGCCCAACAGACAGCCGATTTGGTGCAAACGCTTGCCGCCGCCGGTATCGACTTTATCAAGGATGACGAGTTACAGGCGGACGGGCCAAACTGCCCCTTTGATGAGCGTGCTGAAGCCGTCATGCGGGTCTTGAACGACCATGCGGATAAGACCGGTAAGAAGGTCATGTATGCCTTTAACGTGACGGGTGAGGTCGACGATATGCGGCGTCGGCACGATCTGGTGAAGGCACTGGGTGGCACTTGTGTGATGGCGAGTTTGAACTCAGTCGGGTTGACCGGGATGCTGGCGCTCGCCCGGCACTCGGAGCTGCCGATCCATGCGCATCGGAATGGCTGGGGATATCTGAGCCGCGCCCCCATGCTGGGGTGGGACTATGCCGCCTGGTCGAAGTTCTGGCGTCTCGCCGGGGCAGACCACATGCATGTGAATGGCTTGCAGAATAAGTTCAGTGAGCCGGATGACAGCGTCATGGCGTCGGCCAAGTCGCTACTGACGCCAATGTTTGCGGACGCACCCTGCATTCCAATGCCGGTCTTCTCCTCAGGGCAATCCGCTGTTCAGCCTCCGGAGACCTATCGCCGGCTGGGTTCTGCCGATTGCATCTACGCAGCGGGTGGGGGGATCGTCGCCCATCCCGATGGACCGGCGGCGGGTGTGGAATCGCTGCGTGATGCCTGGGATGCGGCAATCGCCGGAATTGATGCCCATGACTATGCCAAGAGCCACCCTGCACTGGCCCGTGCCTTGGAAAGCTATTCGGCATGACGGGACTTCCCAATGGTGTGCTTGTCGCTTGGCTGGGAGATGACTTTACCGGTTCAGCGGCAACGCTGGAGGTTCTGGCTTTTTCAGGCTTGCCCGCGGTCCTGTTCTTGAATGTCCCGACAGCGGAACAATTGGCGCGCTTCCCGGATAGCCGGGGGATCGGCATTGCGACCACGGCGCGGGGATATGGACCCGAATGGATGGATCAGCACTTGCCGGAGACCTTTCAGTTCCTGGCAGAAACCGGTGCGCCGGTCGTCCATTACAAGACCTGTTCCACCCTGGACAGTGCACCGCATGTTGGCTCAATCGGGAAGGCTGCCGATATTGGCGTGGCCTATGTGAAGGGCAGATGGATTCCCTGCCTGGTCGCCGCACCGCCGCTGCGCCGCTATCAGGCGTTCGGGCATTTGTTCGCAGGCGCGCCGGAAGGAGTATTCCGACTGGATCGCCACCCGGTCATGGCCAGGCATCCGGTAACGCCGATGACCGAGTCGGATGTTGGCGCGCATCTTTCTCACCAAACCGAGAAACCTTTCGGTCTGATCACGCTTGAAGATTTGGCTGCCGACCCAGCAGCCGCGCTGGCGCGGGAGACGGGGAACGGTGCGGAAATCGTGACCTTGGACACGATGACGATGGAAGACGCGGCCCGTTGTGGCGCCTTGATTTGGGAAAATGCCACCGAACAGACACTCGCCATCGGTTCGCAGGGCGTCGAATATGCCCTTGTCGCGCATTGGCGCGCGGCTGGTCAGATCGAAACCGTTGATAAAACAGCCGGTGCCGGCCCGGTTGACCGCATCGTGGCTGTATCGGGTTCCGTTTCTCCTGTGACCGCGGCGCAGATCGCCTGGGCAGGGGAGAATGGTTTTGCAGTGATCGCGCTTGATGCCGCTGCGGTGGTTCGGGGGGACACGGCAGTAGAAGAGGCTGCGGTGACGCAAGCGCTTGCTGCCCTGTCATCCGGCAAAGACCCACTCGTCTGTAGTGCCCGGGGGCCTGACGATCCTGCCGTGGGCCGGATGCGGGCGGCGGTGGCTGAGAGCGGTGTTGCGGAAGATGAAGCCAATGCACGGATCGGCGCGGCGCTTGGCCGAATATTGGAGCGATTGTTGCGAGAAACCGGGATTCGCCGCGCCATCATCTCCGGCGGCGATACATCCGGCTACGCATCCCGACAACTCGATATTTTTGCTTTCACAGCGTTGAGCCCGACCATTCCGGGCGCGGCCTTGTTGAGAGCACATTCCGACGACCCAGCCTATGACGGTCTGCAACTGGCGCTTAAGGGCGGTCAGATGGGCAGTCCCGATTACTTCGGCTGGATCAAACGTGGCGGTGGGTCCGCCGAAAACCAATAGAATGAAACGAGGAAACTGACGATGACGAAAGTGGCACTGCTTGGAGCCGGCGGGAAAATGGGTGTTCGGCTTGCATCCAATTTGAAAGACTCACGATTTGATGTGGATCCGGTAGAGATCTCCGATGTGGGCCGCGAAAGGCTGAAAGAGGAAACCGGTCTCGACGCCGTGGATCAGGATACGGCACTTGCCGGGGCCGATGTGGTCGTGATGGCGGTGCCGGATAAGCTGATCGGCAAGATCGCCCATAGCTTTGTCGACAAACTGAAACCCGGCACGGCGCTGGTTGTCCTGGATGCTGCCGCACCCTATGCCGGTGAGATGCCGAAGCGTGAGGATGTCACGTATTTCTGCGCCCATCCCTGCCACCCCCATATTCTGGAAGCGCACGATAGCATCGAAGCGCAGAAAGATTACTTTGGTGGCGTCGCCGCACCCCAAGGTATCGTCTGCGCCTTGTTCCAGGGACCGGAGGAACATTACGCGCTGTGTGAAGAAGTGGCGAAGGTGATCTATTCACCGGTGTCCCGCTCGCACCGCTGTTCGTTGGAGAATATCGCGGTTCTGGAGCCCGCACTCTCTGAAACCGTAGGTGCGACCTTCGCACTTGCCATGCGTGAAGCAACGGATCGGGCCGTATCTATGGGTGTGCCGGAAGCAGCCGCGCATGACTTCCTGCTCGGTCACTTAAAGATCGAACTGTCCATTGCCTTCGGGATCTATGATGGCCGGTTCTCTGATGGTGCGTTGTTGGCCATCGACAAAGCCAAGTCTGTGGTGTTCCAGCCGGACTGGCTGGATCAGGTCTTTAACTTGGACGCGATCAAGAAATCTGTTGAGGATATCTGCGCTGACTAAAAGCGTGTGACCTCAGGCCGCGTTGGCCTCAGCATTCGCAATCTCGGGTGGGAGCATCTTTCCGGGATTGAGAATATTGTTGGGGTCAAACGCGGTCTTGATGGCGCGCATGAAGGGCAGGGCGGTGCCATGTTCGGCTTCCATCATGCCCTGTTTGCCAAGCCCGATACCATGCTCTCCCGAAATCGTCCCGCCAAGGCGCAGGGCGGTTTCGGCAAGCGCCTTGGTGAAATGTTCCGCGCGGGCCATCTCTTCCGGATTATTTGGGTCCACACTTAGACCGGCGTGGAAATTCCCATCGCCGACGTGACCGACGATGGTTGATGTCAGGCCAAGGCGGACAGCATCCTGCTGTGCTTGCAACACGGCTTCCGCCAGTTGAGAGATCGGAACGCACACATCGGTCGGCCAGATATGCCCCCCCTCGCCAAGGGCAGCGCTGGCATAATGTGAGTTGTGCCGCATGGCCCACAGCGCATTCCGTTCTTCGGTCGACGACGCGGTTTCCCACCCCTCTGCCCCGAATTCTCGGGCGATCTCGCCAAAGGCTTCGGTCTGCTCCGCAACCGTGCTAGGCGACCCGTGAAATTCAAGAAACAGATGCGGGACTTCCGGCAGGTCAGCCTTCGAATAGGCTTTGAAGCCCTTCACCATCATCTCATCCAGCAGCTCGATCCGTGCCATGGGAAGGCCGGACTGGATGGTCAGGATCACGCAGTTAACCGCGTCCTCAACGCTCGGGAAACGGCAGGTCGCAGCAGAGATACTTTCCGGAATTCCATGCAGTCGGAGAGTGATCTCCGTGATAATGCCAAGCGTTCCTTCAGAGCCGACCAGCAGATGGGTCAAATCATAGCCCGTGGAGGACTTCCGCGCCTGACTTCCGGTCCGGATGATGCTGCCATCGGCCATCACCGCTTCCAGGGCGAGGACATTCTCGCGCATGGTGCCATAGCGTACGGCGGTGGTGCCGCTGGCCCGGGTTGCTGTCATCCCACCGATGGAGGCGTCGGCCCCGGGATCGACGGAAAAGAAAAGTCCGGTCGCGCGCAGTTCCTCATTCAGGCCTTTGCGGGTAATGCCGGGCTGGACCACGACATTCAAGTCTTCTGCATTGACCGCCAGGACTTGGTTCATTCGGTTGAGGTCTAGCGAGATCCCGCCTTCGGTCGCCAGATGCTGACCTTCCAGAGAGCTTGCCGCGCCATAGGCAACGATGGGGCATTTATGCCGATTGCAGATCCGAACGATGGCAGCGATTTCCTCGGTAGTCTC
>SPJK01055095.1_pt1 | contig 10889 bp, 8 predicted proteins | sample 3741771 | NCBI WGS metagenome assembly SPJK01 (sample SAMN10925997, study PRJNA522277) | cold seep metagenome | isolation source: Elba SIP-enriched marine methane seep metagenome, extraction at timepoint T2 | place: Italy: coast of Elba, Mediterranean Sea
GCCGTTATCCACTTGACGGATTAACTTTAGGCCTATGTTTCGGCATGCCATCCCTATACTGTTCTTCCTATCCTGTGCATTAACTGCGCTGGGCCAATCAGGTAACAACCCTTTTGAGTTGACGCCACGCCTGTCGCCAGCAGAACGACAGCATGCTGATAGTACGGATGCGACATCCGTCGCAGTTCCTGATAATCCTTTCGAATTGGTGGCACCTACAGAGGAAGCGACAGCTCCTGATGCGATAGTTGAGCAAGAACGAGAGGAAGAAGAGAGCGGGACGGAACCTGGTGGTAGCGATGCCAACAGTGGCTGGTTGCTGGCGGTCGCAGTTGGGTTGATCTTTTTGTGGGCAATTGTACTGATCTTTTTCCGCAGCTTATATGTCAAAGTATATCGGGCAGTAATTAACGATAATCTTTTGGGGCAGCTTTACCGCGAACGGGAAGCCGGAGCAGTAGGCCGGTTTTTGGTCGGGTATTTATTGTTTTTCTTAGGAGGCGGGTTTTTTCTCTACCTCGTGTTCGATTATTTCGAGACGCTTCCCGTGGCAGGAGTTATCCAAAATTTTGGCATTTTGACCCTTGTACTATTGGTGCTGTTCTTAGCAAAACACCTGCTATTGGCTGTTTTGGGTTATGTTTTTCCTGTCGGAAAAGAGATTCGGCGCTATAGTTTTACGATAATGGTATTTTCCATCCTCTTAGGCTTTATCCTGGCGCCGGCTACATTTCTATACACCTTTGGTCCGGTTAGCTGGCAGTATGGCCTCCTTATCGCTGTTGGTGGACTTATAATTCTAGCCTATTTATTGCGTTCACTTCGAGGCTTGTTTATCGCTAATCGCTTTCTTTTCAGCTATCTATTTCACTTTTTGTTGTATATTTGCGCCGTTGAAATCATCCCTGCTTTGCTACTGTATAAACTAATTGTTGACAGTTTTGCGTAAGCTGGGGTCCTTACTCAATAAACTCCTTCTTGGATGGCAGTAAATGGGAAAGTGATGGAGGGAACGCATAAACGGGTAAAAAGCATTCTAATCTCGCAACCTAAACCCGAACGCTCCCCCTACTATGAATTGCAGAATAAGTATGGCCTGCAAATTGACTGGCGACCTTTTATTCACGTTGAAGGGGTAACGGAAAAAGAATTTCGCAAGCAGCGAATTCGTCCTGATGAATTCACCGCTGTAATTTTTACTGCGAAAAATGCCGTAGATCATTTCTTCCGTATCTGTGAAGAAATGCGCATTACGATGCCTCAAGACACAAAGTATTTCTGCCTGACGGAGGCCATTGCCAACTATCTGCAGAAATTCATTGTTTACCGCAAGCGCAAAGTTCACTTTGGCAAGCGTACCATTCAGGATCTGGCTACTGCAATGAAGAAGAATAAGGACGAGAAGTTCTTACTTCCCTGCTCTAATCTAGGAGCAAAGGCAGTGTCAAATTTCATGAATGAAGGAGGTTATGATTGGCAAGATGCCATGATGTATCGTACGGTAAGTAGTGATCTTTCCGACCTGAGCGATGTCACCTATGACATACTGGTGTTCTTTAGCCCACTCGGTATTACATCGCTGTACGAGAACTTCCCGGATTTCAAGCAAAATGAAACCCGGATCGCTGTTTTCGGCAGTAGTACGACCAAAGCGGTAGAAGATCGTGGCCTAAGCGTGAATATCTTGGTGAAACCACCAGAGTTCCCTTCAATGACGGCAGCGCTGGAGCATTATCTCAAGCAATCGAACCCGGATCAAGTTTAATCTTGACCCTTGGAAATATGGCAAGCCCCTGTCCGTCGCGTTACGAGGCAGGGGCTTGTTGTTTGCAAGAGCTACAACCTTGCCTCTCCTTTTGCTGTTTTATGAACTGATCTGGGCTTTCGGTTTTGCCGAAAGCCGTAGAGCGAAGCGTGACGATGCCATCGTCACTGTGGGAGAGGGTAGAGAGATGTCCCAAACATGCTCTTATTCTCTACCTTAGGGCTCGTACGGGCCTGTGTCGCTCTACAGACTTTGTCGAAGCCCAGCTAATTGAAATTACCTGCTAATGGCTGCATTTATCAAGGGGCTCCAACGAGCATTTCAACAACCTTTACCCGGACGGGAAGCACAATATCGGATGGCGCATGCTGTACGCCGACAGCCAGGCCCCCCTCCTGCTGACGCCTCGCAGGCAGCAGTGCTAGCCTTATTTTATCCCAAAAATGACGATTGGCACCTGGTGCTGATCGAACGGGAGAGCAGCCACCCAAATGATCGGCATGGCGGGCAAATTGGATTTCCAGGAGGGCGCGTAGAACTTGAAGACAAGAGCCTGGCTCATGCAGCTCTGCGAGAGGCAGAAGAAGAAGTAGGCGCACCGGCCCATGATATTCAACTCATTGGACAGCTAACGGAACTCTATATTCCGGTCAGTAATTTTCTGGTTTTCCCTTTTGTGGGGACACTCGACTATGCGCCGACATTCGTTCGCCAGGAAACAGAAGTACGGCAAGTATTAGAAGTGCCCTTTGCCGCTTTTCAAGACCCCGAACGACAAAAGTTGACCGATCTGCGGATCAACCCGCAAATTACGCTGCAACGTGTTCCTTACTTCGATGTAAATGGGCATATAGTATGGGGCGCTACCGCCATGATGCTTAGCGAATTGCTAAGTGTGAGTGGGACAGAGGTGGCAATATCGAGAGCGGTCTAAAGTTTTAGCAAAATCGGTTAAACGCATCGCCTTATTTGTGGTCCAATGAAAAAAGAGGACATGCGATTAGCTATACTATTGATCGTCATTTGCTTTTGCCTGCGTCCAATAAGCGGTCAAGACATCTACTTTCCCCCAACCTTCGGGGCTTGGCAAACCGTCAACCCGATCAGCGAACTCAATTGGTGCCAGGAGCGATTGGATAGCCTTCAAGGCTACCTGGCGGATGCGAATACCAAGGCTTTCATTATCCTGAAAGACGGGCGCATTGCCGTGGAGTGGTATTTCGACTCCTTTACACAAGACAGTGTTTGGTACTGGGCATCTGCGGGTAAAACGGTCAACGCAGCACTGGTTGGCATTGCTCAGGAGGAAGGGCTCCTCTCGATCGATGAACCGACGAGTACCTATTTGGGCGAAGGCTGGACGAGCTGCTCGCCAGCGGAAGAACAAGCTATTACCGTTCGCCATCAACTCACCATGACGACTGGTTTGGATGATAGCGCCATGCCCTGGGAATGCACGGAACCTGAATGCCTGGAATGCTTGACCGAGCCAGGTACGCGCTGGGCCTACCACAATGGCCCGTATACCTTGCTACCATCAGTAGTAGAAAGCGCTGCAGGCATGACAATCAATCAATACTTCGCTAGCCGGATTGGTAATAAGATTGGAGCCATTGGCGCGTTTATCCAGTTGGGCTATAATCGTATTTTCTTTAGCCGACCCCGCGATATGGCCCGCTTTGGCTTGCTGATGTTGGCCGAAGGTGATTGGAATGGCACAACTGTTCTAGGCGATAGCGATTACTTCACAGCTATGACGACCTCTTCACAGAGCATAAATCCTTCCTATGGTTACCTGTGGTGGCTCAATGGAGAAGGAAGTTATCAGCTACCGGCACTACAATTTTTATTTGATGGCGACTTGATTCCCAATGCGCCAGACGACCTTTATGCGGCCTTGGGTAAAAATGATCAGAAGATTTACGTGGTACCATCCGAAGGCTTAGTGGTCATTCGCATGGGCGAAGCGGCTGCTCCAATCACACCGGCACTGTCGGGATTTGACAATGAACTCTGGGGCCAAATTGGCGCGCTGGCCTGCCTGACGAATACAGGCTCGCCGACGGATGAGACTTTTGACTTTTCGCTCTCTCCTAATCCTGCGGTGGATCAAGTACAGATCAGTACGAATCAAGCTATTCAACAAGTAGAGTTATTTGATTTGACCGGTCGCCGTTTATGGGTGGGAACATCGACAACCATCGAAATGGGTACACTTCCTACTGGGCTTTATTTGGTTCGCCTCAGAACGAAAGATGGCCGCATACGCGTGCGAAAGTTGATGAAGGATGGAGCGTAATGGTTGGATATTGGGTGTTCCGGTAAATAAAGAGGAACACCCAATATCGATCCAGTCGACCTAGTAGAAGCGGGAATCGGGATTGGCATCTCCGGCAGCGGCCAGAACAATATTTAGCCCTAGACGGAAATTCGCAGAATGGGCATCTTTGGGCCGAAAAGCCGTGATAATATTATCCGTTGCAGCTAGTAAGCGTACAGGGCCCAGTGCTAAGGTAGCGTTGAGTCCTACATTGTCGAGGCGATCGTTGCGTAAGCCATATAATGCCCCTACTCGGAGGTTAGACAGCACTTGCCAGTTGCCCGTTAGTGCAATGGCCGCATCAGTGGCATCGAGGTTTTCTTCCGCGTAGAAGATGGCTCCGACATGCATCTTCTCATTGAGGGCGAACTGACCAGTGAAGTAGTATTTAGTACCGATTTGAGTGGTATAAGCTTCACTGGTTTCTGTTGGGTCGTAGATCATCTCCAGGGTATCCAGCGCATTGCCAAAAGAATCCTCATCGTCTAATAAGGCTTGGGCAACATCAAGACCTTCAAATTCATAGGCCCCTTCGAGCTCATAGTTAGTAGGGTTTTCATCCCACTCAATGGAGCCGCCCAGATCGAGCACACTAGCAGTCAATTGCAGACGGCCTAAATTCAATGCAACCCCTAAGTCGAAGGCTAAGGCCGTATTCCGGCCAAATAAGGACTCGGTCGAAAAATTGCCAAAATTGAAGTCCAGGTTGATATCGCGAATGCCGTCATAAGTCAGGGCTCCTGACGTATTGATTCGATAGTCGGCATCCATTGTTAGCTGATAGATTTCTTCATCGGTAGTCAACCGCAAATCACTGCGTTCGGTGCTGATATTGGCAGCGCCGGTCAGCAATTTGGCGCGGGCACCTACTTGCAGGGCTTCTGAAAGGCGAAACGATCCACCTAGTGCCAGTTCGTGGTAGGCAGTCAGGTCTACATTAGGGGCAAAGCTGATGGTCTCACCGATAAACTGTGCGTTGCCCTGCCAGATCAGTTGCGGAAGGGTTTTAGGGTAGATCAGCTGGGCATTGAAACGCATGCGATGTCCAAGACTGAGGCCGAAATTGCCTAGGCGAAAAGCTATGCCGATCGTCTCAATATCCAGGGTTTCCTGCAGTAGGTTATCGGTTGGGTCCAGTTGTGCAATCGCGTTGTCGATATTGAGCACGATGCTATTCCCCTCTTCAGTTATCAAGTCATTGTAGGTAATATTCGTCACCCGTAGGTTACTGTACAGTCCCGGGACATTGATGGTAATGCCACTAGGTTGTTGGGCAGGGTTTACTTGTAGCACCTGCCAGGTATTTGTGAGTAAAGGCGCGCTGAGATCGGCTTGTGCTTGCAAACCCACAACGCATAAGAGTCCCAGAATGGGAAGAATGAATTTATGATGGATCATGTCGTTTTCTTTGGTTGATAAGAATCGTCGAAAAATCGGAAAGCGAGTTTTTCAAGATGTACTAAAGGTGTTGGGGTTTATTCACCAGAAACACCGAGGATTGCTCCCAGCTTTACTTGTACCGCTTGATCAGCTAAAATGCGCACCGATTGTTCTCCTTCCGTAGTAGTGAAGAAAGTAGCTACGATAGCCAGCTCTTTGGCAGGTTTGATCTTAGCAAAGCGCTCCGCCTTGAAATCGCTGAAGGTAACCACCTCATTCGTGGTGGTAGGATCTCCTATGGCGTCAACCGGGGCGCCACCAATGACGCGTTGTTGGTTGTCGAGGAGTGAATCCAAGACATTGCCATTCTCGTCCAGGAAGTAGCCTTGCATATCGATGGATACCGGCATGCCATTTTCGGTCACCAATTTGAATTCGGCGTAGTCGATTTCATCGAAACCAGTGAAGTCAAGGCTTAGTGTATCCGTAACGGTGAAGTCGATGGCCGAACCATAGAGTGGAAGGTCCACATCTACCCGAACCTTATAGTAGCTACTATCGGTAACAAAACCACGGATATCGGTGTCTTCATCGGGATTCGTGCGAGCATCTACCAGATAGTCGATTGCGATAGGGCCAGCGCCCAAAACCTCCCGGATATTGGAATTGTCACGCGTAAAGGCGAATTGTGTTTCCTTGACCTCCCCAATTTCATCGAGCAAAGGATAAGGGAAGTCAATACCATTGGTGACAAATTCACTTTGGAGGGGAAGGACTTCTTCCCGTACCGTGAAAATGTCAAATACTTCTATGACAGAACGGGTTGGGACGCCGAAAGAATTCTCAAAGTTGAAGGTAATGATGGGATCTTCGAAAAAGACATCTCCCTGGATCCAGTTGTCAAAAAAGTCGATCAGGATCGTATCGCGCCGACCTTCGTAAGTGTACACACCAAGATAACCTTCTGTATAACTGAATGCCAGACCGCTGATGCCGATCAAGGTGTTGTCAGAAGGAGAAACCTCCACGCCATTACTATCCTCGGCATAGTATTCCACATAAACGGAGTCATTGACAGGCGTTACGACATAGCCGTTCAAGTCAATGGGAGAAAGCAGGTTGCCCAAAGAGGGGCAATTGCCAGAGCCACTGTAAGCCGGTAATTGGCGCGTGACCGTCAAGGGCTCACCATCCAAGGTAACAGTAGGCAAAGTAATGGTAGCCGTAATAGCTTGGTCATGACAATTGCTGATAAACCAATTAAAGCTACCAGACTTGAGGTCCATACGGTCTACCTGTAAACCACTGCTAAAAGAAAACGGCAGTGCCTGTGAAGAACTAGTCAGCGGAATGCCTCCGGCCTGTGACAAGGTCTGATTGATGGAAGCAAAAACATCATCGGTGGTTTGGGTCAATACATCACCGCTATACATCAAGCGTAGCAAGCCATCGGGTTCAATGGTCAGCACAGAGTTTTCTTCAAAATCTTCCAGTAAGTCATTCATAGAAAAACTGGTATTGACCAGCGGCACGGCAAACTCTGCCTGATGATCGGTGCGATCTGCGTCTTCCAGGTCAGCAAACTGACTACAAGCAGACAAGAGCACCATTAATGCTATTGGCAGATAGGCAAAACGAGTATTCTGAAACATAAAACGAAGCATTTTGTAGACGATTAGTTGGGGCTCCAGTAAGGCGTTGTCCTGTACTGGGGAAATACCGTATCGGCAAAGGGAGGCCTTCGTTAACTTGCTGGAAGGGATAGGGAAGTAGAATGCTATTTACGGGGCAAATATACGAGTAAATCATGAAGCCTTGCGTTGGCCTGCTTTCAAAACGCAGGCAAGCAGACAAAAATTCTTATTCCCATCGGGAATTCCTATCTTAACCGGCCACCGATTATTCTTTTCCGCTAAGCAGCAAGCATGGAATCGCAGGTTTTTCCTTCACTAAACCCAGAGCAGATTCGCATTCGGGATGCCGCCCGATTGTATATGCAGCAAAAGGTGCAGGAGCATCAGGATGCCCGCTTGGTACTGCACGATGATCGACTAGCCGATTATCTAGTGGAAACCGTAGCGCTTCTTGGACAGCACGAGGATGCGGCGAAAGACGATGTTTACCTGGCACAGTTAGCAGCTATTTTTTATCCCCTTGGATTTCGCTTGGATTATACCCATCCCTTGGCACAAAGCCAGGCGCAAGCCAAATCCTTTTTGCAAGGAGCTGACGTACCAGGGGAAGTGGTGGAGGACGTGTTACGTAGCCTGGAGGATGCTTTTCAACGACGGGGAAGAAGCCTGTCAGGCGCTTTGTTGCTCGATGCATTAGCCGGCTTATATTGTCATGATGAGACACAACAGTGGTCAGCCCTGCAGGATTTGGAAAAAGACCTGCTGGAAGGACCAAGAGGCCGCCTGGAAAAAGCGCAATTGCGACTACAGGAGTTATTAAACCTTCATTTCTTTACTTCTTCCGGACGTCGACATTGGCAAACGAGATTGGGGCAGCAGCTGCTGGAACAAAAACAGCGGGTAGAAAAACTGCTTCGCAATCAAAGCCGCCCTGAGGCGACGGTTGATCAATCTGATACCTCATCATACGGGGGAATTGAAAATGACCCGCCGGTTCGGGCAGCACAAACATTTTTCCGAGCTATTTATCGCAATCATATCAACCTAAGCGCCATTGCGGACAATAAGGCGAATATCATGATCAGTGTGAATGCTATTATGATCAGTGTATTAATCACCTTCTTGTCGTATCGCAATATTGCCGAGACGCAACCGATGATCTTGCTTCCGGTTATCATATTCCTAGTGGCAGGCTTGGCTTCATTGGTATTTGCTGTCTTATCTGCCCGACCAAAAGTAACAGCACTTAACGCAGAAGCGAATGTTGGCGATCAAAGCAAACGCAATCTGGCTTTCTTTGGGAACTTTGTCTCGCTCGATTTGACGACCTACGAAGAATCCATGCAGGAGGTGTTGAGAGATGGCAACCTGCTCTATGGGAACATGGTGCGCGACCTATATTACCTAGGAAAGGTACTGGATCAAAAGTATCGCTATCTCAGTATATCGTACAACATTTTTATGGTGGGCCTGGTGATCACAGTGGCACTTTTTCTGTTTACCTTATTTGCCTCGTAAAGCCACCCATATCAGCCCGGCCAAATATGAACCAATCAATGACCGACCAACCCACAGCTATTCGCCCCGGAGAGGAACTAGATGTGGCGCAACTCTCTGCGTACCTAGAGCAAGTGCTGCCCGAGTTTAAGTCGATCGAAAGGGTGAGTCAATTCCCAGGGGGCTTCTCCAACCTGACCTATCTGCTAGAGACGAATTTAGGTGATTGGGTACTTCGCCGGCCACCCCGAGGGGCCAATATTAAGTCGGCTCATGATATGGCCCGCGAATTCCGAGTGCTAAGCCAACTACAAGGCATATACGGGCGCATTCCTCAGCCGGTCCATTTGTGCGAAAACACGGAGGTTCTGGGAGCACCTTTCTATCTAATGGAACGGGTTAATGGCCTCATCTTGCGCAATCAGCCACCAAAGAGATTGTTGTTGACACCAGAAGTGATGCGAACCATCTCCGAAGCAGCGATTGATAATTTAGCCATGCTCCACCAAATTGATATTGAAGCCACCGGCTTAGAAGGACTCGGCAAGCCAGAAGGATACGTACAGCGCCAGGTGGAAGGTTGGACCAAGCGATATTTGAAAGCACAGACCGACGATATTGAGGCCATGACGGAGGTGGCCCAATGGCTGGCTGATCATCGGCCAGCAGATGCTTATCCAGGCTTAATTCATAATGATTACAAGTATGATAACCTGGTTCTTTCCCTTCATGAGCCGCATAGCATCTTAGCCGTGCTGGACTGGGAAATGGCCACTGTTGGAGATACGCGGATGGACCTAGGTACTACACTCGCATACTGGAGCGAAGCACAGGAGGCTAAGGTGATGAAGTTGGCTGCGGGCAACCTAACCTGGCTTCCGGGCAACCTCGTTCGTAGTGAAGTAGTGGAGCGCTATGTGGCTACCACCGGGCACGAGGTAGACAATGTTGTCTTTTACTTTGCCTACGGCGCATTTAAGATCGGGGTCATCGTACAGCAGATTTACGCCCGGTGGAAAAATGGACTTTCGAAAGACCCTCGTTTTGGTGGACTGCTACATGCCGTTCGTTACTTTGGCGAGTTGGCACGCCTCGCTATCGAAAGAGATCGCATCAGTGGCTTGATCCCTTAAGTAAGAGCGCATATTTAGCTGGCCTTTTACAGATAAAGCGAAAAACGTAGCCCTAGCCAAAGCTAAGGCGAGGCTTTTTAACGCAATATGGGCGAAAAAGGTGCCACCATAAAAGAGTGATTTAGATTTGCTCTCTTACTTAGGTAGCTTAGTGTAATTTAAAGGTGGTAATTTTTAGCTGTGCGTTAATAAAATAATAAGACGCATTTTCGTTGTATAGCTTGGACCCAAGCATATCGTTATCCACAAACCAGAGCACATCAATACTACCTAGATCCCTGCTAAACACTTTCTGCTATGTTGAAGAAATTTGTCGTCATTATCTTTTGTGCGCTTATCAGCGTAACGACTTGGGCCCAGCAAGATCAGGACCAGCTGGATTATATCGAACGATTCAAGGATGTCGCCATCCGTGAAATGGAGCGTGCCGGAATACCAGCCAGTATCAAATTAGCACAAGGTATTCTGGAGTCGAATTCCGGGAAGAGTGTGCTGGCGCGCCGCGCCAATAACCACTTTGGGATTAAGTGTGGCGCTGGCTGGGAAGGGCGAACCGTCTACCGGGAAGATGATGACTACGATGCGGAGGGTCGGCTTATCAAGAGCTGCTTTCGGGCTTATCGTTCGGCAGAAGCGAGCTATATCGCACATTCTGAATTTCTTCGGGATCCCAGGAAGTCATTTCGCTATGGTTTCTTGTTTCGCTTGAACCCCAAAGATTATCGTCGCTGGGCACAGGGCTTGAAACAAGCAGGCTATGCGACCAGCGCTACTTACCCGGAAAAATTAATTACGATTATCGAGCGCTATGAATTGAATCGTTACGACAATATGTCAGCTATCGATATTGATGCGCCATCCGACATCGTAGAAGCAGGGATTCTACAGAATAATGATGTTCGCTATGTAGTAGCGGAACAAGGGGAGAGCCTGGAGGATATTGCGCGCCGCGTAGATGTGAGTGTGCGTAATTTGATTCAGTATAATGAAAACCTGAGTACGTCTACCGGAGATATTGGGGAAGGAGAACGGGTATATATCCAGCCTAAGCGCAATAGTTATCGTGGGCGCGAAAAATATCATGTGGTAGAACCAGGCGAAACGATGTTCTCTATTTCGCAGGCGTATGGTGTTCGTTTAGCAAAGCTGTACAGTCGTAA
>SPJK01080834.1_pt1 | contig 10877 bp, 9 predicted proteins | sample 3741771 | NCBI WGS metagenome assembly SPJK01 (sample SAMN10925997, study PRJNA522277) | cold seep metagenome | isolation source: Elba SIP-enriched marine methane seep metagenome, extraction at timepoint T2 | place: Italy: coast of Elba, Mediterranean Sea
CAAGGCGGCCGCGGAACTGGTCACGACCTGTCCTCGCACGGGCTCGGCGAGGTGGTCGGTGCTGCGGCCGAGCGCGGAGTAGAACTGATCGACGGCGTTGGCGAAACGCGCGCCGTCCATGTGCACAAGGGCGGGGCGGTCCTTCACCAGACCCGCCCGTTCGCGGACCTCTGAAGGGGTATAGGCCGTGCCGCTCTCGCTCAGATTGGACAGGGACAGCACACGGACCGGGCTGGTGTGGACGAAGCCTTCAGGGATTTCCGCCAGCGCCCGTTCGAGCCCGTCCATCCCGATTTTTGCATGGTCGCCGGGCAGCGGGATCAGCTTTCCGCCGCCGGTAAAGAATTCCGGCGCCCCGCGCTCGTCGCGATGAATGTGCGCCTCGTCATGACACAGGATCGCGCCATGGGACGGACACAGCACTGACAGGGCCAGTGCGTTGGACGCCGTTCCCGAGACCGCGAACAGGACCTTCAGATCGGTCTCGAATATCGCTTTCAATTGTGCTTCGACCCGGGCCGAGACCGGATCGGCGCCATAGGAAGGCGCGAAATCGCGATTGGCAGCGGCGATCGCTTCGATCAGGTCGGGATGGGCTGGCGCGGTGGTATCGGACAGAAAATTCATGGGTCGCAATGGACAGAGGAAGACGCCGGTCGTCAATCACCGAAGGCGGGGTCGGGGACAAGCGGCGGCAGGCTGTCGCGCATCTGGTCGGCTGACGAGGTCGGTCGTCCAAGCACATCCGCCAGCGTCGCCTGACCGCCCAGATCGCGGCCGGGATAGGCATTGCGCTCGAACAGGGCGCGGATCTGGTCGGCGGTGAATTGCGCCATCGCGGCGCGGCCGCGGGCGATATTCTCCTCGCTGGCATATTGCAGCATGGGCAGTCCGTCGTCGGACCTGAACGGGGTGCAGGCCAGTGCCCGGCGATTGGCATCGGACGTAGACAGGCAGAAGACCGAGCGGACGGCGTATTCAGTTCCGCCTCCGCCGCCCGGGAAAGGTATCGCCGTCCGGTCATCATTGAAGGGATTGGTGTCGCTGAGAATGTTCGGCGCTTCCTCGCCCCCTGGCGGAGCGGGTGCGGCCTCGGCCAATTCTTCTGTTGCGGGAGAGGGAACCGGTTCCTGCATGGCCTCCGGCGCGATGTCGGAACCGGTGTCTGGCTCAGCTTCAGGCTCGGCTTCGGGTTCCGGCTCGGCTTCGGGTTCCGGCTCGGCTTCGGGTTCCGGCTCCGGCTCCGGCTCTGGCACGGGCTCAGGCGCTGGCTCGGGCAGGGACACAAACACGATATCGAGCACGGCCGGCTCGGTCTCGACAGGTTCCGGGCGAGGCGCGAACAGCAGGCCGATGATGATCAGGAGGTTGGCGGCAAGCGCAAGCGCGCCGGCGGTCAGACGGCGGCGCAAGGCTTCGGAAAGGGGCGTCAAAAACACCACGCCCGGTCAATCCTTTCACTCGGCCCCCGCCGTCACCTCACCTGCTTAGACCAGTGTGATGACGGAGGCCAGAGCCATGATGCGCCGGCCGGATCAAAGTGACAGAACCGGCTCGGCCCAGACCACATAGCGGTCCGGGCCAGGTACCAGGCTGCCAAAGGGCCAGCATGTGACCAGGGCCAGCCTTGCCGGACCGAGCGAGGGTTCGATTCCCGAGCGGGCGGCGTCGACGATCTGGGTCGAGGTCACGCGAAAGCGCATCGGATTTTCGCCGGCCTGTTCAACGATCACGATGTCGCCGGGGACAAGCCTTTCCAGGAAAGCGAAATGGGTATCGCGATGGGCGGCGATCACGCTGACACCGGCTTCGCCGGGCCGTGCTGCTGTGTCGAGCAGGGCCGGACCGAAGGCCAGTGCCTCACCGCCGCCATCCGACAGGATGATGGCGTGCTCGCCAAGAGACGGGACGGAGAGCCGCGCCACGGGCCGAAAATCGGCCCAGGGCCATGGTGTGGACGCGGACTCTCCGTCGATTGCGCGGGTCCAGGACTGTGCAAGGAGGACCTGCGCAATATCGGCCTTCACGCCCAGCCAGGCGCCTTGTGCGAAGACAACAAGGCCGGTCGCCATCAGGCCGAGGGCCAGCAGGCGGGAGGCGGGCAGGCGGGATGGAAAACGGATCACCACAGGCGCTCCTCGCGGCGGGTGATCAGCCAGATCAGGGCGAGCAGCATCATCAACGCGCCCAGTATCATCAGGACCTGCCGCGGTGTGGCGGTGGCGGGCAGGGCCAGACCGGCGCTGTCTGCGGCGGTTGCGCCAGCCATGGGGGCGGGCCGGGCAGCGAACAGGCGGGCATCGGCGGCGGCATGGCGGACAAGAGGCGCCGCCTCGCGCTCGACGGCATCCAGGTTCCAGCCGTCCGGGATCATGGCGGGGACGTCGCGGCTGGCCAATGGCGTACCATCCGGTCTTGCCGGGGTGATATCGACCGCGACCAGGCTGGTCAGGCGGGAGACCAGGCTGAAATCGAGCGCGGTTTCCAGTACCGCCGCGTCGATCCGGCTGGCGGCCACACCCTGGAAGCGGGTCTCTTCGAGGGCGCGGATCCGGTTGCGGCCGAACAGGGTGGCGATGCCGTGTCCCTCATGGGCGTCGGCGAGGGACAGGGTCTCGCGCCAGCGCGCCCCGGCGGTCTCGCCTTCGATGACCATGTTGCCGTTGCGGCTGGCCAGGCGGGCGGTCAGGGTGACCGGTTCGCCGTAATAGAGATCGGGCAGCGGTGCCGGCCAGATTTCGCTCAGCGCCCCTTCAGGGAAGAGGGCGTCGAGATCGGTCATGACCGGACGTTCCAGCGCTGTGAAAAGCTCTTCCATGCGGGCCTCGACTTCGCTGACCTGTCCGATCTGGGTCGAGGTACCTCGTCCCAGCCGCGCGGCGCGGCTCATGAAATAGCCGTTCGGGGCCGAGCCGATTCCGACCGGGAACAGGCGCGATCGCCCGAGGCCGGCCTCGATGGCGGCGAAGAGTTCGGCCTCATTGCCGATCGCACCATCGGTCAGGAAGACGACCTGGCGGACCCGGCTGTCATCGTCGGGGCTGGTGTCGCGCAGCGCGGCGTTGAGAGCCGGCAGCATCACTGTGCCGCCTTGCGCTTCCAGCCGGCGGGCGAAGGTCAGGGCGGCCGCGACATTGTCCGGCGAGGCATCCACTGCCTGCGGAAAGACCTGTTCCATCGTATTGTCGAAACGGATGACATTGAAGCGGTCACCCGGCTCCAGGCGTTGCAGGGCCGTGACCAGGGCGGCACGGGCCTGGCGCATGGAGGCGCCGCCCATCGAGCCGGAATTGTCGATCACGAAAATCGTTTCGCGGGCCCGGCGCGGCGTATCGGCGCCCAGCTCGGCGGGCGGCAGGATCTGGGCCAGCAGATAGGTCTCCCCCTGCCATTCCTCGATGAAGAGGGCGGCGCTCGCTTCGCTCGGGTCGGCGGCGCGCCAGGTCAGGACAAAGTCGCGATTGGCCGGGATGGGGCCGTCGGCGAGGCTGATGCGGGCCGTTCCGTCGCTTTGCCGCTCGACCAGCGTGGCGTGGTAGAGGCTGGCGATCTCGCCCAGCGCATAGCCGGCGTCCAGATCGGCGGTGATCGTGACCGGCAGACGCAGCTGGTCACGCGGCTCCAGCGATGCCGGCATGACCGGCGGGGTAATGCGCGACGCGTCAGGGACTGACGGGCTTTCGGTCGAAACCATCTGGAAGTCGCCACCGTCCGGGATGTAGCGTGGTGTCAGGCCGAGCGGCTGGGTCAGCTGGAAGCGTCCATCCACGAAGCGCGCCACATCCTGGTATTCGAACTGGACGATGATGGTCTCGCCGGGCCCGATATTGGCGACCGAGGTGGTGAACATGTTGGGCCGTTCCTGCTCGACCAGGCTGGCGCGTTGGCCATTGGCGCGGGCGGCCTCATAGGTGCGGCGGGCGGCCTGGCGTTCCTGGATCTCGCCCTCGATGAAGCGATCTCCGACCCGCATCCGCAACCGGTCGACACCGCTGTCTTCGGGCATCGGGAAGACATAGGTCGCCTCGACCCAGGCGTCGGTCGGGTTTTCGAAGCGTTGGGTGATGGTGGCGCGGACGACGGGTCCGGAAATGTCGAAGTCGATGTCGGTGGCGACCATCGGGGCGGGAATATAGCGGCCGGGCTGGATGGTCTTGATCAAGAGGGCGCCCTCATTGATCTCGGACAGGCGGACCATGTCGCTTTCGCCGATCTCGACCGGCTCCGGCACATCGGCGCGGGCCTCCGACCAGAGCAGCGCCGAAGCGGCCAGGGCCGCGATCGCCAGTGTGAGTGCGAACCAGGCCTGTGAGCCTGCCGAGTGGTGAGTGTGTGCGGTCGCCATGCGAACCTCCCCGAAATGTGCCGGCCGCCCCCACTTGCGAGGGTGATTGCGGGGCGACCGACCTCCCTGTCCACGGTCACGCTGTGCCCGGATCGAGAGTGTGACAGGGCGGCAATGCGGCGATTGCGGGGAAAATTGGGGCGATGTCAGGGCGGTCCGGGCGGGTCCGCAGGGCGTACAGCCATGCAGAAACGCTGTCGCGCATTGGCGATCTTGCATGGCTGGGGGATTGGCCTGCCGGTCGAGCGGGACTAGGCTTTTGCCTTCCAGCCAAGCTCTACCGGGACATCATCATCATGACATTCACGCCGTCCGCCGCGCTCCAGCGGGTCCAGCCTTCTGCCACGCTCGCCGTCACCCAGAAAGCGCGCGAACTCAAGGCCAAGGGGATTGACGTGATTTCGCTTGGCGCAGGTGAGCCGGATTTCGACACGCCCGACCACATCAAGGAGGCGGGAATTGCCGCCATCCGGCGCGGTGAGACGAAATACACCAATGTCGACGGGACGCCGGAGCTCAAGGATGCGATCATCAAGAAGTTCCGCCGCGACAATGGTCTCGACTATGCCACCAACCAGATCCACGTTTCCACGGGAGGCAAGCCGGTCATCTATAATGCCCTGCTGGCCAGTCTGAATCCGGGCGATGAAGTCATCATCCCGGCGCCGTATTGGGTGAGCTATCCGGAAATGGTCAATCTGGTCGGCGGCACGCCGGTCGTGGTCAGGGCCGGGATCGGGAACCGCTTCAAGATCAGCCCCGACCAGCTCGCCGCCGCGATCACTCCGAAAACCCGCTGGCTGATCCTCAACTCACCGTCAAACCCGACCGGTATGGGCTATACCCGCGACGAGCTGCGGGCATTGGCCGACGTGCTGCTGGCCCATCCGCATGTCTGGATCATGACCGACGACATGTATGAGCACATTGTCTATGAGGGCTTTGAATTCGCCACCATCGCCGAGGTCGAGCCGAAACTCTACGACCGCACCCTGACCATGAACGGGGTTTCGAAGGCTTATTCCATGACCGGTTGGCGGATCGGCTATGCCGGTGGTCCCGCCGCGCTGATCAAGGAGATGGGCAAGGTGGCGTCGCAGACGACCTCAAATCCGTGCTCCATCTCCCAGGCGGCGTCGGTCGAAGCGCTCAATGGCGACCATTCATTCCTGGAGGCCCGCAATGCGGCCTTCCTGCGCCGGCGTGATCTGGTGTTGGAGGCGATCAACGGGGCTGAAGGGCTTATCGCTCCCACGCCGGAAGGGGCGTTCTATGTGTTCGCCGACTGCTCCGGCACGATCGGCAAGACGGCGCCGGACGGGACGATGATCAATAATGACACGGATTTCTGCGCGGCCCTGCTCGGAGCGGAGGCCGTGGCCGCCGTTCCCGGTGTCGCCTTCGGGCTCGAGCCCGGTTTCCGCATCTCCTACGCCACCTCGGATGAGGCGCTGGTCGAAGCCGGCAAGCGTATCCAGCGGTTTTGCGCGTCGCTCCGGTAGGTATAAATTCGACCGATAGCTGTTCCAGTAAATACTGATTTGAACTATGAGTCCTGCCGGCCTACACAGGGTCCAGAGACAGTGGTTGATCCGCTGGAAAGCAAATTGAGGAGAACGACATGGGCATCAATATGGGTCTGTCCGACACGCAGCGCGAAGCCATGGCCAACGCAGTGACGGCCGTCCTGGCCGACACCTATGCGCTCTATTTCAAGACGCATGTCTATCACTGGAACGTCACAGGTCCGCGCTTCCATGACCTGCACGCCCTGTTCGAGACGCAGTATAATGAACTCTGGATGGCGACGGATGTGATCGCTGAGCGCATCCGCGCGCTCGATGTGGTCGCTCCGCGCTCCTATGGCGAGATGACCGACGCGGCCACGGTCAAATCCGGCGGTGAAGCGACCGAAGCCAATGACATGTTGCGGGACTTGCTGAGCGGACACGAGACCGTTGTCGCGACCATCCGCAAGGCGCTGACCCTGGCGGCCGAGCATGGCGATGAAGCCACGGCGGATGTCCTGACGCCGCGGCTGACCGAGCACGAGAAGTCGGCCTGGATGTTGCGCTCCACCATCGGCTGAACGACCCGGTCGGTTCGTTGACGAGAGCCCCGACGCCCCCGGTGTCGGGGCTTTTCTCTGTCTTGATGCCGGCTTTCACCGGACAAAAAAATGCCCCGGCTCGATGAGCCGGGGCAGTGATGGTTGTGCGGGCCGGGGAAGCCCGAAAGATATGGCGCCGGGTCCTAAAGGGGAGGAGAGGGACCCGGCGCGATCTTGCGCGCCCAAATGGGGAGGAGGGGCGCACAAAACTCAGAAAGGGGAAATCTGAGGAGCGGCGTGATCGCCGCGTCGGGTGGGTATATGTGTGATTATTGCCCGTAACAGAAGTGTCATCGCGTCATGTCTGGTATGCAAAAAGCGAGATTTGACACATTGTTGCCATGCAATGCCGGGTAGGCAGCGGCGCTGTCAGGCAAGTGCCTGAATTCCCGAACCTGATGCGGCAGAAATGTGGCTAGCTCTGCCAGCGACGCGCTTGTTCGATCAGGAAATCGCGGAAGGCAACGATGCGGCGGGACCCTCGAAGCTCACTCGGATAGACAAAGAAGACCTCGAAATCCGGCCCGTCCAGGTCGGGCAGCACGCGGACGAGCTTCGTATTCTCGCGCGCCACATAGTCCGGAAGGGCGGCGATGCCCATGCCGGCCTCGACCGCTTTCATCACGCCATAGATCGTATTGACCTCAATGACGGCCGGGCGCGGCGTGGCACCGTCGGCCCGACCGGCCTTGGCGGCCCAGTCGAGACCCGGGATCGGGGCCAGTTGTGGCGGGCCGTAATAGATGATGGCGTGGTCGTCGAGTTCGGACGGCGCCTTCGGGCTGCCCTTGCGCTCGACATAGTCGTGGCTGGCATACAGATGCTGGCGCACCGACAGCAGTTTGCGCTGGACCAGGTCATTCTGTGTCGACGGCCAGGGCCTGATGCCGACTTCCGCTTCCAGACCGGCCAGGTCGAGCTCGTGGTCGTCGAGCATCAGGCGGATGCGGATATTGGGGTATTCGGTGTTGAATTCGGCCAGACGTGGGGCCAGCCAGATCGCACCCAGCGCCGTCGGGGCGGTGACCTTCAGCTCACCGGACGGTTCGTCGCGGGCGTCCTGGACATGCGCTTCGGCAATCGCGACCTTGGAAGCGATCTCATGGGCGGCGCCGTAGAGGAGGTTGCCCGGTTCGGTCGGAATCAGCCCGCGCGCGTGACGGTGGAACAGGGTCACACCGAGATCGTTTTCAAGCGCCGCGATCTGCCGGCTGACCGCCGACTGCGACAGGCCCAGCATTTCAGCGGCCTTGGTCAGGGACCCGGCCTGTGCGGCCGCATGAAAGGTTTTCAGCCTGTCCCAGTCCATGCCCGGCATCTCCCCCGAATGGAATCATTGCGGGCAGTCTAGACACATAGCGTCAAAGCGCGAGCCCGCTAGTTGGACTCGCCGTCGTTGTCTTCGTCGTTGTCTTCGGCGTTGACTTCGGCGTTGCCTGCAGGCAGGTCCGGGTCGATGGTCGGAAGATCATTGGTGAAAACCTCGCCATAGCGGCCTTCATTGATCAACTCGATCCGGCGGGCACGAACCGCCGTCAGCAAGATCGCGGCATTGGGCGGCAGGCTGGCACAATTGGCCACGACGCCCGTCGGTTGGTCCTGTGGACCACTGTCAAAGGCGAAGGATGACATGGTCGAAGGTCCGGCAACACCCGTACAGCGCCGCGACCCGTTGATCATGTCGGCGATCTGCCAGTCCGAAACCTGCGCGGAGACAGGGCGATCAATATCGATCTGCTCGGCGGTTTCGTCATTGGCGTATTGGCGCAAATGGGTCCGCAGATCGGCCTCGAAATCCGGGAAGAGCACACGGGCTTCGTCATAGGCTTCCGACACGCGCAGTTCGCGATTATTGACCTCAACGCCGCGCAGGGAGTTGACGAATTCACGGGCGGTGGAGTCCAGCTGCTGCCAGATCGCGTCGCCGGTATAGGCCGAGCGGCGCAATTCCGGGCTGCCGACGGACCCGTTGAAGAAGCCATACATGACCCGCGGATCGTCCCAATTGGCGTAGACAATGCCATGGCGGATGTCGTTCAGGCTGAGGCGCTGACCTTCGACGGTCAGGATCTTGGCATCGAATACATTGTCATCGGTGCCATGAGCCTCCATGCGATTGATCCAGTGAACCGGATAATTCAGCATCGTCTGCTCGATGATGGTGACGTTGTAGAGATTGAACCAATAGGCCAGCTGCTCGTCACGGCTGAGCCGGGCCAGGCCGCCGAACTGGTCGGGCAGGGCCTCCAGGTCTTCGCGCATATAGGTGATGGCATCGCGATATTCGTCATTGAGGACGTGATAGACGACGCGATTGCCTTCATGGCGGTAGCGGCTGGTGCTGGCAGTGTTGATCCGGGTTCCGGTCAGGACCGGTCGGTCGCGCTCCGGCATGCGGTCCATCGGTGGCACATTCAGGACAATGCCGCGCAGGATGACGGACCAGCCCTCATGGTCGATCACCATGTTGGAATTGTCGTTTGCCTGCGAGAAGACCGACAGGTCGGTCATGGTCTGTGCCTGGGTCACTCCGACGGGCAGGGTGGAGACGGCGATCAGGGCGATGCCGGCAAGAAAGGTACGACGCATGGACTTGGCTCCACTCACGGAATGAACGCGACAGGCACGGATTTGCTGGCGCGAAACTAGCCCCGCAAGCCGGCAAGACAAGGGGGACGCGCGTTAAATGAATTCCATGTTCCGGTCAGGCCGGGCCTGATAGGCGCGGTTTATTCCTGCGACGCCAGGAAGCGTTCAGCGTCGAGCGCGGCCATGCAGCCCATGCCGGCGGCCGTGACGGCCTGGCGATAAACATCGTCGGTGACGTCGCCGGCGGCGAAGACGCCGGGGATGGAGGTTTTCGGCGTGCCCGGTTCGACCACCAGATAGCCGCCATCCTTGGTTTCCAGCTGGTCCAGGAAGAGCTCGGTTGCCGGCGCGTGGCCGATCGCGACGAAGAAGCCGTGCGCCGGTATGTCGGTGGTGGCGCCGGTCTTCACATTCTTCACCCGCACCGCGGTCACACCGGCCGGATCGCTGTCGCCGAGAACTTCCTCGACTTCGCTGTCCCAGACGATCTCGATCTTCTCGTGCTTGAACAGGCGGTCCTGCATCACCTTCTCGGCGCGCAGGCTGTCGCGGCGGTGGACCAGCGTCACCTTGGAGGCGAAATTGGTCAGGAAGAGCGCTTCCTCGACAGCCGTATTGCCGCCGCCGACCACCACGACTTCCTTGCCGCGATAGAAGAAACCGTCACAGGTCGCACAGGCAGACACGCCGAACCCCTGGAATTTCTGTTCGCTTTCCAGACCCAGCCATTTGGCCTGGGCACCGGTGGCGATGATGACGCTGTCGGCGGTGTAGACCGTGCCGCTGTCACCCTTGAGGACGAAGGGCCGCGTCTTGAGGTCGGCTTCGACGATGATGTCGGCGACCATGTCAGTGCCGACCTTCTCGGCCTGCTCGCGCATCTGGTCCATCAGCCACGGCCCCTGGATCACGTCCGCAAAGCCGGGATAGTTCTCGACATCGGTGGTGATGGTCAGCTGGCCACCCGGCTGCAGGCCGGCGATCAGGGTCGGCTCGAGCATGGCGCGGGCAGCATAGATGGCGGCAGTGTATCCGGCAGCGCCGGAACCGATGATGATCAGGCGCGAGTGGCGCGTCTCGGACATGGTCGAACCTCGAAATCGTGGAAGGGCAGGGCCCCGGCAAGGAGTGATTGTCGTCTATATAGGCAATCGGCCGGGCTTTGCCTGCCTGTCGTTGCAGTCCGGCTATTCGTTGGCGGGAGGCAGAAGGGCTCGCACCAGATTGGTGTCCCGCCCACCTGGCCAGTTCATGGTGGTGAAGGGGTCTTCGCCGGCCGCGTCGGTTGACACCAGATAAGCGGCATAAAGATGTGCTGAGCGGGTACCCGAGCGGCAATGCCTGACCACCGGCCCGTCCTGCGACGCCAGGATTTCCGTGAGGGCGGTCGTCAGTGACGGGTCGGCTCCATGGGCGCCGCCGATCGGCATCTCGACATAACGCATGCCGCGAGCCTCGACCGCCGCCGCGAGATCAAAGGGCAGGCCGGCTGTCTCTTCCGGTGTGCGTGAGTTGATCACGATGCCGGCCCCAGCCTGCGCCCAGGCATCAAGATCGGATTCGTCCGGCTGGCTGGCAAACCAGACCTGGTCGTGGCGGGCTACGATGGAAGCGTCGTCCTGCATGGTCATGGTGACTCCCAAAAGGGTGAGAAAAGCGATGAATACCGGCATCAGGCGGCCTCACTGTCTGCGGCGCCACGCTGGGCGCGGTATTGGTTGAGAAGCGCGTCGGCGACACGCCTGGTTTCGTCGAGCGGGACGTAGGACCAGTGGTCCAGTCGACCCAGATAAGGGCGGACAGCGCCGCAGGCCTCCAGCTCGGCATGGCGCA
>SPJK01057857.1_pt1 | contig 10874 bp, 9 predicted proteins | sample 3741771 | NCBI WGS metagenome assembly SPJK01 (sample SAMN10925997, study PRJNA522277) | cold seep metagenome | isolation source: Elba SIP-enriched marine methane seep metagenome, extraction at timepoint T2 | place: Italy: coast of Elba, Mediterranean Sea
ACCTGTGACATTAATATCGAGTTCCGCTTGCGACTGCAGAAACGTCGGCGAATCAGGTTGCTCAACTAACTGCCCGTTCGCCAACAGGTGCCATTGATCTTGGAACAAGGGATCGTTGGCCGTGTTCACCGAGAGCATTTGACGCTCTTCGAGACGTTCGATCTCGCGACGGCGTTGCGCCTTTTTACGCAAGCGAGCTTTTTGGGAGAGGGAAGGCCGAGATTTTTTGTTGCGTGATTTGCGCACTTCTTAAGTTCCTGTTAGTTGATCAGCGTTGCGTGATAGTCGCGTTGCAGCCTACTGGAATCGTTTGTTGTTTCACCGGTTGTGTTTCAAAAGTTGCCTTAGGTATTTCAAAGCAAGTGAAAACCAATCGGGCAACTATTCTGCTTCGAACTGTTCAGATTCCGTTCGTTCGAAGCTGTTCCTTAATAGCCAGCAGAATCCACTCCACTGGTGTTGCTAAGTTCGATCACTGAGCTATTGATTTGGAACGATTACTCGAAAGTCTGCAAGTGATTCGTTCGGGTCGCAAAATAGCTCGGCTCAAAATCCCTAGTGATTGAGACACCACAAAAGGTGCATCTACCTAAAGGTTCTTGAGCTAATCGTATGAAAGAGCGGAAATTATTCCCCAAGAGGCAATGATGCTACAAATCGTGTTACATCACTGATCCCCAAAAAGAACCTCAGCGCACTAAGTGGCCTAGGGCCCCCAAACTTTCATATTTAACAGCAATTCAGACTAATTGGGCACCCGCTCAAGGTCAAACTTCTGGCAGTTAAGGTTTTACGAAAAAATCTCCTCCGTAGAGGTAATTGACCTGCCAAAGGTTGAAAAACTTTAACGACTGTAACGAAACGACTGATTCAAACGGTCGTGCCGCTCCGATAGAGACTTTCGAACAATCCGTTTCTATGGCCTGGGATGGCGATAGAAATACCTAATCAAGCTGGTTTTGTTCACAAACAACTTTGATCCGTCTCAGACAGAGACGAGAAAATCGGTGTCGGTTCCAATCCGACAATCCTATGGGGGGATAAGAAATGGTCCGTACTTCGGTGCGTATGCTCTTTTGCGCTGCTTTTGGCATCGCTTTGACGGTAGCTAACAGTAGCTCTGCACAACAACCCATGGCCTATCCGCACTTGGTCGCAGGGCAAGGGGTTCAACAGGTCCCTTATTCTTCTACTGGGCAATATGTCACGGCCTATGGCGAGCCGATCGTTAATCCTGTCAGCTACGATGGCATGGGATGCGGTGAAGCAGGCTGTTACGGCTGCCAAGGTGGCGGTAGTTATGGCGGCTGCAACAACGGCTGTTCTGGTGGCTGGTGTGGAAAAGGACTGCTAGGGGGCTGCTGCGGTCTTTTCTCTGGCTACGGACATAACACCGAGCAATGCGGGCCACACTTCTTTGACTTCTCCGCTGAATACCTGCGTTACAACCGAGATAAATCTTCGTTTGGAGATTCGACAATCATCTCGACCTTCGGTTTTGCCAATGATGATCTTTCAGGCATTGAAGGCCAAACCGCATTGCGTGGAAGCGAAGTGGGTGGGGACGATAGCAATGGTTACCGTCTAACCGGTCGTCTAGATATTGGAGCACTTTCTCTTTTTGAACTCTCTTATAGCGGCCTTTATGACGAGGGTGCTGATGCTACCGTATTCCAACAAGGTACCGCTTCGAACCAGACTCTATTCTCCATATTCAGTCGCTATGGTACTCAAACCAATGGACTTCTTGGGGTAGGAGGTTCCGCAGGTCCACCTACTGGCGAAGATTTTGAAGAGACAGACAACGCTCAACAACACTCAATTCGTTTTGACTCGGAACTCCACAGTGTTGAAGCAAGCTACCGTCGCTACTGGGTTGGTTACAGCCCACGCATTAGCGGTACGCTTCTTCTTGGTTTCCGCTATACCCACCTGAATGAAGAATTAGGGTTTTTCTCTGACTCGGGTCCGAACAACAATCCGAATGGTGGAACGATAAACATTGACTTTGAAGCTGACAACCGGCTTGCAGGTTTCCAAGCAGGGGGTGATGCTTGGATAACCATTGTGCAAGGATTACGCGTTGGTGGTGACATCCGAGCAGGCATCTACAACAACGATTACCAAGTTGGAAGCAGCGTACTCGCATCGGACGGGGATCCAAGCTCAAGTTCCGACGCCAACGGAAACCAAGTTGCTTTCTTGAGCGAAGCACGATTATCGGTCATCGCCGACATCTCCGCTTGCCTATCCGCAAAAGCAGGTTACGAGATTCTCTACATCAGCGACTTAGTTCTTGCCGGAAACAACATCACAACCATCATGCCTTACGGTGAAGTCAACGGCCTCACGACGAGTCCAATCAACACTAATGGCGAAGCGCTTTACCATGGTTGGCACGCTGGTTTGGAATACGTCTATTGATCCAAAAACAGGTTCTAACCATGCGAACCTTGAATAAAACAACCGGTCATATTCAACACCCAAGGGCAACCTTTGCCTTTGGGTGTTTTTCAATTTTATGTCGGAATTTGTGCAGGTATCTTGCTCTCAAGAGCGGAAATCGACGAACATTTCAGTCCAAGAACAACGTAGGCAAAGTAGAGTTGCAAAGTATAATGGAAGTAGAGGTTTAAGTACTCTCTAAAGCCAGAAACAACTTTGAACGACTCTCTTAAGAATTGATAATTGGACTGAGGAAGGAATCAACTTCATTTAATGGAATCGGATCGTAAACAGAGTGTCGCTAGTGAGTCAGCCATTTTAGTTGGTGTCGAACTAGCCGGACAAACACCTCGTCACGAAGAGCCTTTAGAAGAGCTTGCCGGCCTTGTTGAATCGGCAGGTGCGGAAATTGTCGGTCGACTGGTACAGCGCCGAGAAGCTCCCGATAAAACCACTTATGTCGGCAAAGGGAAGCTTGAGCAGCTGAAGCAAATGGTCAGCGGCTCGGAAGCGGATGTCATCGTCTTCGACAACGATCTTTCACCTGCCCAAATTCGGAACCTAGAACAAGCGACCAAGACAAAGGTACTTGACCGAACCGAGTTGATTCTTGATATCTTCTCAACTCGAGCACAAACGCGCGAATCGCGTCTTGCGGTTGAGCTTGCCCAGCTTGAGTACTCACTGCCACGCCTAAAGCGAATGTGGACTCACCTTTCTCGATTGAAGATGGGTGTCGGTATGCGTGGCCCTGGTGAAAAGCAATTGGAAACGGACCGTCGCTTGGTCGAGAAGAGAATCTCCGAGCTGAAACGAGATCTTGAGAAGGTTCTCCACCGTAAAGAGCGCGAAGTTGCCGCCCGTGGCGATCGAATGACCGTCTCGCTGGTTGGTTATACGAACGCCGGAAAAAGCACCCTGCTCAACAAACTGACAGCTGGCGAAGTCTATGCAAAGGATCAACTCTTTGCCACGCTGGATACGCGCACCCGACGTTGGCGTCTACCTGGTTGGGGGCCGGTACTCTTAAGTGATACCGTTGGGTTCATCCGCGACCTTCCTCACCGCTTGATCGCAAGCTTTAAAGCAACGCTTGAAGAAGCTAACCAAGCCGATCTCCTACTCCATGTTGCTGACGCAAGTAGCCCATCAGCAATCGATCAAATCCAAGCGGTTTATGGCGTGCTTGAAGAACTGCATATCGAAGAAAAAGATACCCTTTTGGTTCTCAACAAGGCCGATCAAGCCGACGACGCTGACCTCACGGTTCTGGAGAAGCGATATCCGGGCGCAGTTCGCGTTAGTGCTCACACAGGCGAAGGACTCGACCGACTCGAAGTTGCCGTGAGCGATGCTCTTAGCCGAGGCTTCTTGGAAGTCGATGTTGAAACTTCGGTTGGGAATGGACGACTTCTCGCCTATCTGGCTAAGCACGGCGAAATCCTGAGTCGTACTTTTACCGATGAAACGGTCACCGTACATTGCCGAGTTCCGAAGAAGTATCTTGGTCGGATTTCAGACAACGATGTAAAGGTTAAGCTGCGTACAAAAGACACCGCCATGCCGACAATTAAGACTCCGGAAACCGTCGATGATTCTTCCATCGGCGATGTCGCCTAGCCAACCTTCTAATCAAAACTAGTGGGTCCGAATGAGACGACTATTTCGACGGCCCCGATCATTCGCAGGCAAACGGGCTCTTGTAACAGGAGCTTCTGGTGGAATCGGGAAAGAACTTGCTCTGCAGCTTGCGCATTTAGGAACGGATCTTGTACTAATTGCGCGCAATGAAGAGCGTTTGCAAGAAGTGGCAGACAAAGCGAAACAGATTGGTGTAAAAGCCCTGGTAGTTGCGGGTGATGTAACCGATTCCAATTTGCGGGCAAAAGCCCTTGAATTATGTCAATCAGAACTGGGTGGCCTCGATCTCTTGTTCAACAACGCAGGAGCAGGCGCTTACGGCCGTTTTGTTGAGGTTTCAGCGGATCGTCTAAGAGACTTGATGGAACTGAATCTATTTGCTGTTGCTGAATTTATGCGTGAAGCAACACCTCTACTAATTGAAGGAAACGATCCAGCAATTATCAACATTGGTTCGATTCTCGGCTGCCGAGGAATCCCTTTTAGTAGTGAATACTGTGCAACCAAATTTGCCCTTCATGGTCTCACGGAATCGGTCCGTCCCGAAATTGAAAATCTGGGCGTCGAAGTCATGCTCGTCGCCCCCGGGACGACAGAGACCGACTTCAAAAAGAACGTTATCGACGAACAAGGAACTCCTCCATGGGCACGCCGCGGAGGAGTCTCTGCTTCGCTAGTGGCGCGTCGCAGCTTGAGAGCTTTGAAGTGGCGTCGACGAATGATCGTGCCAAATTTTCAAGGAAAGCTGCTAGTTCTTGCTAATCGTGCCGTGCCGAGGGTACTCGATCGATTTCTCGAACGTTACGGTTAACGCTTTCACTCTATAGCGTCAACAAGCCAATCGCCTATGTCTCTCGATGTCCTCTATGAAGATGGCCCCTGTTTGGTGGTTAACAAACCGTATGGTTTGCTGACGCAGGCACCGCCAGGTATCGATAGCCTGGAGCTATGGGTTCGAGAGTACTACCGACAACGGGAACAAATTGAGGGCAAATTCTATGTGGGCATCATCCACCGAATCGATCGTCCTGTGACCGGGGCTATCACTTTCGGTCGTAACCTTCGCGCAACACAAAGAGTTGCCAAACAGTTTCAGGAAAGGACCGTTAGCAAAGTTTATTGGGCACTAGTAAGTGGTGCAGTTGACCCTAGCGAAGGGACATGGATCGATTATCTCCATAAACGCCACGGCATGGCACAATCAATCGTCGTTCCTGAGGATGATCCTCGCGGAAAGAAAGCCATCCTCCATTATCAAGTCCGATGGCAGAACGAGGAGATGAGCTGGCTTGAGATTGCACTCGAAACGGGGCGAACCCATCAAATCCGTATCCAAGCCGCTTCGCGAGGTCATGCGATTATCGGTGACTCACAATACGGCTCAGAAAGACCATTCGGCATCCAGCACGAGGAATTAAGGGATCGCGCAATTGCTTTGCATGCGAGATCTCTCTCTTTCCGTCATCCTATGAAAGAAGAAACAGTCGAAGTTCTAGCGCCTTTGCAGAAGGCTTGGAAAGATATCTTCCAAGATTCTGACTATGACTGTCCTGACGAGCTACTGAATTCGATACAGAACAACCATTAGGCCGCTTTGTAAAGTTTCACTTCTGGCTCTGAATCTCTGAGCTCATTCAATAGCTTTTTGATTTGATGTCGATACGATTCGCGTTCCGCAGCCCAACGAGCTTCGAACGCCTCGTATTGTCTTTGTTGCCTATTTAATTCGTTTTCACGGCCCTCTAGTCGTGCAGCCACCTGACCGAGATCATCGTGCCGACGAGCGGTCCACTCTTCAACGGCGGTGCGACGTTGTTCTAGTGCTTCAAATTCAGCGCTGATTTTCGCTGAAGCTTCTCGCAACTTACCTCGTCCGTCACTGATTTGATGCAAAGCATGTTGATAATGATCCGCCAGCTCAGCACGTACTTTGGCAATCGACTTTGTTAAAGCAGCAGGAGCTAGGATGCCTGTCAGTTGAGCCCAAGTCTCCTCAGTCGCAAGTCGCATTTCTAACAACTCTCGCTGGGTAGTTTGCAACTCAGTCTGCATCCGCTCCAAGGCGGTCTCGCGACGATCGATCTCAACCTGACGCCGTTCGGATAACTCAATTAAACGCTTTTGTTCAACAAGCCAAGCCGATTTATCTTGCTCAAAGATCTTACTTTCAGCCTCTAACGACTGTTTTTCTAAATTGCATTGCCGAGAGTGATCTTCTTTTTGTTTCGCAAGGTCAGCTGTTTCGGCAGAGAGAATCGACTCCGTCTCTTCAAGAAGCACCTCGCGCTTAGCAAAGGCAGCCAAGGATTCTTGCAGCTCGACAATCTTCCGCTCGGCAACATCAAGTCGTTCGTACCGATCGATGGCTGTCTCAATTTCTTGATGCCGAAGTTCTAGTCGACGTTCACGCTCTTCGAGATCTTTCTCAGATATCGTTAACTGTTCTTTAGATTGTTCTATCGAAAGGGTCTGATGTTCTATCTCGGAACGCTCACGATTAACCTGCGACCGTTCATTAGCAAATGCTTTGCTTTGCTCTTGAAGGGCTGAAGCTTCCTTTTCCAAGGATTTGGTACGATCACCGAGGCGGATCTGCAAATCACCAAGCTTTGCCATCTGGTCAGCAATCGATTGACTTTCCGCGTCTAACTCAAGTTGACGCTGATCGAGAGATTCTTCCCGCCTCGTAATTTCAGCCAAGACTTCATCGCTTGGTCCTTCTTTCGGAACTTCACGTTCGTCAAGTTCCGCTTCCCGCCAATCAAGCTGCCCGCGTTGTTCTTCGATCCACTGTTCTGCGGAAGTGATCTTCTCGGCTAAATCTTGCTCTTGTTCAAGGATTGCTTCCGATCGTTTTTCAATCAGACGATGTTGCTTCTGTAACCAATCAGCAAGTTCCGTAGCTTGCCCTTCCAAAGGTGATGGCATCTTAAGATCAGGAGCTTCGGTATCCGGCTTGTCAGAATCACCAACTGAATGCGCTTGATCAAGTCGCAAATTCTCTGCCGCACCAATTGGGCTGGATGAGCTATCACCAACAAGGTTCGTATGTTGAGCTGGTTGGTTGGTTGTGTCGGATGAAGACATCTGAGGGACTCCGAATTAGCTAGCATCATTTACTAGCGCGTACCGTAGGTATATTTATCGCTATTCCCCCGCTCTCAAGATCGACCAGACCCTAAGGACCACTTCAAACAATTAATCCGATTATTCCAACTGCGCAAAAAGTGAGGACCCGATGCTAGCAAGTAGCCTCGGGTCCTCTTTATTTGGTGGTTAGTCTTCTCAAAGGCGCTAGACCTTGGCAGCATCAATCGCTTCTTGGAGGCGGTTCTTTGCTTGAACACCGACAAAACGATCAACGACTTCACCAGCCTTGAATACCATGATGGTAGGAATGCTACTGACCCCGTAGGTTTGAGCAGCTCCAGGTGCATCATCCACATTCAATTTGGCAATCTTAGCCGAGCCAGTGTTTTCGCCTGCCAACTCCTCAACGACAGGAGCAATTTGTCGGCAAGGTCCACACCAAGGAGCCCAAAAGTCTAGTAGCACGGGCTCGCTACTCTGCAGGACTTCGCTTTCGAAGTTTTCATCCGTTATTTCAAGTACGCCCATTGGGGACTCCTTTGGTTAGTGGGTGCAATTTGCACCAAATACTTAAGGCTTATGCCTTTAATTGTCTAATTTATTAATAGCTACCTAGGGGTTCATCATTGCAAATACAAGAATACCCTGGGCGCTAACCCCTTACACGCTATGATTTTAGAGGGACAATTTGCCCTGTCAATGAGCGTATTTGACTCTGGTCCGTTCGCTAACGAGGGCAGCTAGTTCTTAAATTACAAAACTTGCTTTGCTATCTAATACACAGGAAACCGGAATATGGTTCGCACGCCCAGCACAATGCTTCCCCTAGGGACCCCTGCCCCTCATTTTGATCTACCCAATGTGGATGGCCAAGTCGTTTCACTGCAAGAGTTTAGTGACACCAAAGGTTTGTTGGTAATGTTCATCTGCAACCATTGCCCCTTCGTAATTCATCTCGCAGATGCTCTTTCCAGTTTCGCTAAGGAGTATCAGGAAAAGGGTCTCAGCATCGTTGGAATCAGCTCTAACGACGTGGAAAATTATCCTGACGATTCCCCTGAATTGATGGTTCAAGAAGCTCAAAACCGCGGATACACATTCCCCTACCTCTACGACGAGACCCAGGAGGTCGCAAAATCGTATAATGCTGCTTGCACTCCTGACTTCTTCTTATTTGACCAAGATTTGAAGCTCGTCTACCGTGGGCAATTCGACAGCACTCGACCCAACAGCGGCGAACCCACCGGCGAAGACATGCGAGCAGCTTGCGACGCCTTGCTGGCAGGCAGCGAAGTTCCCAGCGATCAGATTGCCAGCCTTGGCTGCAATATCAAATGGAAAGCCGGTAACGAGCCTCCCTATTTCGGATAATGCTAGCACCCGGGTTAAGCTTGGCAATGGTATTCGCTACCGACAGGTCGGATGATAGATTTAAACTCTGTAATCAAATCACTCGCACCTTTTGGTATGGAAACCTACGATGCGTTATCAGTTTACGAATCCGTTAATAACTCTTCTACTATTTTTCCTCAGTAGCACCTGCTTGACCGTGAGTGCTGAGGATTATCGCATCGAAACACGCGTTTACTCCGCCGACGAGGAAGAATCGGCCAGTGAAACGGTGACGCTGTTTACCGATGGCGTGGCGTACGATTTCCGCGATTCTGACAATCGTGTGACTATCTTTCGGCCCGGTGTCGCTGACAAGCCTGGTCGTTTTGTTCTCATTGATACCGAGCGTGAGGTAAAGACGGAAATCGCAGCAGAGCAGATTGCAGTTGTCATGACAAAGCTCCGGCGTTGGGCTGCACTGCAAGAGGATGCGTTCCTCCGATTCACAGGTGACCCCGTCTTCAAAGAAAGCTTCGATCCAGCAACTGGCGAATTAAAGATGACCAGCGAACAGATGTCTTATCGCTTGGTAACAATGCCAGTAAGTAATGAACGCACCATGAGCGAACTCCGTGCATTTCTGGACGCGTTTGCTCAGCTACATACCTTGCTAGAAGCAGGTCTTCCACCTGCCCCACGCCTTCTAGTCAATGAAGCGCTTGATAAAAGAGATATAATCCCGGTAGAAGTAGAGCTTTACGCTGGCCCGATCGACGAAAAACCTAGCCTACGTGCCGAGCACATGATCACGTGGAAACTGTCCAAAATGGACCGCGAGCGCATCGATCAAGCTCAAAATCAACTTGCTCAATTCGAAGAAGTTGATAACTCACTGTTTAGCAAGAACAAATTGCACAAAATTGCTAATACGGAAGTTACAAGTTCTGAAAAATAGAACCGGTTAACACCAGCAATCAGGCACGGTTGGAGCGGACAGCAAAAGCCCCGCCAATCATCAAGATCATAAGCGTGGCAGTGGCGGGTTCAGGTATTTGAACTACCACGTCGATAGCAACCGATTCCAATGGAAACGCAATAGGACCAAGTGTCGAGACCCCGATTGCAAAAGTGTATTCACCCTCTGCGTCCGGATCGAATGCCCCAGCGGGAGGCGTCAAGAATGGCGGTGCTGGTAATGATAGAAACCCAAACAACAAGTTTTGAGAATCCTCGACGAGTGTTACGCCAATCGGTGTTGAGGCCGTAACGTCAATAACACCTAGCGAAGCAAAAGAATTGTCGATAGCTGGGTCAAAATCGTAAACCAAATCAAACTGATAATCAGAAACCTCATTCGGACCATCGACGTTGATGTAAAAGTTGAAGTTCCAAAGTGCACCTTCAGTCGTACTTTCTCCATTACCACCAAAGTTACTACCTGCTAGTGCGAAGTAAGTACCTGCACCATCATTGGTGACGGCTGGATTTGAGAAACGCTCAGAAGCGGCGAGTGCCACGGTGATCGTGGTGTCTCCGTCAATGATTTGCGTCGAAGCGGCGACCGCGTCATTGGGAATGCCCGTACCACCAAAAGTTGCTTGTGGTAGAGGACCAAACTCATCGAAGATGGGTGTGGCTAATAGATCCATAGCCGAGAATTGCATGCATACACATGCCGCCATAATGGCGAACGTTCGAATTATTGTGGTCTTCATTAGTCAACTCGATATAAATCAAAGGTGCAAAAGTCGTGAGCAGCCATGACCAAACAGCATAAAAACGCAATATCCCTTATTGGTCACTTTGTATTGTTACGACCCAGAATAAAATTTCCAGACACTTATGCGAATATTTTTATTACTTTTGCACAATTTATGGACAACACCCCTCAAAGGGACTACACAGAAACATTTTTTTCAAAGGCTAGCTTGAGCGATTTGGTCATCTTGCCCGGTTTGCCATCTCCAATAGGCCGGTTATCCAATTTCACAACTGAGATAACTTCTGCCGCACTACCAGTCAGAAAGCACTCATCCGCGACATAGATGTCATGTTTTGTCATAGGTGTTTCGTGGGTTGGGATTCCCGCCTCAGTAGCTAACTCAAGCACCACATCACGCGTGATGCCTGCAAGAATACCAGCCTCGAGAGGGGGCGTGTACAGCTCGCCCTTCTTCACCACAAAGATGTTGTCACCCGTGCACTCAGCCACTTCCCCTTTATGATTGAGCATTAACGCCTCAACACATCCTGCCTGCATGCCCTCCAGCTTGGCCATAATATTATTGAGGTAATTGAGCGATTTGATCCGGGGGCTCAATGCTGCTGGATGATTTCGAATCACACTGGAAGTGATGATATCCAGC
>SPJK01024318.1_pt1 | contig 10865 bp, 5 predicted proteins | sample 3741771 | NCBI WGS metagenome assembly SPJK01 (sample SAMN10925997, study PRJNA522277) | cold seep metagenome | isolation source: Elba SIP-enriched marine methane seep metagenome, extraction at timepoint T2 | place: Italy: coast of Elba, Mediterranean Sea
ACTATCATCGGGGCCATAATACTGTTTGGTGATGCGCTTCTCCAAAGTTCCCAGCCGCTGCACGTGCAGCACCATAGTTTCGATTAGGTCGGGGGAATGGTCGAGATAGTCGATCAGCTTGAGCTTCTCGCTCACGCTGTCGCAGGCTAGCTCCTCGGCGCAGCCCTCATCGAAGTATTCACTGCTGAAGTAGTCTTCGGGAGCGACCTCTTTGCTAAAAAGCTGTTCCTCGGCTCGTAGCCGGTATTTGAAGGTGATTTTGAAGTCGGTGTGCGCCACGACAATCGCTATGCTTACCGGACTGAGCACTTTTTTCCAGGCCTAAGCGTCTTTTGCGGGGGCCCCGCAGGATTGTCGGCTGCCGTGCTAGACTTTGCGTATGAGCACCCTAGATCGCGCGGTGAACATCGCCAGTTCGGCCCACCAGGGACAAACCGATAAGGCTGGGCGCCCCTATATACTTCATCCTTTGCGCTTAATGATGCGCTTTGAGCAAATCGAAGCCCAGATAGTTGCCGTGCTGCATGACGTGGTCGAAGATAGTTCTTGGACCTTCGAGCAGCTGGAGCAAGAAGGTTTCTCCGAGCAAATTGTCGCTGCCTTGCGCTGCTTAACTAAGCAGAAGGGCGAAAACTATGAAGACTTTATCGAACGCATCCTACCCAACCCTCTGGCAAGCCAAGTAAAGCTCAAGGATATTGAGGATAATATGGACCTGAAGCGGCTAGAAAAGATAGGAGAGAAGGATTTGGCGCGGGTTGAGAAGTATCACCGTGCCTGGAAGGAACTATCGAAATAATTATCTATAGATAGTTATTTCTACTCGATACGGTTTTGGCGGCCATTAGCGCCGTCCATCCAGTTACCCAAGTCCTTGGCCAGGCTCGCTTCTTTAGCCCAATTCTCCATCAGAGTAGAAATCGCCAAAGCTGCATCACGGCCGGTCAGGCCCTGCTTCTGTACGTCCGCCAATTTGTTGATGAAGGTGGTTCGAGCGGCCACGGCCCGCTGCTTGGTTGCCTCAGGAAGGAAAGGCAGGGCCTCCCACTTCAGCAAAGGGGTGCAAGCGCGTTGGTCGAATCTCTCCAAGCGAGACTCTTTTTTGCGATCGTAGAACTTAGCGTTATCGACGAAACTAAATAGTTTAGCGGTGTCGACACCACCATTGGGATGGGCCTGCAGATGCTCGTCCATCAATAGCTTGAAGTCCTTGGGAAGGCTAGCAATCTGCATGATGCTGCCCTTGGTGCTCTTGCGTAGCTCACCGGGCTGCATCTTCACGAAGCGGAAGTCAGAGGCGCCGCGAGCTAGAGGTTGAGCACCCCAGTTGTTCGTCACCAAAGACTCAAGCAAACCATCGACCACCCGGGCCTTCTCGGACTGGGTTCCCCCGCGAGTCTCGGCGCCAATACGATTGCGCGGACCATACTGACCGCGCTTACCACGCACGTTGATGTTCAAGTGCTTGGCAAAGGTGGTGGCAATGAGACTTTTGCCATCGAGAATTTGGGCAAATCTATCTAGATGGGCCTCAGTGGGTACCGAGAGGGTCTTGATAGCAAAACGCCAGCCTTCTTCGCCGTTGCCCTTAGCGCCGCGGCTCTCCAAGGCGTTGAGGAAAGGGAACATATTGGCCATGCCAATCCAGGTCAGGCTCTCTGAGCGCTCCTGGGGAGGGGCTCCCTCGACAAAAGATACATGGACGTGACCCCAACCATACTTGTTATGGAAGTTCTTCTGATCCTGAAGGTCGTGAAAGGCGGGAGAGATCAGCTCCAGACTTCCGTCAGGCTCCATGGCCACGTTAGCGAAGTCGGCCTCGGGCTTGGCCTTGATCAGAGGCTTTTTCTTAACCGCAGCTTTGTGCTTGAGCGCATAGTTGGACTTACCGAGGTCGGTGAGGTCCTCCCAGCGCAGCTGGTCAACGGGCTTGCCTTTGGCTGCAGCCACCACGTCATCGGGGCCCACCTGACCACCGAGGTGTCTGGCGTTGAAGTTGGGAGCCGTAGTGTGCTCAAAACGCTGGGCGTTATCCTTGAGCGCCTTGAGGAACTCCTTTTCTGAACCTGTCTGGATGGGTTGGCCCCGGTGAGTAAGCTTCATGATTGTGCTCCGACTTTCTTAGGCTGAAGAAGCAGTTGCGCGCTGCTCTCCATGAGAACTTCTTGTAGACCCAGCCAGACCTCGCCGGCGGGTGAAAATGAATCCGAAAACTCTAAAGGAGAAACGGCGGGCATATAGAGATACTTGCCCTCGCCTTCCTCGATAAACGACTGCGGGCCGCTTGAAAGTATTTCGCGATAACTGGCGTGAACAGAAAGTTCGACGCCCATCCGGGAAGCCTTGGCAATCGCATGGGAAACTATGCGCTGTGATAGTTTCTGCTGAGAGGCTGCATCCAGATGGTGGGCAAAATAACTGCGGTCGAGAACTATTACCGCAGAACCTTGCTCACGCTCTAAAAGAGATAGTTTAGCGCCGGCCTCAAGAGTTCCTTGCTGATCCTGAATGCCGATAACGCGATAACGAAGATTGCTCAGCAGTGCCAAGGCCTCGGCGGGATGGCGGTCAAAGCCCTGCTGACCACCTTCGAGGCGAGTCGCCCAAAGAGCCCGGAGATCATCCCAGTCTTCGATAGTTTTGCTATCTTTGCGCCGCAGCGATGTACACCAAGCTTTTCTCTGCTCGGGCGACAAAGAACGCAGCTGTTTTTGGCCTTTTTGGCGCCGCCAGGCCGAGAAACTATCTTCTACGAAGGCTTGGACGACCTCATTCACCAAAGCGCGGAACTGAGGCAACAGTTGGTCGGGCCCCATATCCTGAATAGTTTCATTGAAGGCCCGCAAAGGAGCCAGCGCGCCATGGGAAAGCAGCTTAAAGATAGCTTCTTCTTTAACCTGCCAACTATCCAAAACCGCGGCATCAAAACCTATCGCCCGGAGGAAAACGCGTGGCAGCTGCGCACCTTGGGATGTGAGTTCTACCAGATAGAAATCGCTGCGTTCCTCGCTCAGCATCTCACCGGTGGAATACAGACTCTCCATGGAAAAGCCGCCTGCCGTGACTGGGTGATGATAGCCGCTGCGAAGAATACAATAGTTAGGCGTCTTTAGCAGTTGGGCCTTGAAACTATCGAGGCGATTGGTAGAGCGGTGAACTTCGGTGGAGGCGCCCGCTGCTCGATCTTGGGCCTCAAGACGACGAATCTGCCGTTCAACTAAGTTCTGAGTCTCTTCTAAGGCAGCCTGAGGGAAGTGGGTGGTCGCCTCGCAGACACCAGCTGCCTTGATCGCGCCGGTAACTTGTTTGAGACGGCAAAGGGAGAGTTCCGTCTCAGAAAGAACTTGGGACTCACTCCCTTGGTCACGAAAAAGGAAGTCGACGTAAGAATACACCGCCGAAGCCAAGCGACGGACGTCATGCCAACTATCTTCAATGTCTCCCAGAGACTCCAAATCCCCCTCTTCGAGTAAAGAAGAAAGTTCATCATGGTTGAGATCTATCTGAGCCAAGACCCCAGGAACCAAGGCGTTATCTTCTTCTACGCCAAAGGCAAGCCCTTGGGAGAGAAGCAGTTTCTCAGCATGTTGGAAATAGATTGCGGCAGCTTGGGAGCGGCCTAATGCCTGGGAGGCCCGGGCGGCAATTATGGGGTCCACCGAGTGGACATTACCCAGAGCTGCTAAGCCCTGCAAAACCGCCAAAGCTCGGGGGTAGCGCTGGCTTTGTAGTAGAGCCAGCGCTTGGCGCCGAAGCCCTTGTTCGACCTCTTCGGTCAAGCCAATGGCTTCGGCCAAATCTCCGCCTAGCCGGACATAGTCCAGCAGAGGACCGGTGTTCACGCGCCCGATGGCTCCTTGCTTAGAAGAAAGGAGTCCGATCTGATGGATAGCCATCTCGCGCTCACCCCGGCCGCGGAACTCAGCCCGCGGTCATCTCCTGCAAGCGGCGAAGTGATTCTTCGCGACCAATGACAGCCATGGTGGTGTGCAGCGGGACGCCGTCAGAAACGCCGGTCAGCATCCAACGCAGAGACTGTCCATAAGCGGCATAAGCCACTTTGGCGTCGCCGTTGAACTTGTCCAAAGCCTTGTCCAAGCTGCCCGCTTTCCAATCACCCTCACCGATTTGGTTGAGCTGCTCGGTAAGCTTGGCCATCAGTTGTTTCTTCTCTGCAGTAGCGTGAGTCTTGGCCTCTGCGGGTGCGTAGGCGGGTGGGCCCCGGAAGAAAGCAGCCATGTCGAGCATCTCTGCGAAGGTAGAAGCGCGAGCCTTGGCTCCGTCAGCCAGAGCGTGAATCTGGGGGTCGCTCAAGGTGGTCAAAGCCTTCATCGCCTCTTCAGCGGTGACGCCGGTACGCTCGAAGAAACCAGGGCGAGTATCGGTGCCCTTATCTTCCACATGGCGAGTCAAAGTAGCCTCGTTGGCCAAACGACCCTTGAGCTCCTTAACTATCTCACCGGTAGGCGTCTTCTTGATGTGGTGCATCATGCGTGCATCAAGGAGGCCCAAACCAAGCTTTCCAGGCCCCTTGGAAATGTTCATGGGGTCGAAACGCTCAGAGAGTTGATCGAAACTCATGGTCTGCTCGGTGTCAAAGCTACAACCGATGCGCGCCAAGTGATTCATCAAGACTTCAGAGTCATATCCGAGGTCTTTATATTGGAAGACAGAGGTGGCTCCATGGCGTTTAGATAGTTTCTGACCATCATCGCCGTGGATCAAAGGCATGTGGTAGAACTCAGGAACATCGTATCCCATAGCCCGGAACAGAGGAACCTGACGAGCAGCATTACCCAAGTGGTCATCACCTCGAAGGATATGGGTTACGCCTTGCTCACCGTCGTCCACCACATTGGCCAGCAAGAAGGTTGGAGAACCATCAGAACGCTGGATGGGGAAGTCCTTCATGGAATCCAAAGCGCAGTCGACGTGAACAGCACCCTTCACCCGGTCGTTAACGGTGATGGTTCCTTCTTTGGGCATCTTGAAGAAGACGGCGCCCGAAGCATCTTTATAGGCTTTGCCTTCGTCTACCAGCTGCTGAACCTTGTTTTTGTATAGTTCTGTGCGCTGACTTTGGAAGATGGGGTCGCCCTTCCATTCCACACCCAACCAAGACAAACCGTCCATAATGGCTTCGGTGTATTCTGGTTTACTACGCAGCTGGTCGGTATCTTCGATACGCAGGACCAAGTCGCCGCCTAGCTTCTTTGCCAGCATGGCATTGCGCAAAGCCACCCAAGCACCACCGATATGGAGATGGCCGGTGGGGCTAGGTGCAAAGCGCACAGTGACTTTCTTAGGCTGTAAAGGCTCGCCGCCGCCAATCTTACGGATGTCATCCAAGCTCAAGGGCTTGATGCCAACACCATCGACTTTGGCAGCATTGTCAGCAGGCTTAACACCCTGATTCTGCTGCGCCTGATTTACGTTTTGTTGCGCCTGAACGTTAACGTTTGGGCCTTTGTTATTAACTCCGCCTACCATGATAAACCTCGTTCGATTCCCTTAACTAACTATCTTCACAACTCATTTAGGAGTCATGATGATGAACTCATTTTCGAATTGCAGATCTTCTTTTTTCTTATGGTGACGGGCGGTCACTTGGCCGCGCTGTCCAGCCGTAGGCGGAGCCGAGTCTGGATACTCACAGTTGCAGTTACTCTCACGAGTAATCGCCTTGATGAGCTTCTTCTCGGCCTTGGTGTCGTACCGCTGACAGAGGTCTTCGATCACTTTGTTCATGTCGATGATCGCGCGGCGATTAGTTTTGGAAGCATCCCAATAGTATTCGGTGGCAAAGGCACAACCGATACCCATTTCGGCGGCACGGCGGATAGTATGCTCCACCAAGCGCTGCTTCTCTTCTTCGGTGACCTTGTCGGGATAGGTTCGCTCTAACAAGAGCAGGGGCTCGCCGACGTGGCCTTCGTCTTGGCGTTCGATGATACGCAACACTGCGCGGCGAGTCTCACCGCCGGAGTTGCGCGTAATCATAAAGCGCTTATTGGGGTCGATGCCGTAGGCCATTACCTCACCACCGTAGCCAGGCCAGCTCAGGCAAGCCGTGGTCGCATTGGTGAAGATGTCAGACATACTTGGACCGTCATCAGTAGTGACTTCGGTATAATTGATGTCACTCAGACGCATGGTCCAGAATAGTTCGCGAGTAGCAATATCGCCAGCAGGTCCGAGCATGCGGCGAATAGATGGAACCTTCTCTCCCAAAGCGAGGAATTTTTGAGGAGTGATAGTTTCTGGCTTCATCTCTGCCAGCTGCGTAGCCCAACGCATCGCATCTATCTTGGTGGGCAGACCCTCGATCTTAGCCACCAACTCGCGACGCTTAGCCACCTGGTTCTTAGGAGTGTTGCGCAACTTATCAACCGTCTCGTTGTGCAGCTTCTCCATCTTAGCCAAGTCGCCCCAGACACCGCCCAGACGCTTGAGCAGCTCGCCACCGATCTTGGAGGCGCGGCCAATGCGCTCATGGAACTGAGCCTCGCCGTTGCCCTCAAAGCGGATGTGAGTCATTACTCGAGGTTGCATCCAAGCCGCAGTTGCCTGGTCAGACAAGGGCTTAAGGTGCGCATCAGCCACAGCCGTGGTGAAGCGGTAACTATCGAAGTTATCCTCTAGCACCGCGACCATCAGTCCCTTGAGACCATCTTGGTTGATCTGCGCTTTGCCAGCGCCATTGCTGAAGAAGGACTTTAGGGTACCATTGACTTCGCCAAGGCCGCTTTCGGTCACTTTGACCTTACCACCTTCAAGCATGTCACCCAGACCGAGCTGGTCCATCATCGCCTTACTTGCTTTGGCGTTGATTTGACCAAGTAGATCGTCGCCCTTACCCAGCCCAGCTACAGCTTCCTCTAAGTATTCCTTGGTGGGTTGATAGTTGGTATCTACCAACATCGAGTTGATAGTTTTCACCAAGACCGGTGCCCGCATTTCTGACTTATTGAAAGCAGTCACTAACTTAGCGGGGTTGAACTCCGCCTTATCAGCCACTGCAATCAGAGTACGTAAGTCACGAGCGGCATCCTTAGAACCACGACAGTTCTTAAAGAAGACGGTGAGATCTTCAAGGAAGTTATCCAGCTTGAGCTTGTGCTTGGCAGCGATACCAACAAACCGTGCCATGGAGTCGCCGGGAAGATCGCTATGGGCGGCCTTCATCACTGCGATGTCCTGTTTGGCCTTAACTACGGCGTTCAGGTCACCAGCGAGGTTCTCCCGAAGAAGCTGAACAATGGGCCCGTTTTCCTGGTCGGGAATGTTGGCTGCAGCGCCCACACCCTCTGAGGAGAGGTGATAGATGGCCTGCTTGGTATCAGCGGCTTTAAAAGCCTCCACCAAAGAGTTCATGGGACCATTGTTGGTCTTGTAACGCTCAATCCGGTTGGCGACTTCAAAGTCATTAGCCAACTCAGTCAGACCGTTGCCGCCGTCCTTGTGACGAACGCCGACCAACTTACCAACCATGTCAGGCTCAAGCTTGGAGACCAAACTAACGAGCGAGGTCAGGGTGCCCACAACCTTGGCGGGGTCGGCATGAAGAGCGTGCTGCCGAGCCACATCCCGAACCACATCCAAAGTAATGCCCTTGTCTGCCTTTTGGGAGAGCGCCACGAGTTGCTTAGCGGCCTGGTCCAAGGTCTGTGCATTGGGAAGCTCACGAGTAGGGGATGAGAGCATGCCCAAATGACAAGCCGCGACGGCTTCTAGCATCTTGGGGTCGTGCGCGAGGTATTGCTTCACCTGGCCAAACCAAAGGTTCTGCGCAGCGGGGTTCAGAGTATCTACCCGAGCCCGGAGGTCAGCTAGGGGTGCCAACTTCTCTTGATGGGCACCATCCAGGTTAGCCTTGTATTCAGCCTTAGCTGCTTCGACCTGTTGTGCTTGCTGCTGGTCGACTTCAGCGGCCTTTCCTTTGGCTTGCTGACCTTCGGTAGCCTTCTGAGTAAGTAACTCCACCTGGGCATCGGTGAGCTGAAGATTCAAACGCTTCGCAGAAGCCTTAACGGCCTCCGCAGGGGCCTTGTCCGCGGCTACAACGTCCACCAAGGCATCAGAGAGGACTATGAAAAGAGCATTTTTTGCTCCTGAGTCCTTCAGTGCTGCCAAAGAGTTGCTGATGGTGTCGTTGACTGCCCGGACAGAGCTTCCGTCCAGACCAGAAGCCAACATCCGCTCAGCAGCCACCTTAAAGGCACCGCCCATGTTGCTGTCAGCCAGCTCAGCTACGCTATGAGCCACCTGCAGCAAGCCGCGCTGCTGTGCCTCTGTAGGCAAATCTTTGCCACCAAGTGCCTTGGTCAGGGTCTTAAAGACCGAAGAAAGAGAGAGTGCAGCGCTATTGGGGTCAAGGGTCTTGAGCGAGGCGCTCATAGAACCCACGATGCGTGCAGGAATCGAGCGGACATCCTCGGCATGGGCTTTGGGCAGCTTAGCCGTGGCCTTATCCAACACCTTAGAAAGGGCAGATAGTTCGCCGGTAAGTTGCTCTAAACTTGCCGCATGGCGAGATAGAAGCGCGCCATCGAGTCCGATCTGCTGGCCTGCATCAAAGACATCGCCAATAGTTTGGCGCATAAAGGCGCCGTTAAGCCCCTTGCCTTTGTGCTTGGGCGCGGGCGCCCCTTGGCCACCACGAAACTCTGGCGCCTGTGCTTTGTTGGCTTTGTTTCCGCCTTCAACGTTGCCGGCGCCATCAACCTGCTGCGCCTGCCTTGCTTGAATACGATGCTGCGAAAGCCCTTTAAGGAAGGTCATTCGTTCACCCCTACTTCTGTCCTGCCCGAACCGCTAAGACGCTCAGTGGACCACTGCGCTCTTTTTGTCCTAGCGTGACATCCCTAGTGCCGTCGACCTTAGATAGTTTGCCGAGGGCGGTAGTTAATCTCTTATTCAGCTCTGCGGGAAGCCGAGCCTTGAGTTCTTTCACTGCATTTGCGAGATGCAGCGTTGCGATTGGTGAGGGTCCCTTATCAAGATCGCCAATGGCGCTCTGGGCCTCAAAATATGGATTGAGCTTCTTGAGAAGAACCTTAGCCTGAGCTGTCTGCTGCTTGCCGACGAGATGCTCATCACCGTCGATATGTGATCTCAGCAGAGCTTCGGTCTTACGGGAGCTGCGCAATATATCTGCAGATATATTGAGCGGACTATCGAGAACACCCGTTGATAGTTCCTCCCAGACTTTGGGAAGCTCTCGCTGAATCTCTCTGACAGCTTTTTGCAACTCGGCATTCTGCATGGCTGCAGGCCCTTCCAAAGGCAGGAAGGGATCTATCCAATTGCTCCAAAAAGAGAGTTCCTCGGCCACAGGCTGACCTTTAGGAGAGTTGGCGGCCAAGTCTTTGACTTCGTTCAGGCGACGCTTGACCTCGACCAAAGAAGCATAGGGCTCTAGCTTGTTATCCTTAGTGTTGAATAGTTCTGCGAGACGAATCGCCGAGCTGAGCAACTCTTGATGATCTTTGAGAGCCTGATAGTCGGCGTTGTCGCCATACTTTGCCTCAGCCAAAGCCTCGCGGGCATGGGGGAGTCCTTGCTCAACCCACTCTTGCAATGCCTCGCCCTTGGAGAGGTGGCGGATGTCGTCCAGGTTGGCCAAAGTCTGCTTTCCAGCAAATAAAGCCTCTGAAATAGCCCCAAAGTATTCAGTAACTGCTGCTGCCAAGTCATCAGTGCCTTGGCGAACCGCATCCATAACCTTAGCCGCAGCTTTTTGAGCAGCTTGCTTGCGAGGGCCCTTAGATAGATTGAGGTTATCAACCTGCTCTTCGAAGTCGGTAAACTGGTTCTGCTGGGAGAAACGGGTCAGCCATTTGGCCTCACTCCCCTTAATGCCGCCCAGCTGAGCTTTGATAGTTGCCACCACCGCATCTGCGGCAGGAACAGCTCCAGCAGCTTCACCACCTGCTTTGAGCACCTGAGATAGTTTCTGCTCTAGCTGGTCATAATCGCTAGACTGCGCCGGACGATCATCAGCAGCGGCCTCTTGTGGGTTAATCAGGGCACGAACGGCCCGCCCCACTGCAGAACCTAACTGACCTACCGCTCCACGAGCGTTTTCGATGGCCCGTGCAGAACTCACCTCAGCGGTGAATACTTGCACATCGCTCTCTTGAATCAGGCCATCTATCTTGGCTTCCAAACCAAGGCGCTTAGCGCCCCTTAATAGTTCGGCCAAACTCTCTGGCATGCGTCGCAGATAGTAATCAGAGGTCTTTTCGTTCTTGGTGAGGTAGACACCGCCCGCCAAGACATCTTCCATAGCGCCCAAAGTATCGAGACGCTTTTGCATCTTTTGGCGCTTGGCGGTCTCATTCTTATTGGTCTGCCGGAAATCTGAGAGCAAATCAGCCCGGACATGACGCAAGGCGAAGAGCGTCTTTTGGCTGAGCAACTCACTTTTGCCCGCCAGCTTTTTGAGTTCTATTCCCGCTTGGCGCTGAAGAGTAGGGCTTAATAGTTCCTGAGCCAGGGTCTTAGAAAGTTCCCGGAACTCAGGCATCCGTGCCTGCATACCCACCAAGCGCAGCGTTTCCTCTTCGGAAGTCGCGAAAGCGGTCGATTTTCGGGCACCGATCAGCGGGTAGGTAGGCATCAAGCCGCCAGGCTCGATACCCATCTTGGCCAAACTCTCTGAATGGTTAGCCGCATCCACCACGCACTGATGGACCAAGCGTCCATATTGGGTGATTCGCGAAGGAATCACGCGCAGGGCGTTGTCTTCGGGGACGTGATTATCGAGGTCGCGACCGGAGAGAAAGTTGAGCACCGGAACGCCCAAACGATAGAGCGGTTCGGTATCGGTCGAGAAAAATTGAGCCTCTTGAGGCTGCTCTGGA